>LWDU01039312.1_pt2 | contig 17600 bp, 12 predicted proteins | sample 727161 | NCBI WGS metagenome assembly LWDU01 (sample SAMN04566230, study PRJNA314399) | hydrothermal vent metagenome | isolation source: deep sea hydrothermal plume seawater | place: Mexico: Gulf of California, Guaymas Basin | collected 2004-07-11
CATGTTCGTTGTTGAACCCAACAACATGACTAATATAATCGTTCTATACCCGATGTCAAGTATTTTCTAACATCTGTCATGCACGCCACTTACCATAGGGGGTGCTGGAAGCCACCATTACATTCAGGGCACATGTAAGAAATACCATGTTAGTATCGGCAATTAAATAACGAATAGCGGATAACGCTGAGCAAATAAAACACAGCTAGATCTAAAATCAACCTCTATTCATTCATTTTAGGATCGAGGGCATCGCGCAGGCCATCGCCCATCAGTTGAAATCCGAGCATAGTCAGGGCAATCATAATAGCGGGGAAGGTAGCAAGATGCCAATAGGATCGAATATAGTTGGCATTTTGGACTGATACCGATGCCTATAAAGCTGAGTCCTGCTTCAGCAAAAATTGCGGATGGAATACCGAGAGCAAGGGCAACAATGAGCGGTGTCAAACTATTGGGTAGAATGTGGGTCAATATAATTCGTGCATGGCTTCCGCCCATCGCTCTGGCTGCTCTGACGAACTCTTTTTCCTTAAGAGACAGAATCTGGCCGCGCAACAAACGGCATACCCCAACCCACCCGGTAACGCCTATAGCGATAAAAATGTTAAAAAGTCCCGAACCGAGCCAGGACATGATTAAAATGATAAAAAGCAACCCGGGAAAGGCCGACATGACATCCACCACCCGCATAACGGCACTGTCGACGCGGCCACCAATGTAGCCGGCGATAGATCCCAGCGGGACGCCGATAGAAAAGATAATGGTCTGTACCAGGACGCCGACGGTCATAGATATCTCTGCGCCATAAATGACGCGGCTGAACAGATCACGAGGGGAATTGCCAGGACGGCTCCTGCCAGGCGACCAGGAAATTCTGTTTGGTATAGTGAAGAGGCGCTACCCAGGGAGCGAGAAGCGCTGTGTTGCTCAGGAGCAGGACCAGAAAAAGGCCGACAAGGGAGAGTTTGTTTTTGGAAAATCGTCTGGCGCCGTCCGCCCAGAGACCGCTATCATGTTTTTTAAAATAGCGATAGGCTCTGGGCCACAACAGGGTGAATTCCGTGGCCAGTGTGACGCGAAAGATCAACCCGGCCCAGGTGAAAAACGGTCCCAGGCCATCCCAGGTCAGCGATTCAGATAACGTTTCCGGTAGATTTTCGGTACCGTAAGGATAGCCACTTACCCACGGCTTCAGCAACCACCAATCGACCAGAATAACGCCGCCGGCTGCCACGGCAAACAGCAGTTTGTTATGGGCCAGTTTGCGACAAAAATCAGCCCACCAACCGGATTCACTTTTTTGGCCGAAGAAATGTATGCGCGGTAAATAAAGAACCAGTTCTATAGCCAGAGCAATGCGACCGACTTCAAGTATCATGGTGTGCCAGCCCCAGCTCAGAATAGCCTGGAACACCCACATCAGACCTGTATTTCCCGCTGCTTCGGTCCCCAATGTTTCCATCTTAATCCTTCCGGTATCTGATCCGAGGGTCGGCCAGGGCGTACATGATGTCCGTCAGAACATAAATCACGACGATCAGAGAAGACCATAGCAGGGCGGTGGCCATAATCATAGGATAATCCCTGGCAAACACGCTGGTCGTAAAGTATCGGCCAAGACCGGGTATACGAAATATAGTTTCGATAAAAAAGGACCCGGTGATCAGGTTTGCCATCATCGGGCCGGTAATCGTCAATAAGGGGATCAGCGCATTTTTAAATACATGGACCACCACCACCGATGTTTCGGTCAGCCCTTTGGCGCGGGCAGTCCGTACGTAATCCGCCCGGATGGTCTCGATCATATTCGACCGCGTATAACGCGCGATCACGGCCATATCACCCAACGCCATAGCGACGACCGGCATCACCCAATCTTTGGGCGAATTCCAGCCGCCGGTATCAAACCAGTGCAGCCAGAGAGAAAATACGAGCGTTAACCCGACCGCGATAACGAAACTGGGGGTGACAATACTGAATATCGCCGACAACGAGGCCAGATAGTCTATCCAGGTATTCTGATATACTGCCGATAGAATGCCCAAGATTAATCCACCGGACAGCGCCACCACCAGGGCCATAAGCCCCAGATGCACGGAAACGGGCCATGCTTGTGCTATCAATTCCTGGCATGTTTTGCTCTGATGCTGAAACGAAAAACCGAAATCCCCCTTCAATACATTACCTACCCATGAGATGTATTGAAGGTAAAGGGGGCCATCGAGGTTGTACTTCCGCATCAGGTTGGCGCGAACCTCAGGAGTCAGAGGGATGCCACCCGTTTCGCCGCCGGCGTCAAACGGGCCGCCGGGTACGGCATGCATAATAGAGAATGTAATGACGGAAACAGCGAACAGAATTGGGAAAATCCAGAGAATACGGTAGATTAAAAATTTAAAGCCGAGGTTCATGCCCAGTAGAAAAATGCTGGACAGTGCCAGCATGATCAGCGTGCGGACCAGCATGATATTGAGCGACTCGGCAGCAACCAGGGCCAGTCCTACCGCGATACCGCCGACCACAGACGGGGGCGGCATGGTCACCCGAAAACGTTGCATCAAAGAGGAGACAGCCAGGAACAGGAACAGCCACAGGATGGCCAGAATCGTTTTAAAAATACCCAGGTCAGGCGCCACGATAGCCAGCGCCACGATCGTTAAAATAGCCTGGATAGCCTTGAGCAAAGTCACATCCAGGTTACGCCGTCGTCCCCATTGTCCGATACCGATGACCATTAAGGCCCAGATGATCCCTATAATAGCATAAAAGGGCATAAGTTATCCAAAAATTAACAGACCTTTTACACCGTCTGTACACATTGGTTGAGATTATATTCACGTATTACGCAGGTCGATTTTTATAGCTCTTCAATCTAAAACCCTTGGCTTTCGTTGTCAACGGTTTTTGAGACGGCGCTTTGCGCATATAAAAGATGTGTTGATTTACAGGTTTACTTATACTATGTTTCTCAAGAATATGGTAGGGACTACGCTTCATTTAACGTGCTACCTATAGTACCTGCAATACCGAACGGTCCGCAGGATTTCAAGCGTAAACACAGAAAAAGACAAATTTCGTTTGTTGTAGAGGAGATTATTATGTCGGCCTTCATCAGAGTTATTTTAAACATGGCGCTCTATGCCCTGGTGATGCACGTCCTTGCTGCCACATCATATGCCGGATATATACGCATTAACAGCCCAAATCCGGCAGATCCGATGAACGTCCATATCTACAAATTGGACAGCGGGCTGACCGTGTATCTGACGGAAAACCATGAGACCCCGCGGTTTTATGCGGAAATCGTCGTACGCGCCGGCAGCAAACATGATCCGGCAGAAGCGACCGGGCTGGCGCATTACCTTGAGCATATGCTGTTCAAAGGCAACAGAAATATAGGCACGCTCGATTATGAAAAGGAGCGGGTTCATCTAGATCGCATTGTCGAACTATATGAGCAGCACTATCAGGAGACGGACCCGGAAAAACGGGCGGAGATATACGAGGCCATCAATGCTGAATCCCAGCTGGCGGGGCAATATGCCATTCCTAATGAGCTGGATAAAATCTACAGCGGCATGGGCGCGACTGCCGTCAATGCGCATACCGGGCACGAGGAAACCGTATACAAGGTGAATATGCCCTCGAATCGGCTGGAGCAATGGGCACTGATAGAATCCGATCGTTTTCAGGAACCGGTATTTCGCCTGTTCCAACCGGAGCTGGAAGTCGTGTACGAAGAGAAAAATCGGGCGCTCGACAACAAAGGCCGGATCATCAACACCACTGTGATGGACAAGCTCTTCAAGGTCCATCCGTATGGCCAGCAGCCGACCATCGGTACGGTCGAGCACCTGAAAAATCCGTCCCTGAAACACATGTATAACTTTTTTGAAACCTACTATGTACCGAATAACATGGCCATCTTCATCTCAGGTGATATCGATATATCGAATACCATTACTTTGATAGACAAACATTTTTCCGTCTGGCAGTCCAAACCGTTGCCTGCAGAGAAGACATGGGTAGAAGCGCCGTTACAAGGTGTAGAGCGTGTGGAAGTGCAATACCTCGGTGAAGAGTACGTGATGCTGGCGTTTCGTACCGTAGCCCGGGGCCATCCCGATGCGGAAGCGTTGCAACTGGTCGATATGGTCCTGGATAATGCAACAGCCGGCTTGATCAACTTGAATCTGAATCAGCGGCAAAAAGNNNCCAATGTACAACGATTACGGGTACCAGACTCTCTGGGGTATTTCGAAGCAGGACCAGACGCTGCAAGAAGTGGAACAACTACTACTCGAGCAGCTTGAGATGGTGAAAAAGGGGGACTTCGAGACCTGGATTATTCCGGCCATAGTGAATGATTTCAAGAAAAGTCAGAAAGCCGGCCTGGAGTCGAACGGCAGACGGGTCTCCTGGATGCGCGGTACTTTCCTGAGCTATGAGGACTGGGATCATACCATAGCCGGTCTGGATCGGATGTCGAAGTTGACCAAAGACGATCTGGTCCGCGTGGCCAACCAGTATTTTGGCTCGGACTACGTCGCAGGTTACCGCCTGAATGGGCAGCATGAAGTCCCTCAAATCGAAAAGCCGCCGATCAACAAGATAGAGATCGATCGGACCAGAGAGAGCGTCTTTTTCGGAGATATCATGTCCAGACCTGTGGACATGATCGAACCGGTATTTGTGAACCCGGAAACCGACTATCAGATTAAATCATACCGGGACGGCGTGCCGTTGTATTATGCTGAAAACCCATTAAATGATCTATTTACCTTATCGATCACCTTTGATATCGGCCGATATCATCAGGAAAAAATAGGTACTGCGGCCATGTTTCTGAAACGGTCCGGGGCCTCACAATATAGTGCGGAGGAACTGCAGAAAGAATGGTATAAGCTGGGTACGTCATTTAATTTCGGCGCCGGGACCTATCAGACCAATTTGAGCATCTCCGGCCTGGACGAAAATTTCGATGCATCCCTGGCTCTGATGATGGATTATGCCAGAAACCCGAAGGCTTCTCAGGAGAAGCTGGATGAATTGATTAAAATTATTCTGGTCAATCGTGAAGATGCGAAGAAGAACTCCCGGTCCATTCATCAGGCGGTTATACAATACAACCGGTTTGGTAAAGCGTCTCAATACCTCAGTATGACGCCGAATGAAGAGATTCAAAAAGCGACCGTAGAAGCGTTGCACGGCATGGTCAAAGATTTATTCAAATACAAACATACGATCGCCTATATCGGCACGTTGCCGATCGAACAGGTGATGAATGCGCTCGAAAAGCATCATCCGATCACCGGCGCACTGCAAGACCCGCCGCCCTATCCGTTTTTAAAAGCTCGTAAACCGGCAGAGACAGAGATCCTGTTTTTTCACAAGGAGATGGCCCAGGCGCAGGTCCGGATCGAATTCGGCGGTGAAGATTATAATGAAGCGCGAAGGCCTGCCGTGCAGTTGTACAATAATTATTTCGGCGGTGATATGTCTTCCATCGTGGTTCAAGAACTGCGTGAGGCCAGAGCCCTGGCGTATTCAGCAAATGCGCAATATGTCAACGGAGGTCGTAAGGGCGATCAGGATCTCATGATCGGTGTGATTGGTACACAGGCGGATAAGTCTCCAGAAGCTGTAGGCGTCTTTCTGGAATTGATAGAAAATCTTCCGCAATCCCCGGAACGATTCACTGCCGCACAAAACGCCATATTAAATCGCTATCGTACATCCAAGCTGGGCTTTCGAAGCGTACTGGGCGCTGTACGTGCCTGGGAGCGGCTTGGGTTGCCTGTAGATCCGCGAAAAGAGCGGTATGCACAAATCCAGGCAGCCGATATGAACGTGATGCTCAAGTTTCACGCAGAGAAGATCAAGGGACAACCTAAATTGATATCCATTGTCGGTGATAAAAATAAAATGGATCTGGACCTTCTGGCGCAATACGGTAAAGTAGTAGAAGTCGGCCTGGAAGATATTTTTGTATTTTAGAGAAACGACAAGTCGTGGCACTACGAAATTGCGAACCGTGAAACTTGTAGATTACCGTATGTCACGTCGTTTCGTAGCTTCCCAAGACGCTTGTGGATTTTCAAACAGATCAACATGAGTACATTAGTACCGTTACGTTTTCCGGCCCCGGCCCCGGCCCCGATGCCGGTAAGAACAGGAATTTTGTTGAAACTTTTTCCCTTTTAATGATTCCGTATGCCTGCCTCGTCGTCAATATGTGTCACCTGAAATCAATGTGTTAATACCGGACCTGCATATTCTGATCGCCGAGGCTTCATTCATGAAATCACTCGCGATTGACTCGTGAAAACAATGTCAGCATTGGCATGGTCAAAAGGGCTCATCGCATGATTCCGTAACCGCATCCGCAGGACCACGGCCGCCCGATCTCCGGGTTGTATGCCTTGTTGGGTCAGCACTGCAACGGCCTGGTCGGTCTGTTCGTGCAGGTCGTCGGCCGACCAGGTGCGGCCGGTGTCGGTGCATTAGACGGTACCGGTTCAATTGCGCCAGGCATCTTGCAGGGGTTGTCGGTTCATGGGTGGGTCACCGCGGTAGGTGTGCGAGCAATTCCCGCAATGTGGTGACCGGGGTGTCGGATCACACCGCCTCGACATTCATACCGTCTGGCAGGTCTGTGATGTGTTGCGAGTTCGGGTATGGTATTACCAATACTCCTCGAAGTGAATATTCCCTTTATCTTTTCTGTGGTCTGCTTTGAATCCCCTCGATTCGAGCAGTTCTACCAGCCCTACTGTTTCAGGGTAAGATTTCTCACCTTCTCTGGTATACTGCGGTACGCCGATCATATCGGGATTTCCGCAGATATATACATGTGTACGCGTCGGATCGAGCGAGATGCCGGTTTGCGCTTCCAACTCGCCGGATTTAATCAGGTCCTGAACATACACCTTGCGGCTCAGATTATGTTCTTCACGGGTAGTGAGTGTGATGTAGTGGTAGTTTGGATACAGGTCCGCCAGTTTCTGGTTGGTCTTCTGATACCCCAGATCACGCGTATAGCGTACGCAAACGATAGACACAATCGCTGCTGTATGACCATGCCGCAGCATGTCTGCAATCATACAGTTGTGAGGCGCTTCGCCGGTGCCCGTTGCCGCAAAGATAACCTGGTCATCCGGATCTATATAATCCAGATTATAATGTCCCGTGATTTTTGGTCCCATCCATAAGCGGTCTCCTTTTTTCAAGGCCCAGAGACGCGGTGTAAGCGACGGATCCTGTCCCGGTTCTCCATTACGAGCGACAACGGTGATATAGAATTCAAAGTAATCCAGGTCTTCAGGGGCCAGAAGCTGCCCGGGATCATCATGGTACATGGGAAAAGACATCGAGTAGGCACGCCGGACTAACTTGGATTTAAGATTCTCTCCTGCGTCTTCGTTGTTGGCCGGATCATTCGTGGGTTCCCAATCGCCGAGGCCAAGTGTGGTGTATTGACCAGGTTTGTAAGAAGGCAGCTCATCATCCGGTCGGACGCGCAATATCCAGAGTTCAGGATTCAATTCTTCAATACCAATCATGGTAGCGTTGTAGTGTTTTTCCCTCAGAGCCCTAATTTCATCGAACGGGTGCATAGATGCCTACCATTTCTTCGATGTGGACGCGACTGATGCCGGGGCATCAGAGCAGGTAGCCGGTGGTGGGTTGATATTCTGTACTTCGAATCCGGAAAACAATTTATCCGGCGTTTGAAAGATTTTCATCAAGCACAAAGTACTCTGATGTAAATCATCAGGTTATAATAAAAAAGGAGCAAGCAACTCGGACGTCAAGGGTTTGATGCCTGAGCAAGACCCGGCTCCTTAGTAAAACACATTGCTATGAGGTGACAGACGGCATGCTTATGTTAAAAGTCCGCTCCTATGGTAAAGAAGAATTTGGTATCTTCCAGGGCTTCTCTCAACCGATATGAACGGGTTCCGGGAAATTCGGACTCAATACCGGCAGGTATATTGGGCAGTCCTTCATTATTGTACCAGCTGGGCCGTTCGCCGGTGTCGATCTGATGAGCGATATCGAATTTGAGGACCAGAAATCCCGCCCGGGCTCTAATACCAAGGCCGTAGGCGACAGCAACTGGACCGCCGGCGATTTCTGCGATCGTGGAGGGACCGAAGCCGTTGCCTCTTACAAGCTGATCACCGACCAGTGTCCCCACGTTGGGATAGCCGCTGTATTGCGAGGCCTGTTCGGCGCTGGTCTCCGGATCCCAGGAACTTCCGACATCGAAGAACAGGGAACCCCTGATCTGTTGGAAGGCCAAAGGCAACGGCCAGCCTAAAGCAAGTACGTGCACCATCGGGAAACGGAATTCGGCGTTAAATAGCGCTTGCTTACTCCCCCACACCGCCCAGAAGTCGGCACCGCGAAAGTCGTACGGACCTCCAAATGGAAAGAGTTCCTGATCCCGGCCCTCGCTGAACAAACCGGAGAACCGGAAAGCAAAGGCATATTGCTGAAGTACATTATAGTATTTACGATAGTCTACGACAAGTCGCGTGAATTGAAGCTCGCCGAATGTGGGTACTAAATCAATACGGCCTCGGGCCCCGGCAATGGGGCCGGTAATGCCATACAGAACATTGTCGGTTACAAGACCGATATTGGGTTGGATAAAGTTAACACTGCCCAAGCTGCCGCGCCGGGTTCTTCGGACACCGAAAAAACTGAACTCAATGTCAACCAGTTCGCGAGATCGGTTGACCCCCTGAATACCGAGTTCGAATCGATTGAATTTGCTGAAGGGACGACTTATGAAAAATTGAAGGCCCCTATTAATCTGAGTTTGGGTTTGTGTCAAAACCGGGCTCAGAAAGGTAGCCAACTGATCAAAGCGGTATTGAAACGCTGCCAGCCCCCAATTGGTTCTACTGGTCAGGTTGGTGTATCTGAACAGCAAATCAGCATCGGAGATCGATCCGAAAATATTGGCACCGATCAGAATATTGTGGTTGTTCAGAATATCGCTGAAAGACAGGATCGAGCTGCCTACAAGGCCGACGTTAGTCGCGTATCCGGCATTCCCGCCGACAAAGTCGAGACTGAATTTTGGTGAATAGGTCTTCTTTGTGAACGTTCCATCGTCCCAGACGGTGGTGTCGGGCAGTATGCCGCGAAAAGGCGCATCAGCAACAGGCGCAGCAGGTCCCAGGTCCAAGACCGAAAGACCGGGCAATGCGGTGGTATCCGGTGTGGCGCCCATATTCTGCGTATCCTCATCATCCTGCACGATTACAGCCGTCTGTGTGCTGTCGACTTGCGGTGTGAGGATCATACTTATACTATCGGAAAACGAATCGACGACAGGGGCTGTACTTAAGGGAGGTGAAAGCTGTAACTGGGCTGGGTTGACAGGTCCATGCACATACGGTTCATCCATCAAACGGATAGGGTCATTGATCGCGAAAATATCGAATCCGCCCCAGGATAAAGCCGTAAAAATCAGCCGGTTGCCTTTCGTCGCCCAACTGATGGCCGGTCCGGCGGCCGTCACATTGGTTACCCCGGTCAATATGTTGGTGATCTGATACGTCTCTTCGGTCTCCAGATCTATAATAAAAATATTAGAGATGCCGGTTCGGTCGGAAATAAAAGCGATTTTCTTACTGTCCCCGGACCATTGCGGCGATATGCCCTTGCCATACTGGTCGGGCAGTACTTCTATGTCTCCGGTAGCTACATCGTACAGGGCAATATGCTGATGGCTGAAGGTCAACGTACGGAAGTCGGTCACTTCACCCCGGTCCGTAGAAAAGGCGATTTTGGTGCCATCGGGTGACCAGACCGGATCACGATCTGCATATCTATCCTCTGTCAGGGCTGTTAAATTTTTACCGTTGACATCCACGACATACAAGTCTGATTGCCCACCCTGAAGGCCCACAAAGATCAATTTCTTTCCATCCGGAGAAAAGCTTGGCGACAAAGCGCCGTCCAGACCTACTTTGATACGCCGGACGACTTTTCTCTTTCGGACATCCATGATATACAACGCATCCCGGGCGCCGATTTTTGCCGGAAAGGCGATGAAACGTTCATCGGGCGACCAGGATAGCGAGGTAGTATAAAATCGCAACGATTCAAAATCAGCGGTACGTTCGCCCTCGAGGAGCTTGGAAATGACGCCCCCATCAATAGCGGAGGCCAGGTAAATGTCGTTATATAGACTTTGGTTGGAAATATAAACCATCTTATCGCCGCGTGGCGAAATAGCCGGCGCCAGATGAAAACTGGCGCGCGCCTTCCGAATATCGGTCAATTGACGCGAAAAACTTTGCGGTTTGTCGTAATCTTTGATCTGTGGTAGATAGGTTTTCCGGACATGTTCGGTCCAATCTTCCGACAGTTGCTGAAGATCCTTGCCGATGGTGGACCGGAAGGCTTCTTCTACATTACGCAGTCGGCCTGTTTTACGAAGAATTTCGCCTACCTTGGCGTCTCCATATTTTTCACCGATATAGGCGAACAGGGCCTGACCGAACCGATAGACGCCAAAGCTGTAATCCATCGCCGGAATAGAGGGAGGCAGGTAGCCCTGAAGGGCCGCATCTCGAAGCCACATATGCGTGTATTCATCAATCCGTCCTAACGACAGATACTCCGCCATTCCCTCCATAAACCACAGCGGGGCGATAAAGGCCAGCGGATTGATTACGGAAGCGCCCGGCCCCGAGCCATACAGCAAATCGCCCTGAAATTCATGAACCAACTCATGAGTCAATACATGCTCAAGTTCCGCATAAGATCCGGTAAAGGGCAGCAGTAATCGGCTTTTATTAAATTCTGTAACACCGCCGGTGCCTTCACTAATGAAGCCGCCCAACACATTGGTCTGTTGAAAATCGGTATGAGACGCGTAGAGAATAACAGGAATCTTATTACTGAATCGATGACGAAGAATACGGCTCAGCCGCGTGTAAGATCGTTCGGCCATCCGCGCTGCATCGTAAGCTGTTTCTTCCTCGCCCTGATAATAATAGATCTCGAAATGAGGCGTTGTTAGAACTTCCCACTTAAAGTCACGATACTGTACTTTATTTTGACCGAAATAATCTAATTGTGCAGATACAACCGGTTGCATGCTCAAAAAGCAAAGCAAGGTCAGGACATATGGAATCAGGCGTGTCATCTACGGCCTCCTTCTTTTGTCCTAATACACAAAGATACTGGATGGAAGACGATCTGTTCAACCTCAAATACGGTGATCAGGGCATCGTCCCATAATATATTATTTTCCTGGGATGTTATATCCGGTTGTGTCTTCATAGCTGATATATGATGAAATTTGAATAGGTGCGTGAACCAAGGAGAGATGAAGATTACACCATCATTGGACTGCGTTCATCTTAAACGGCGTGGTTCCCTCCCGTCAAGCTTTTTATTAGCGATCGTTTCCGAACGCCCCAGCAATGGCTGGTCCTAACCGCGTTCGATACATTGCCTGTCAAATATTCATCAATGCATGTCTTGATATTGAGATGCACTAGTATTGTAAACACATCAGGTCGTCTATTTGTTCCGAAGAATTTGTACTACAGGTGTTGCCATCTATCCCGATCCCACTATATATTACGTTTTATCTGTATATATGCCCCGGAAATACTTTAGGGTGTGTTTTGTAAAATAGCTTCTGGCATCGAACTTGATAGCAACGTTTTCGCCGGTTCTTTGGGCGCTGCCCTATTTTTCAAACATACCCCAGTGTTTGTGTTTTTATGGTGAAAGAATAAATCTGGAAAATGGATGGCAAACCCGCTCTGGCGTATCAGCTTTATATTGTGTCTATGGATTTCGTGGGATATCGAGGTTATCCTGGGCCAATCGGATTCTCTGCGTATAGTAGATAGGACGGATCAACCTGCGGCAATATCTTCCATACCACCGACAGGCCCTTCCCCTACCGGCGCTCTGTTACGATCCATGACCTTTCCAGGTTGGGGACAGTTCTACAACAAAAAGCCGGCCAAGGGGGTTATTCTCATGCTATTAGAGGTCGGCCTCTTTACAGGTGTTTTACTCGAACGCGAACAATCCCCGTTGACCGGTTTGACCCCGGCAGGCAGCAGACTGCTGTTTGGCCTGATCGGGGTCCATATTTATGGTATAACGGATGCCTATGTGGACGCACATCTGGTCGATTTCGATACACCAGACGTCTTCGGACACCGTCGTTGGAATAAACCGGGAGTGATGGTAGGATTCAGGGTGACATGGTGAAAGGCGGTAAGAAGAAAATTGGTGATTGATGCCGCTACGCGTCAATCACCAATTCACCAATTTTCAAGAAGCGGTTTTCAATGTCGCACGGGGATTGACGGTCAGATCCAGCTCGTCCTTACGTCCCTGGATGAAATAAAATGATCCGACTGCTGCAATCATGGCGCCGTTGTCGGTACATAAAATGGGTGGTGGAATAGTCACACGTACGTTGTGTTCGGCGCCCTGAGCGGTCATTCGGTCACGTAGGCGGCTGTTACAGGCCACACCGCCGGTTATCAGTATGTTGGAGGTATGCCGCGATTTAGCGGCGGCAATTCCACCGCTTCCTGAAAGCTGGCTGCGATGTGTGGCAGATCTCGGTCTATACGTTCGGTTGATTGTTTTGTAAGATAGGTGCGGACCGATGTTTTAATACCGCTAAAACTGAATTCAAATTGATCACGGTCAAGGTAGGTGCGTGGGAAGGCTATATACGTTGGATCTCCTTCCCGCGCCAGTTGATCAATGATAGGGCCTCCCGGATAGCCGACCTGAAGTAATTTGGCGACCTTGTCAAACGCCTCACCTGCCGCATCATCTCGTGTAGCGCCCAGGATATCGTACGTCCCCCAATGACGAACATGAACAAGCTGGGTATGGCCGCCTGATACAATCAACGCGACAAACGGCGGTTTTAACCAGACGTCCGGCGAACAGATGGCCCTCCATATGATTTACGCCAATCAACGGTTTGTCCAGAGACAGGGCGAATGATTTTGCCATGGACAGCCCGATCAACAGGCAGCCGGCCAATCCCGGACCGGACGTCACGGCTATGCCATCCAGATCTTCCAGCGTACACGCCGTTTTTTGTAGAGCCGATTCAATCGCCGGCAGGAGCAACGTCAAATGTGCGCGGGAGGCCAACTCGGGCACCACGCCGCCATACTCCAGATGTATACCTTGCGATGATATGACGTTGGACATGATCACAGTTTCATCTTTGACCACGGCCGCTGCTGTTTCGTCACAAGAGGTATCGATACCGAGCACAAGCATAGGAGGGATTGTCTGATTTGTTGATTATATAACCATACAGATTTATTTACAATAATGACGAAGCAGCTCGAAAAATATCAATCAGACAATCAACAAATCAGACAATTTATTTATTGGATTGCGTCGTCAGTTTACCAAAGCTGATGTCGCCGTTGTCGATGCGGATATTAAATCCGCATTCCGGATGGGAACAGGTCCAGGCCTTATACATGATTGTGGCGCCGTCACGTCCGTAGTCGGAGAGTGGAAGCAGAATCCCTACATGACATTTGTGACATTCCGGAAAAGATAAATCCATCACGAAACCTCCTCCCATCCCAGGGTGGTTCAGATAATTTCAAATTGCAAATAGTAAACCCCTATGGGCTCGAAGGTGTCCTTTGGATGCCTTCCATTGCAAATAGTGTAGAACAACGAGGAATTGCATATTAATGATAATAGATGATACATAGGCCTGTCAATGGCTTACTTGATTATGCCATACAAAAAATGTTCTGAGAACCAAACTCACAATGACTTCAGCATCACAATAGCGTCTTCTACGGGTTCTGAATAATAGGTTTTGCGGCAGCCTACAGCTCGAAAGCCGAGATTCTGGTACATCAATTGTGCGGCCTGATTGGATCTTCGCACTTCGAGTGTTGAAAAAGTACATCCACGTTGTATACCTTCTTCAAGCAACCATTCCATCATCATACGCCCTATACCGTGACGTCGGTATTCGGAGGCCACTGCGACATTGCCGATGTGGACTTCTTCCAGGATCATCCAGGAAATAATGTACCCGCACACGGTATCGTCCTGGTGTGCAACAATAGTTACTGCTATTTTGGAAGCATTCAGCTCCCGCATGAATGTCGCTTGCGTCCAGGGATCGGGGTAAGACGCGCGCTCGATCTCCAAAACTTGAGGAAGGTGGAGCGGTGTCATAAGGCCAATGACCACGTCTTGAATTTGTATCATCAGTTCAGGATATCTCAAGGTGACATTTTGAATGTGTTATTTACAGATTTATTTACCGGATAGATTCCGAACACGTTTTGAGTGCGTCTCAGGTTGCTTGGTGAATATCGGTCGTCTCAGGTATAAGGGCTCCAGATCATACAATGACGCGTGTTCACCTTGTTGAAGCGCATGTACGCCCATACATACAATAGATGAAGCGTGTAAACAAGCCACGCCCGGGGGAAGAAAGTGGGCCTTATTGCCAAGCGATTCATAGATCTGAGTCCGATAGACCTCTGCGCCACTACCGGCGAACACCGCTGTTTCATGCACATCTGATATGATATCTTCTACGGCTGCGGCTTGAAAGGCCGAGGTGCGTTCCGGTCGACCCTCGGTCATATCATATCGAGCGGCATAGACCTGACCTCTACGGGCATCCAGCATGACGTGGACCGGATATCTGCAATACGGCAGATTATAGGCTACAGCGTCCAGGGTAGGCACAGCGGCAAACGGTTTTCCGGTAGCAAAGGCCAGTCCTTTTACCAGGCTCAACCCTACGCGCAGCCCAGTGTATGACCCTGGTCCGATCGACACGGCTAATCCATCTACACCCTGTATCGTTACGTTGGCCTCTGCCAGCGTCCTTTTCAATAGGCCGGGTAGCTGTTCCGCATACAGGGTTTCAACCCGGAGAAACGTTTCCGCCAGAATCTGATGATCCTGCGCTACAGCGATACTGGCCGCAGACGATGAGGTTTCCAGGCCGATTACGATCATGGGGAAGCCTTTCTATCTAATGTTCTAAAGTCATGCCGTTTTATCGGGCACAGGAGGCAGGTTCAAAACTTCAGTTTCGTCAAGATCCAGGTGCCGATCAGGAGAACAAAGAACGGGGCCAGATCGATGCGTATGCTGGTTTTAGGTATGGAAAACGGCGGTATGATACGCCGAATCGGCGATAGAGCCGGTTCCGTGATCCAGGCCAGTATACGTACAAGCGGCGCTGTAGGATCGGGTTTGAACCAGGACATCAGGGCTCTGATTATAATCAGGATCAGGTAGGCACGGAGTAGTTGCAGTAAGATCATGGCAAGTGGGCAAGTGGGCAAAACAAGGTAAGCCCGGTGCATTCTATCTGTTAACAGGATGTGTGCCACACCTTATTATTATCAGGACTTTTTGTCAACAGGAAGATATCTTGCGAGAGTATTGGACAGGGCAGAAGGGAATGGTTATTATGGGCAGGTTTTGTGTATCCATATCATTTCGATAATATCAATATTCGGTAGGGTAATTTACCGATTATGGAAGGAACATCATGACGGATATATATGTAGACGGCAAAGCATTACAGTCGTTTACGGCTACGGTTTTTGAAAAGGTTGGTTTGCCTGTGGAAGATGCGGCGATCGAGGCCGAAGTGCTGGTATGGGCTAATTTGCGCGGGGTGGATTCTCACGGCGTACAGCGTGTGGCCGGTTATGTCCGGTCGGTGGATGCGGGACATTTTAATCCGCGACCGAACATTCGGATTGAGAGAGAAACAGCCGCGACGCTGCTCATCGAGGGAGACAATGCCTTCGGACCGGTGGTGACGACCTTTGCCATGAAACAGGTCATCGGTAAAGCCAGGGAGGCGGGTATCGGCTGGGCCATTATCCGTAATACGACGCATCAGGGCGCCATGGCGTATTACGCGCAGATGGCGGCGAAAGAGAACATGGTCGGCATCGCATCCGTCTGTAACCCGCCGAACATGGCGCCGCCGGGTGCTCGCGCCGCCGGTGTCCATAATAGTCCGATTGCCATTGTCGTCCCTGGCAACGCCCAGCCGTTTATCACCCTGGATATGGCCACCAGCGTCGCCGCCTTCGGCAAGATAGATGTGGCAAAAGACAAAGGCGTATCGATTCCAGACACCTGGGCGTTGGATGAAAATGGGCAACCGACTTCGGACCCGGACCAGGTCAAATTCCTGCAGCCGGCAGGCGGGTACAAGGGCTACGGCCTAGCTCTGCTGTTCGAATGTATGTCAAGTTTGATGGTCGGCAACCCCTTACTGACGACCGCCATACTTGGGCCTGGTGCCAGAGGAGGCGTCCAGAACAGTTTTATCGGTGCGATCGACATCAGTGCATTCACTGATCCGGACGCCTATCGTGAAAACGTTGATCAACTGGTGATGGCCATGAAAGGATTACCGAAAGCGGACGGTGTTGAAGAACTCTTCGTACCTGGTGAACCGGAGGACCGCGTCTACCAGGAGCGTATTAAGCATGGCATCCCCCTGCCGCCGGGCACCATCGATAAGCTGCGCGAGGTCGCCGATCGGTTCGGACTTGAGATGCCGAAGTGAGGTGGAATGATGCGTAACATTAGCTCCTAAATTGAGAACGAAAGCAGGATTTGACGCACAGTTAATTCCTGGTCAGCGATGTTTTTTCAGGCTGGTGTAAGTGCGGTCGATAAACATAAGGGGAACGCCCTGCTTGGCCTCCCATTCGGCGGTGGGTTTGGTTGCCATGACTTCCGCCAGGCGCTCACTCAGGAAAAGGAGTAATCCGCACCTCGTGCTTGCCTGATGAACGATGTATCTCGCGTATGGCCCTCAGACGATCTTTCTCGAAGTTTACCCTCAGTCGTATGATACACATGAGAGCGTGAAAATGGTTAAGGATAAAACACGAAAGATGATAGGCATAAAATAACTCCTGCTGTGCGGGCTAGTGAGAGAGGTCCACTTCACCGATCCAATTTTTTAACAGAGCACCAAGCACGTTACACCGCCTCTGCGTACCATCATTTGGAGTAGTTTATGACGGCCTACGCCAGACTGCCCGTGACCTCCAGAAATCGGTCGATCTCGGATCCGTTGTTGAACAGCGCGGGGCCGACGCGGATCTGGGTGTTGTCTTCTCTGAAGGAAAACTTGATCCGGGCGGATTCCATGGCGGCTTTGACTTTTTCAACCTCTTTATCATGCCAGAAGGCGACGAGCCGGGGTATTTACCCGGTAGCCCTGGTCGGTCAGTCCCTGATGGATCCGGTGCGCGAGCGCCACCGTATGCCGCTCGATATTCTCGACACCCACCTTGAGGAGATAGTCGAGAGCGGCGCTCAACTGGAAAACCGAACCGAATCCCAGCGTCGCGTAAATATGTTTCCGTGCGTCACTGTGGAGTTCGAACTCATGATTTTCCAGCTCGTTGGCGACACTCAAACCGCCCAGCCGATCAGGCGTAATGAGATCCATCAACTCCTCACGCACGTAGAACGGCGCCACGCCGTAGCCACCAAGCAGCCACTTGTAGGTGCCCGAGGTAAAGAAGTCGATGCCCGTGGCCCCG
>LWDU01031938.1_pt1 | contig 17598 bp, 12 predicted proteins | sample 727161 | NCBI WGS metagenome assembly LWDU01 (sample SAMN04566230, study PRJNA314399) | hydrothermal vent metagenome | isolation source: deep sea hydrothermal plume seawater | place: Mexico: Gulf of California, Guaymas Basin | collected 2004-07-11
GTGGACCCCCACCTGATTCTGCCCACATCCATTGACCAGTGGGTGAGACACCTGCGAAAAATGCTGCAAATGGTGCAGCAGTTAGGCCAATCTGACCAAAATTAGCGAAGGCTATTGCAGAATGATCCATATCAAACCAACCAACTGCAACAACACCTCCCAAAGGATTCAGCGCTATATCTTGGAGATGTTGGGTGTGCCCTGAACTATTCAATCCCCAAAGCCAAGTTCCTGTTTTATTTAGGCGAGCGACAAAAGCACTTTGCACAGTAGCATTAACCCACCAGTTTTGACCATCTAATTCAATGCGTCCTACTATGTCTCCACCCAAATAAATGCTATCAGAATTAACTTCTATGTCATAGGGAATAATGCTCCCATAAACTGCCTTGGCTTCGTTAGCCCATAGCCAATTTCCTTGACCATCTATCTCAGCAACGAAAACACTCAACGCACCAACATTGAGCAAAGTAGTGGTGCCAAATGTCACATCTCCTTGATAATATCCAGTAACAAATAATCTACCTGAGGAATCAATTGTAATTGCTGTAATATTATCTCCAAGATTACCGCCAATAATAACATCCCATACATAATCACCATTGGTCTTATTTATTTTCACAACATAGCCATCTTGGCCATTCTGAATGTTACGGCTAGTGTTATTAAAATAGGTGTGATCTTCAAATGAGCCAACGACAAATCCATCACCATTTGAGTCTGTTGTAACGCCATGCATTGAATCAAGGTCTGAAGAACCTCCCTGAGGTGTACCCCAATCCCAAGTCCCTGAAGAGCTCATCTTAGAGACAAAACCATCAATTCCACCGCCATTAGAAATGTCCCATTCTTGACCCCACTCAATATCTATCCAGAATGTCCCAACCACCCAGATGTCCCCCGTTGAAGAGACGGCAATATCGCCCAATACAGCGCCAGCTGAAGATCCGGGGGATACTCCAGTCATTGTCACCCAATTCCATGAACCCCATTTTGATAATGAGCCAACAAATGCCCGTGGTCCTGATTGCGTAGCGGGTTGAATTGAGCCAAATGCGACATCGCCTCGAAGAGTACCTCCAACGATAATGTGGGTATTAGTGTGGTCCATGACCATCGCTTCAAAATGTACTGAATTGATGTTGAAATGCCCATTGTTTGAGCCTGCGTCTGGACCTGCATCCCTCACCCAATTGGTATTACTTGCACGGCCACCTGCATTTTGAATCGCAATCTTTTGTGCTTGATTTAGTACAACCTCTTTACTATCAGAATCTAAATCTGCGATTGATGGTTGTGGCGTTATTGTTGCAGGTAAAGGCATTGTTGACAGTAGCATCAAAGTGCTCAGAAACAAAATCAATGGGATGCCTGACATTCGTTCTTTCATGGCCGCCCCTAGGGGGCGGCCTTTTTTCAACATCACCCTTTGATGTCACCGTCACCTAAATTGAGAGAATATTGTAAAAACAATCTAAAATCAGATGAAAGGTGTTCTAACAACTAATGCTGGAATCTGCTTTCGGGGGTTAGGTGCAATTAGAACTTCATCACCGGGCTCAACTCCTGTGATGTAACCCAAACCAATGCCAACTTTACCAAGGCTTGGTGAAGGACCACCAGAAGTAATAATCCCAATTTCATTACCCTGTGAATCTAACACTTTTGAGCCAGTACGTGGGAAAGGACCGCGACCAATATATTTGATGCCCCACCAGCGCTGAATTCTTGATTTAATGCTGTCTTCAACTCTAAATTTCCCAATGAAATCATGCTCTAAATCTAAACCAAAAGGGACATTTGTTTCAAATGAATCACGTGCTAAGAAAGAGGATTCTACCGCTGATTCTCCATCATCTGGCAAACCCGGCCAGTGGAAATCCTGACCGGACAAAAGGAATCCTTTCTCCATCCTCAGGGTGTCACGAGCACCTAATCCAACCGGACATATCCCAAATGGCTCTCCACCATTCAAAAGCGCTTCCCAAAGGGTTTCGGCTTGATTATTGTTGACAAAAATTTCAAAACCACGCTCACCAGTATATCCGGTACCTTGAATCCAACCAGTGATTCCAAATTGATTTTCAGAAATAGCCTTGCCACTGAAATGTTTTATCGCATTTGCAGCACCTAATACTGCTTCGATTATTGCAGGGGATTTTGGCCCTTGAAGAGCAAGAATAGAAGTCTCATCTGAAAGGTCTTCAAGAGTAACAGAACCATCTTCTGGTAAATGTGAATTAAACCAATCTTTCATCACTGGAATCATGCTTGCATTCGGTACACCTAAGATTGCAATATCTGATGGATTTTGCCAATCAGTACAACCTGTTTCTATTATTGTTTGACGATCAGTTACGGCAAAAATCATGTCATCAATGATGACACCATCATCATCAAGAAAATGAGTATATGCACAGCGCCCAGGTTGTAGGTGTTCTACACGTTGAGTAGAAATTGATTGTAACCACTCTCTGACACCCTCTCCTGATAATCTAAAGAATCCCATGTGTGATACATCAAAAAGACCTGCATTTTCACGGGTATTCAGGTGCTCTTCCATCATTGATGAATACCAAATAGGCAACTCGAAACCATGGAAATCAACGATATTCCCGCCCCACCTCTGGTGCGCTTCATAGAGGGCTGTTCGTACCAATCCCTCTGACATCATGCCTGCGGAATCGTTGTTAGTTTTCAATAGTAGTGCAAAGAAAATTATCGGCAAAAAAAATGAACTATCCAACTTAACTGTTGATTCGTTTTGAAAAAATAGCCATTCACAACCCTCAAAGAGTGCCCATGACGGGGAGCGACACATGACCGACCACCCAGTAAATGAGCCTGTTCTCGGATACGCTCCAGGAAGTGCTGAGCGAATAGCTCTGCAAACCGAACTTGACCGTCAAATGAACGAAGTAGTAGAGATACCCTGCATCATCAATGGAGAGAAGGTGTTTACTGGAAACACAACCACTCAAGTCATCCCCCACAATCATGGACATGTATTGGCAAATGTTCACCTTGCAGGCAAAGCAGAAATCGCTGCTGCTTGTGATGCGGCTGTAAGTGCACAAAAAGCATGGATTGACCTTGGCCTTGAGGCACGTTGTCATATTTTTGAGAAGTGTGCTGAACTCTTGGCAGGTGAGTGGCGCATGAAAGTCAACGCCGCCACTATGTTGAACCAAAGTAAAACCTGCTTCCAAGCAGAAATTGATTCAGCATGTGAATTGATTGACTTCTGGAATTTCAATGCACATTATGTTCGTGATTTTCACGACCTCTATCAACCATTAGTATCTCCCCAAGGAGTGAAAAACAGTACTGAAATACGCCCACTAGAAGGATTCGTGTTGGCAATTACGCCATTCAATTTCTCAAGTATAGCCGCAAATCTACCAAGCGCACCAGCAATTTTGGGAAATACAGCAGTTTGGAAGCCTTCTCGTAACTCCTACCATTCAAATTATGTTTTGATGGAATTAATGATGGAGGCTGGTTTACCTGCAGGAGTCATTAATTTTGTACCGGCGGCAGGTCCAGATATCTCAGAAGTTTGCTTACCAAATCCAAACTTTGCAGGCATCCACTTCACCGGCTCAACTGCAACCTTCCAATGGTTGTGGCAGCAAATCGGTGAACAACTGCCTAACCTCAAATCATACCCTAGAATTGTTGGCGAGACTGGTGGCAAAGATTTCGTTGTCGCCCACCCAGAATGTGATAAGCAAGGATTGCTGGTTGCACTATTGCGCGGTTCCTTTGAGTATCAAGGCCAGAAATGCTCTGCCGCTAGCCGAGCCTATATACCAAAATCTGTATGGTCAAGAATGGGTCAAAATCTCATTGATGAAGTAGCAAAAATCACCATGGGTGATGCAAGAGACTTCACTAATTTCATGACCGCAGTAATTGACCAGCGTTCATTTGACAATATCACAGGTTACATTGAGAGAGCAGAAGCAAATCCCGCCTGTGAAATCGTTGTAGGAGGCGGTAGTGATGGTTCAGTTGGATGGTTCATTGAACCAACTATTATCATCTCAAACGACCCACACTCAGAAACAATGGTTGAGGAAATTTTCGGACCAGTATTAACCATTTATCTGTACGATGATGACCAGTTTGAAGAAACTCTCACATTATGTGATATCTCTAGCCCATACGCCCTTACTGGTTCTATTTTTGCAAGCAATGATGAGGATGTTCAAACCGCATTCAATGCACTTCGCTTCACCGCTGGAAACTTCTACATCAATGACAAACCAACAGGAGCGGCTGTCGCCCAACAACCGTTCGGTGGTGCTCGAGCAAGCGGAACTAACGACAAGGCAGGTAGTCCTCTGAATCTACTTCGCTGGATCTCACCTCGCTCAGTTAAGCACACTTTTGAAATACCCCACACATGGAACTATTCGTTTATGGGTGAGGATTAATGGCAACTGCATTCCATTACATCCTCTTAATTGGCACATTGGGATTTTTTGGATATATCGGATATACAGCAGCCAATCGTGAAATGGACTCCGATACTTACCTCTCCGCACGTGGCACACAGAATTGGGTTCGAATTGGGCTCAGTCTATTCGCCTCTGGCATGGGGATATGGATACTCTTTGGACCCTCTGAGGTGGGGTACTACGGTGGTTTTTGGGATGTTGTGGGATATGCACTATCAGCCTCAACTCCTTTCTTACTTCTCGCATATGTTGGGCCAATGATTCGTGAACAACTTCCCGATGGGGTGACCCTAGCAGATTACGTACGAATGAGAATTGGCAGACCTATGCAAATCTATGTTGGACTGATTTCAGTCGCATACATGTTCACCTTCTTATTCGCTGAGTTTACAGCAATTGGCAAAGCGATGGATACCCTTGTTGGAATGGATCCGCTAATTCCAATGATTGCTGTGGCAGGAGTTACTGCAGCATACACCACTTATGGTGGCCTACCCGCTTCTTTGCAGACTGATAGGTGGCAAGCGTGGGTTATTATTTGGCTAATTCTCGCATTACTACTGATTTTGTTTGGGGCTGATGTTGGCTCACTCATTAATGACGCTAAAGCATACAATCCTGAAGGGGGCTTCGGCAGTATGTCCTACATGGACTCCTTTGCTTCAGGATTGGCATTAGTAGTAGCGATTACCGCGGCTGAAATGTTCTCACAAGGAAATTGGCAACGCGCCTGGGCATCAGAAGATAATGAGGCTCTCAAGAAGGGTTCATTACTTGCAGCAGGAATTGTACTACCACTTGTCTTTGTGATGGGTGTTCTTGGAACGGTGGTTGCAGGCCAAGGTGCTGTAGACGACCCCTCTGCTGCCTTCTTCTATCTCATTGGAGATGCTGGAGCCTTGTTGATTGCGGCATTCATTGTGTTGGGCATTGCTCTTGTCTGCTCAAGTGCTGATACACTACAAAACGCAATTGTAGCCTCTATATCTCGAGACCTTTCTGACGGGAAAATGGAATTAAAACATGCAAGGATTGCAACCATCGCGTTAATTCCCATAGCAATCTATCTTGCGACTACAATGGATGCATTGAGCGTTTTCGGCATCTTCCTGTTTGCAGACTTGCTCGCCACCGCCACGGTATTACCGGTTCTCCTCACTCTATGGGACAAGATTGACTCACGTGCATCTCTTGCCGGTGCAATCTGTGGACTTCTCGCTGTTATTGCTTACGGGGCTTTCACTGCCGACATCTCAACAGGGATTGGTTATTTGACTTCACCCACCAATGAGTGGGGGTTAGCGAACCTCCATGTTTTCCTAAGTGCACTTTTCGGGTCTGGACTCGTAACAATTGGGCTTTCATTTATCCTATCTGACAAAACACCGCCTGAATCAATTGTGATGTCTGAAAACAGTGCTGAATAATAATCCAAATATTCAATCGTCTTTGTTAATGTAGGCTTGGTCTTCTCCTTCAACGTCTGATTTCCTTAAGTCCCCAAGTTGCCTCAGTGCTTCTTTAGCCACTTCACTATCATTGCTTGATTTTGCAATTTCTGCAAGAGCATCAAGAATTTTATCAGAACCAGTGCGAGATGACTCAAGTCGTGCTTGCTCACGTTCTGCTTCCAGTGCCATGCGTTCTCTCTTCCTAGCCTGTACATCAGCAAATAGATCCATGGCAACGTCTGCGTTACCTTTCTTTTGGGCGAGGTTTCTATCAATTTCTGCGTCAGCCCTCTCATCTTGGAATTGTGCTTTTTCTCGCTCACCCTGCAGTTTCACTTGTGTTACTTCAACATCATGATGGGCATCAGTTAATTCCTGGCCACGTCGAGCATCGTGCTGGGCAGAATGTAATTGATTCAATTGATTCCATCGAGCCATCTCAAGTTCACCAGAAGATTTTACCTTGGCTAACTCCAACTCCACCTTCGCTCGTTCCTCTGCCGATACACCTGTCATGTTCAAACGAGCCTGAAGTTCTGCTTTGCGCATATGATGAGATAAAATCCTCTCCATCTCTGTTGCTTCTTTCTCATCAATGATGGTGTTCCTCATCACAAGATTCTCAAGTTCCACACTCATTTTCAATAGTTGTTCAGCCTCAGTCTGGTCCCAATTGACAAATACGTTGTCAAATGTAAATCCAAATGAAGTAACTGTTGCTCGCATTGAAACTCGCAACTCAGCCAACAATTCTTCTGTGGCCTCAACTGTACGAAGTGACTCTAGAGTTTGACCTTGAATCATCGGATTCAAATTCGCTTGAATCTCCTTCTCAAGAGCATCGACAAGGGTTCCAGTAGTAATTTCCATCTTGCCTTTTGCAGGAAGTTGAAGAAGTTTTGGTGCTTGCTCGCGGGTGATGGTTAATCTGAGATTAAGCATCCCTATGGCTGGTTGACCATCCGTTGTCTGAGTATTCAACCTGAGAAGGAGGTCATGAGGGCCAAGAAAAGCAAAAAGAAATGTACGCTTAGGATTACCTCGCCCGAACATACGTGAAAGAAGACCCGCTTTGGGATTTACCTCCATGTGTTGTTGAGTTGCTACACCTGCAATTTTTCCATCTTCTACCACCACACATGCTTCATTCGGTTTTAGGGTAACCATTGAACCACTAGGAACATCACGGTCATGTATGTATCTAGCAATTACTGCTGGACTATCTCGCCATCGAAAACTCTTTTCTGCCATTTCTTTCACCTTTTTACTAATCCATCTATGTACATATTTCGCTCACGGAAGTGATTGCGAGCACGGCCGATTCTATCGTTTATTCCGCCGGCTGTTATGACGAGTTGCGCCTCTTCTTCACTAGTTCTTAACGATTCTAGTAATGCATTTGCATCCCTAGTAACTTCCTTCAGTAAATTGAGTGTTGAGAGGTCGTGCTTGACCAGTTTTTTCTGAGCCTTCCTCGAAAGTTTTCCCACTTCAATATGAGCACTTCTAGGAGAACCTGTGACTGAAAATTGAGCATCTCCTGACATACTTTGGATGGTGGCAAATATTTCATCACATGACCCTCTTAATTTTTTCAAGCCATTCTTGTGAGAATGGGTGTGTACTCGTTCAAAATGATTTTGAAGCATTTCTGACCTGCGACGAATTTCTTCACACACTGCCTTATCTGATTTGATAAATTTACCTTTTTCATATCCTTCAAATGCTGAAACCAACATTTTAACACTATTGACCGAGGCAGTGAGAGCTAGGGTGGCAGGGTCCATGGTAATCAACAAACCTTGTATGCTTTGAACGTTATTGATAGTTCCTATCTCTTGTAAAAGGTTTAATCCGCCTCCTGTGCTCGGATTTTCATGACTCGAGTCGTTGTCCTTGTTCGGGCTATGTACATCTAAGCAGAATTTGAAATTGTTGGGGAATCAAAATGAAAGGAAGTGATTACGAAGCAATTGGCTGGACACTCTGTGGGATTTCCGTTCTGGGTATGATTGCTTTCATATCAATTGATGAGGCGATGGCTGGACAATGCTGTTGTTTTGGGATAATTGGCTTGTTTCTAGCCAATCATGGGTATGACAAAAAAAAGAAAGAGCAGAGGTTGAGGCTTCAAACAGTATATGTGCAACCTAATCCTATAGTAGTTCAACAACCAATCTATATCCCAACACCTGCGCCTGTCCCTGTCCCTATTCCTGCTCCTGCTTTACCAGCCCCCCCTATCCCTAACCCACCGCGCACGGTACCAGAGCAACATTGGGAACCGGCTCAATGGGGTGAAAAGGCACGCAACCTAGAATTAGCGCGTGATTGGGAAGGGGCGGCACAGGCTTTCCAAAAGGCCGGCCTCTATGCAGAAGCAGGCCGTGTTAGGGAGGCACACCTAGAGAAAGACAAAGACGAAGATAAAGTCGTAGTCAACATTGACCGGATTGGTGATAATGTTCTCCATGATAGTGTGATGTATAATGAAGATGACACTGATGGTTCAAATTGATTGAATGACAACCCGCGCCCCTACATACACTAGAACCCTCACAATTCAAGGAGCCTCTCGTTTCGCAAGTACATCGTGAACCCCCCCAACCTCTTACTCAAACCATTCAGATTGTTTCGCTGTACATGGGCTAGAAGAGGACTTCTAGGTGGCAAGTGGTATTACATTGAGATATTCATACTTGGACTATTACTTGTCGCAGTACCGTACTTCTTTGTCAATCATCTTGTGGCTGCTGTCGGGCACACTTTTTGGGACCCTGAATTACCACTTGATAGATTAATTCCAGTAATACCTTGGATGATAATTCCTTATGCCTCATTATACATCTTGAATCCACTGCCCATCATTACACACCCTAGAAATGAACGAGGAAGAATGGGGTTACTAATGACTATGCAGGCTATTTCCACATTGACAATATGCAGTTGTTTTTTCTTCATATTCTTCCCTACAGAAATTGATATGCGGGATCAAATACCTGCTGACATCATGGAAAGTAGTGGATTTATCGCAACTACGTTCAAAAATATCCACTTTGCTGACAAACCCTGGAATGCTTGGCCAAGTTTACACATGTCACAATCTCTAGTTTTAGTCCTAGCCACCAGTCGTTGGTTGAAGCGAGATTGGAGTGAATTGTGGTGGTCTAGACCTGCACTTGCAATCCTTTGGATAGATTGGGCATTACTCAGTATCAGCGTCTTGACTACCAAACAACACTACCTATGGGATTTTGCAACAGGACTTCTGATGGGACTCTTTTGGTGGTGGATGCTAGAAGCAGGTTTACGACGACTTGATTCAATGTCAGATGAAGAAATCGCTGCAGAATTCGATACTCCACCGAAGAGAATGCCGTCTAAATCTTGACTCAACTGTAGACAATTGGTAAGAATGCGTTAGCGGCCTTTTCACAAGCATTCGCAACATCATCCAGCCGTTGCAATACACGATACATGTGCATCGCTGCTAGAGGTTCTTCATCACCTTCGGAAAACACAAACGCAGCAGAATCTCTCTCAACCTCATCGGCTCGGTGCTCTAGTATATTCACCTCACGAATTAGAAGGAACAAGGTGTCCTTCTCTTTCCTGGTATAACCTGAGAAATTGAGGTTTTTAAGTTGTTCAACAGTATCCTCATAGCGCCTTACTGTTTCAACAACAGTTTTGGACATTACCAATAAGTTATCACGTGCTTCGGCATTGTCATAAAGAGTGCGGAATGAAAGTTGTTCAGCAACATTTTGGGCATAGTCTGCAATACGGTCTTGACGTGAAATCATGTGTAAGAAATTATCTCGCCCAATTGTAATACGTACTCCTTTCCCAACCTCTTCACGAAGACTAGCTTTGAGATGATCTGCCTCAAGTTCTGCTGATACAGTTGCAGCAATTTTTTCAGTTGGGTCGCCACCACTAACTGCTTCTGAAATCGCTTCCGCCATGCAACTAACAGTGCGCTCAACTGCAATAGCATGCTCATGGAATAACTCGAATGGAGAAACCCCCATTACCTCTACAGAAGGAAGTGGTGCCACTACCTCTATTTCTTCAACATGGTCTACATCTTCTCTTTCAGTACTTGACCTGATAACTACGTACCCAGTAATTGCAAATGCCAATACCGTCACAACGACTACGTTCATTGGAGTACCTGCAAACATGATGTAAAACATTACAGCACCAAATCCAGCAACTGGAAGACTTGCTACCCAACTAGCAGCAATTTTCCAGAATACCCGGAAATCAACAGCAGATGCGCCACCTGCTAAGCCAACTCCAACTACAGCACCTACTAATGTGTGAGTTGTTGAAATTGGGACCGCCAAGAAAGGCATGGAGAAAATTAGTACAGTAGTAGCCGCACCAAACTCAGCAGCAAAACCTCTAGATGGAGTAATGTGAGTGATTTTCTTACCGATAGTATCCATCACTTTGTAACCCCATGTCGCCACACCAATTGTGATGCCAGCACCACCAAGAAGAAGCAAGCCAATAGGAACCCCTACTTGGTCAGTAGATAGGGTACCATCGGCAGATGTAGCAATATCAAATATTGCCGCCATTGGACCGATTGCATTTGCAACATCATTTGCACCATGAGCAAATGCAACATAACAAGCAGTGATTATTTGTAGCCAAACAAATACTCGTTCAACTCCAGCGTACCCTTCCTCTTTGAACTCATAACGTCGTAAAATAAGCCATAGAATCGAACTGGCAACTATTCCAATGGAAAGCGCAACCAGTAAACTGTTTATTGGAATCCAAGCACCTTCAAGAAGTGGGTTGAAAGTTGTACCATCCTTCGGGGGAAGCCAATGAGATTCAACAATTATCCCCTTAGCATCAAGATTGGAATAAAAACCCTTGAGGCCTTTGAATTGAAGAGCGAGGCCTAGAACAAAGAATGTTGGCAAAGCCAATAGGGGTGCAATTTTACGTGTCTGTTCTACAGGGTCTTGATGATTCATAATTACCCGTTTGATTAAGTTAAATGAGAAATAAGCGATGAGCCCGCCTAACAATGGAGAAATTATCCAACTCATGACAATCTCCAATACTTTACCCCAATTGACTGAATCTGGCTGGATGAAAAGTCCCATTCCAATGACTCCACCTACAATACTGTGGGTTGTTGAGACTGGTAATCCATACTTTGTAGCAATAGTTAGCCAAATTGCTGCAGCCAATAATGCACCCATAAATCCATACATTAAATTCTGACTTAATTCGTAAGAAAACCCTTGGTCTCCGAAATCAAGTACACCCTTTCGAATCGTGTCTGTAACGTGGCTACCAAAGAATACCGCTCCAGCGAATTCAAAGATTGCAGCAACGATAATTGCACGCTTGAGTGTTAATGCTCCACTTCCAACACTAGTACCCATGGCATTAGCAACATCGTTTGCACCGATATTCCAAGCCATGTAGGCAGCAATCAAAGCCGCCATAACCATGACGACGCTGATAGTCAGCCCTAGCATGTATGACCGCTCGAGGGTTTGTCTATTAACGCTGTGGAAACAAACTTTCGATTTGGAATGCTGCCTCAAGAGGTGTTACACACCTCAATATTTACAGCAATGACAAAACCAATTCTGGTTGTGTCAAATAGATGAATAGCCCGATTCCAGCAAACATCATCATCCAACTCCCTACCATCTTGATCATATCAGTAGCTTTGCGCAGGAACGCTTCAACCTTCTTGCTGCCAACCCCGACAATGACAGTGACTGTCATCATCAATAGGAAAACACTGAGCATTATTCCACCGAGGCCCGCTACCACAGCATAGGTGCCACCAGAAAGTAGGTACCCCAAGTATGGCAATACAATTGCCGCGGTGCAATCTACCGAGGCCGCTGCATAGCCAATACCCCACAGGTACATGTTGCGGCGTGGTGTGAACAATTCATCAGACTCTGTAGTTGAGAAACGCTGGACAAGCAATTTGTCAATCCAACCCAATAAATGTGCAGTACCGCCCATCAGCATAAATGAGCCCAGAACAAAGAGCAGAACGGCAATGAAAATTGCAAATCTGTGGAGATAGCCAGCGATATTTACAACCTCTGCTAAACCAAGAACTACAATACCTAGAACTGCGAAGAAGGTTAGCATACCTACTCCTGCAAGAGCACCACCCGTGACATGATTTGGCATTGAACCCTTGAGTTTACCCGACTCGCGTAATTCATCTTCCCTCAAACCTAAACTGATGTAGTACCCAATGTACCCTGGAAGGACCGGGAAAGCACATGGCGAGAAGTAGACTAGTATGCCCAGCATTAACCCTAATGCCATTATTCCTGTAAAACTTCTATCAATCTCCTTGAGACCCATTCGTAAATCAGTAGCATTCCCCAAATTTGCTAAAACGATTGCCTCATCAAATTCACTCCACCCCTCAACAGGAGTTCCTGAATTTTGTTTGCCAACAATAAATCCTTCATGGTCAATTACGAGAAGAAGAGGGATTTGCTGCGCGTAATAATATTCAGTTAGGTCTCCTCTTTCGCCAGTGGTTTCGTTAACAATAATTGAGTCATGTGCCCCCATTCCTAAAATCCACTGGGGCACGAAATAATTCTCTTCTGGCTCTGATTCATTGAGCCACTCCATCGTTTCAAGGTCATACCAACTGCCTATTGAAACAATCATTACTGGATACGGGCCAGTCAAATTTTGCCAACCTTCAATTTTTAATTCCATTTCATCTTGTGCGTAATGGCAACTCCCACAACCGTGTGCCATAAAATCTAGAATAATGACATTGCCACGGTTTTCTGATAGTTGAAACCAACCAGTTTCATTAGTGAAATTGTCTTCTATCCCAGTTCGATTGACCGTTTCCATCTCGAAATCTGGCACCTCTCGCACCTCGCCACCTACTCCAAACATCGCAGAGGTGACACCGAAGGCAGAAAGACCACCATATGCAATGACTGAGAACAACAAAACAGAAACGCCGAAGGCCTTCCAAGTCTTCTTTTCAGTAAAGACATTGACATCAATGCCGACCTTCCACTGCAAGGTCTCCTTCCATCCCATGAATAGCCTGCGTACCATCTCCCGTCTTTATGTTTCCATTCAATGGTAAAGGAAAATATGGGCCCGGCCAGATTTGAACTGGCGATCTTCGCCATGTGAAGGCGACGTCAAAACCCCTAGACCACGGGCCCCTGAATGTCGCCCACCTAAGTGCTGTGTTTAACGCTGACGACAATGACTTCATTCGGCTTCAAATATCTCTTGCGTGGATTTGATATATCGGGTGAGAGGTCGCTACTTGATGACTGAACAAGATAGTATAGAGAATCTGCTCGATGAGCAACGAAAATTCCCGCCACCTGAACCTATCGCAAGTGATGCACACATCACCGATTTTGAACAGTATAAATCAATGTGGCAACACAGTATTGATGACCCTGACGGGTTTTGGGGAGACATCGCTGAAGAGTTTGAGTGGTATCGTAAATGGGACACTGTTTCCTCATGGGATTTTGTAAATGGTCGCATTAAATGGTTTGATGGCGCGCAACTAAATGTTAGTGTAAACTGTCTAGATAGACATATTGCCGCTGGTCGTGGTGATTCACCTGCTATCTCTTTTGAGGCTGATAATGGTGAAAGCACCACCTACAATTTCAACCAAGTTCTTGAGAAAGTAAGCCGCTTAGGAAACCTATTGAGAGAGAATGGAGTTGTGAAGGGAGATAGAATTACAATCTATATGCCAATGATTCCAGAACTAGCTTTTGCTCTACTTGCATGTGCTAGAATCGGTGCCATCCACTCGGTAGTTTTTGGCGGGTTTTCAGCAGATTCCTTAGCCCAAAGAATCGTAGATTGTGAGTCTGATGTGATGATAACAACTGATGCTGGAATAAGAGGCGGGCGCACAATTCCATTGAAACCCATTGCTGATGATGCCATAGAAATTGCAGCCGATAAAGGAGTAGATGTCAGATGTGTTCTAGTCAATCACCGAGCAGGTGATGGAGTCGGTACTGGCTCATCAGGCTGGGTTGAAGGAAGAGACCTTGACATGGATGCTGGGATGGCAGATGCTGACACTGAATGTGAACCTGAAATCATGGATGCTGAAGACCCGTTATTCATTCTCTACACTTCGGGGTCAACTGGCCAACCAAAGGGAGTGATGCACAGCCAAGCAGGCTACATGATTTGGACTGCAACCACATGTAAGTATGTGTTCGACCTTGACCCAGAAAGAGATTTACACTTCTGTACTGCTGACATTGGATGGATTACTGGCCATTCTTACATTGTCTATGGACCACTTGCTCTTGGGACTCATACCTTGATGTTTGAAGGCATACCAACCTATCCTGACGCAGGAAGATTTTGGGATATTTGTGACAAGCACAAGCCCACTACATTTTACACTGCACCAACGGCAATCCGTGCACTAATGGTCTATGGAGAAGAGCCCGTTACTCGCTACAAACGTAGTTCTATGCGTGTCTTAGGAACTGTTGGAGAACCTATCAACCCAGAAGCATGGATGTGGTACCACGAAGTTGTAGGTGATACTACTCGTCCGATTGTAGATACATGGTGGCAAACTGAAACCGGTGGAATCATGATAACTCCATTACCAGGAATGACTACTACAAAACCAGGTTCAGCAACTTACCCATTCTTTGGTGTTAATCCAAAAATTGTCCATGCCGATGGAACAGAATGCAAAGATAATGAAGGTGGATATCTCATCATTGAAGGTGCTTGGCCGGGAATGATGCGTACCATTTATGGAGACCATGACCGATTTATCAAGACCTACTTCAGTCAGCAACCGGGCCGTTATTTCACTGGTGATGGTGCCCGTAAAGATGAGGATGGGTGTTTCTGGATTATGGGGCGTATTGACGATGTCATTAATGTCTCAGGCCATCGAATGGGAACTGCTGAGGTTGAATCAGCACTAGTTGAGCACGAAGCAGTTTGTGAGGCTGCTGTGGTTGGTTTCCCTCACGATATCAAGGGCCAAGGCATCTATTGCTTCGTAACACTAGAAGGTGAACAATCACCTTCTGAAGAACTGCGTCAAGAATTACGGTCAGGTGTACGACGAATTATTGGTCCAATAGCCACACCGGATAAAGTACATTTTACCCAAGTATTACCAAAAACGAGGTCTGGAAAAATCATGAGACGCATACTCAGAAAAATCGCATCAGGAGACATTTCAGACATGGGTGATACCAGCACTTTAGCAGACCCAAGCGTGGTCCCTAAACTACTAGATAGCCGTCCGGAGTGATTTCAATACCGCCGATTCATTCAAAGCGGCGAATATAGAGGATAACATGAGGGAAGATGAATGGCTGCTGAATCTCGCAACCGCGGCACGCCTCTAGATTTGGAGTTAATCAATTCAATCCGCATCAATCGTTCTGCCCTTGAACGGCGTGCAGGTAGTCTACCAAAACGCCGAGCAGTAAAGAGTGATTGGCAGGTAGCATGGATGTTACATGCTATCCGTTGTATTGACTTGACAACTCTAGCTGGAGACGACACACCCGGGCGTGTCCTGAGAATATCACAAAAGGCAATCCGCCCAATTCGGAGCGACCTTTTGTCCGCTCTTGATTTAGATGTGGATACAATCCATTGTGCTAGTGTTTGTGTCTACCACAACATGGTTGGGACTGTCTCAGAATCAGTGCAAGGAAGTCCAGTAGGTACTTGCGCTGTCTCAACTGGATTTCCAGCCGGACATATACCACATCACCAGAAATTAGAACAAATTGAGGCATCAGTTGCTGCTGGTGCTGATGAAATCGACATAGTTGTCAGCCGATCTAATGTATTACGTAATGATTGGCAAGCACTCTATGATGAGGTCAAAGATTTCCGCCAATCTTGTGGTGATGCCCATCTCAAAACAATTCTTGCAACTGGAGAGTTGGCTAGCCTAAAGCAAGTTGCTCAAGCCAGCCAAGTGTGCATGATGGCGGGTGCTGATTTCATCAAGACTTCAACCGGAAAAGAAAGTGTAAACGCCACCTTACCAGTCGGTTTAGTGATGGCACGAGCAATCAGAGATTACTACGAAAGCACCGGCAATAAAGTCGGCTTCAAGCCAGCCGGTGGAATCTCAAAAGCCAAAGATGCCGTCGCATGGTTAGCCATGATGAAAGAGGAATTAGGTGAGGAATGGATGCGGCCAAACCTTTTCAGAATTGGCGCATCGTCCCTATTAGGAGACATAGAGAGGCAACTAGAATTCCATCTTTCGGGACATTATTCAGCAGCAAATAGGCATCCAATGGCATGAGGTGAAAAAATGGCAGTAAAAGAGATTCTAGAATCCTTAGACTGGGGCCCAGCCCCTGAATCAGACAAGTTCGCACGTGAGTGGTTGGACCAACATGGCCCTTCCTTCGGGATGTACATTGATGGAGAGTGGGTAACTCCAGAATCTGGAGATAATTTTGAGTCTTTTAACCCAGCAACAGGAGAACTTCTCGGAACAATTTCACAAGCAGGTGAAAGCGAAGTCAACTCAGCAGTTGCCGCCGCAAGAGCCGCCCTCCCTAGTTGGTCAGCCTCACCGGGTCATGTGCGCGCACGGTATCTCTACGCAATAGCACGCCAAGTGCAGAAACACCACAGATTACTAGCCGTAATTGAAACCCTCGACAATGGTAAACCAATTCGTGAAACAAGAGATGCAGACGTGCCACTGGTCGCACGCCACTTCTATCACCACGCGGGTTGGGCTCAGTTATTTGACGAGACTTTTCCCGGTTATGGTCCTGTAGGGGTTTGCGGTCAAGTTATCCCTTGGAATTTTCCTTTGTTGATGCTAGCATGGAAGATTGCTCCGGCCTTAGCCGCCGGCAATACAGTAGTTCTCAAGCCGGCGGAATTTACATCAATTTCAGCACTTGTGTTTGCTGAAATTTGTAATTCAGTTGGACTACCACCTGGTGTAGTCAACATTGTGACAGGAGATGGGAAAACTGGTGCACTTATCACCGAGCATGATGACATTGACAAAGTCGCTTTCACCGGCTCAACTGAAGTTGGCAGAATTATTCGCAAAGCAACCGCTGGAAGTGGCAAGGCATTAACCCTAGAATTAGGCGGGAAAAGCCCATTCATCGTCTTTGAGGACGCAGATATTGATTCGGCCATCGAAGGATTAGTCAATGCAATATGGTTCAATCAGGGGCAGGTTTGTTGTGCTGGTTCTCGCTTACTAGTCCAAGAATCAATTTCCGAAAGATTCCACGAAAAACTTCGTTCAAGAATGGCTAAACTTCGTATCGGAAACCCAATGAATAAGGCTATTGACATGGGGGCAATTGTTGATGAAAGTCAACGCAAAACGATTGAAGATTTGTGCAAATTAGGCTGTGATGAAGGTGGCGAAATGTGGCAACCCTCAACCGAACTACCTGAGCAAGGATGCTTCTTCCTACCTACAATTTTCACCAACGTTTCACCATCCTCAACCATAGTGCAAGAGGAAGTGTTCGGGCCAGTCCTAGTTTCACTCACATTCCGCAACCATAAGGAGGCTATCTCATTAGCCAACAATACGCGATATGGGCTTGCAGGTAGCGTTTGGAGTCAAGATATTGACACGGCTCTAGAAGTTGCTAGATCTATCCGAGCCGGTGCTA
>LWDU01041938.1_pt1 | contig 17594 bp, 17 predicted proteins | sample 727161 | NCBI WGS metagenome assembly LWDU01 (sample SAMN04566230, study PRJNA314399) | hydrothermal vent metagenome | isolation source: deep sea hydrothermal plume seawater | place: Mexico: Gulf of California, Guaymas Basin | collected 2004-07-11
GCGGCTAAACATACGACGGGTACTGTGAATACAACGCATAGTTTCACCGAAGCGAGCCGTTATTTGATTCATTTGAAGTTGATTCCTGACAGCGGTGAGCCGACTGATGTGCATTTAGGTTTTACTATTGGTAGCGGTGCAGGTACGAGTTGGACTATGTTAGCGATGTATGCCTTCTTTATCTTTGCTGGGCTCTACATTCTTTATTTATCGCATGCAGGTTTTAAAGAATTTGCTGATAAATTGATGGGTAAAGCAAAAGCGCTATAAGTTAATTGTTTAGCAAACCAGAGCGATAGTGATTACCGTTGTTTATCGGTAATACGGGTTGTGAGTCTGGTTAGTGCATAAAGTAGAGAGCTGCGATAAACTCAGGTCTCTATTACCAAGTGAAGGCGTATTCTGATGATGTTCAGGATACGCCTTTTTTAATGCTTTGGCTTTTGGTAGGCCAAGATATAGTAGTCCAGCAGATGGAGCCTGCTGAGGAGTTCTATCGTCAGTGTTTCAATGAGTGCCGTAAAGTGGAGTTGTTTTTGTTGGGCACCTATTTTTCGTAAATAACGATAAGTGGGAAGGGTGTTATCAGTAATATTTTTTTCCGTAGTTGTAGTGAACCCCGTTTGCTTGGCTAAAGCATGATACTGGTGTAAAGGGGTATCGACACGGCATTGGCCGTAAAATCCAACATCAAAGGGTTTGGGCAGCGTTATTTTCATGAGCGGTGCAATAATTTTTTTGGGGGTAAAATCAGAAATAGATAATATCCCACCCGGTTTTAAAACCCGAAATGCTTCTTTTAAAAATTGCGCTCTATCGGGGAAATGGAAGATACACTCGACAGCTAAGACGCGATCAAAAACCCGGTCTGGGTAGGGTAAAGCACAAGCGTTTCCTTGATGAAACTGGAGTGTGTTGGGTGGTTTAGGTTTAACCAGTGTTTGCGCGCGTTGTAATTGACGGTTATCAATATTTAAACCGTGTAGTGTCATGTTGGATTGTGTTTCATTAATAAGGGCTAAGGTACCCCCAAAGCCGCACCCCACATCTAAGACAACTTGTTTTCCTGCAATCTTCCCCGCAATACAAACTTGCTGACTTAGGCGGTCAGCAGCACGTGCAAAATCAGCATTAGTTAAGGTAGCTGTAGTGGGCCTTGACCAATACCCCCAATGAACATGACGGCCAAAACTTTGGGTCACGTCAGGATCTTTTTGTGCTAAAGAATGAAGCAAATAGTCAAAATAGGGGAGATTAACTTTGGGTGTTTTGGGATTGTCCATTAATGTTCCAGTTCTACCGTTGTGGTGTATTTAGAGTTTACGTTAAATGTTTAAAAAAAGAAAAATGCATTTTTAGACTAAAAAGGGTTAACAGGGTAGGCCGTTAAAGTAATTTTGATGGGTATAGGCTATTTAGGCGGCATGACCTGATATGAACAGTCATTGCTTTGTTGAGATAGCGTGTTGTGAAATCACGACTCACTGGAGCGTGGATTAGGAATCGAGAAAAACAAGGTTTTTTATGATTGAAATCAGCTGCAGGAGCGATTGTAAATTGGCTCATATTAGGATGCACTTAGCGCGATAGAACAGCGTAGATCAGTGTTTTTACACGCGTAGTCTTTTATTGATCATCCGTTCTGCATGCGTTGAGTATGGTCGAAATATTGATTGTCAGATCCTCTCGCAGGATAATTTCAATACATTGGGTTGATGAGGCAGGACAACTTAGATAATTCAATTGTCCGTCGGAACCGTTAATAATAAACCAGCCTTGGTTGGTGTTTAAAAGGCCTTTTATTCTTTCTGCGTTAAGTTGGCTTAATTGAGTTTGTAATTGTTCAAAATCGAAACAGTGTTGTAGTGGGAACCGTTGACCAAAACTCTGATAACCATCGGCGTGGTTGTGGAGAGTATCGGGCCCATTTTCAGTTGGGCGTAAAGAAGCAATTTTGTTAGCGTGTGTGAATGAGGTCTGTCTCTGTGGGTTTCTGGGTAGGTTGAGCCAGGATGCATCAAGTTGTCCTTGTATGGTTTGGGCAATGAGTTTTTTGGGCGGTGAGGCCTCTTTGCCCCATTGTTGAAATAACGCGATGGCATTATGATCAGCTAAATCTGTTTTATTGGCTATTAATACATCCGACAAGGCAATTTGGTCGCGGAAGTTTTGGTGCTGAGTGTAGCGAGGATCTGTTAATTTTCTGGGGTCTATCAGGCAGATACTTGCTTTAAGGTCAAGTACCTCTTTAAATAAGCCGCTCGAAAGCATCTTTAAAACTTGTTGAGGATGACCCAGCCCACTGGGTTCAATTAGAAGACGGTCCGGAGTGGCTTCTTTGAGTAGATTATTAATGCTGACTTGAAACGGTAAATTTACAGCGCAGCACAAACACCCTCCCGCTATTTCTTTAACGGCGACACCGGCGGCGCTATAGAAAACACCATCAAGGCCTATTTTTCCAAATTCATTAACTAATACCGCCCAGGTTTCGTTATTTGGTTTTTGCCTGAGTAAGTCTAAAATGGCTGTTGTTTTGCCAACGCCAAGAAAACCGGTAATTAGATTAGTGGGGATATGTGTTAAGTGTTTTGTTGTCATTGATCTTAAAAGGGTCATAAGGTGACCTTTGGGTCGCCGTGCATTTTTAGATTTATACCACTTACAGGGAGTGGAAGCGTAAGGTATTTTTAAAATTCAATCTTTTTTACGTGCAAAGAAAATAGGGTTGGATTTAGAAAAATATCGGTCTCATTGTCTTAATCGTCATAGTTCAAGGTTTCTGTTTGTAGCCTTTTTAAAGTTTAAAAGGCGGTGTAGGCTGAATCTAAGTCTTACCATGACCTTGTCAAGTATTTTTTAGGCATTTAAACACAATAGCTGTAGCACTTAGATGCAATGCACTAACGAAGCGCCATAAGTTATTGTTTTTAAATGGATATACTATAAGCCATTGATTTTAAAAGGGTTTATTTTGTGTCTGAAAATTGGTCAGAGGTGCAACAGTGCTGTAAAGATCATGCCCTTAGGGGTCGATAAGCAATTAATCCACAAAGTTATCCACATTTTTTGTGCATAACTTTGCGGTGATAAAACAGATCATTATCGACAAAAAAATTGCTTGGAGTGCTATGGTAGAGCCTGAAAAACAACCTCAAAGGAGAGCGCTGTATGGCCTTAGTTTCATTACGACAACTTTTAGATTATGCGGCTGAACATAATTTTGCTGTTCCAGCGTTTAATGTCAGTAATATGGAACAAGTTCAAGCCATTATGCAGGCGGCGGATAGTTGTGATAGTCCGGTGATTATGCAAGGCTCTGCAGGGGCAAATAGATATGCAGGGGAAGTCTTTTTACGGCATCTGATCTGTGCAGCTGTGGAACAATACCCGCATATTCCTGTGGTTATGCACCGGGATCATGGTCCTTCGCCAACAATTTGTGCGCAGGCGATTCAGTCTGGATTTAGTTCCGTTATGATGGATGGTTCTTTATTAGAGGATATGGTGACGCCCGCATCATTTGAATATAACGTGAAAGTGACGCAAACAGTTGCCAATATGGCCCATGCCTGTGGCGTATCGATTGAGGGTGAGATCGGTTGTTTAGGGTCGCTAGAAAATAAGGTGGAAGAGGGCGGTAAGACGGTTGATCACAGTCAGTTGTTAACTGATCCGGATGAGGCCATTGAATTTGTTAAACAAACGCAGGTTGATGCATTAGCCGTCGCGATTGGTACCAGTCATGGTGCTTATAAATTTAGTAAACCCCCTACCGGTGATGTGTTGGTGATAAGTCACTTAAAGCGCTTACAACAATGCTTGCCGAATACGCATTTTGTGATGCATGGATCGAGTTCTATTCCTCAAGAGTGGTTGAAAATTATTAATAGTCATGGCGGTAATATTCCTCAAACCTATGGTGTTCCGGTAGCAGAAATTGTTGAAGGGATAAACTATGGGGTTCGTAAGGTTAATATTGATACCGATTTACGGATGGCTTCAACGGGGGCTATTCGACGCTTTATCGCACAATCTGATAATGCCGCTGAATTAGATCCTCGAAAGATTTATCAAGCAGCACGCGAAGCTATGCAGAAACTTTGTCAGACGCGCTATGAGGCATTTGGTAGCGCAGGGCATGCGCATCTGATTAAAGCCGTTCCATTGGCAGAGATGGCTAGGAAATATCTCTAGTACGCACTGAGACTGATTTGACTGATACCGTATTGCAGGTGTGTTTTTTTAATAATAAGATGTGTAACTATGAATACTGATACTGTTTTAGCAAGTGCTCAGAAAAGTCGTGTTGCATCACGGCTATTATCGATAACATCTGAATCTTTGCGTAATAATGCGCTGGTTCAAATGGTTGAGGCGCTTGAGGGGATTCAATCGCAAGTCTTGCTGGTTAATGCGCAAGAGGTGGAAAAAGCGAAACAATCGGGTCAGTCAGCGGCGATGCTGAAACGCCTAACGCTTAATGAGGACGTCTTTCACTATATGTTGTCTAGGCTAAGAAAAGTAGCTCAGGCACCGGACCCATTAAATCGAATTTTGTCAGGGCATACCAATCCTAAAGGACTTCAAGTTTATAAAAAATCAGTGCCGATAGGCGTGGTTGGGATGATTTATGAGTCAAGACCCAATGTCACTACTGATGCGGCAGGTGTTTGTATTAAAAGTGGTAATGCGATTATCCTACGCGGAGGGTCAGAGGCATTGCAAACTAATGTGTTATTGGCCGATGCCATGATTGCTGGAGCAGTCGCCGCAGGGTTGCCGGAACATGCCATACAAATTATTCGTACACCGGGGCATGCTGCGGTGAGTGAATTGCTGGCTCTGGATGGTTATGTGGATGTTTTAATTCCTCGCGGTGGAAAGGGGCTCATTAAGCGTATTGCTGAAGGAACCCGAATTCCTGTGATTAAACATTACGATGGTATTTGTCATCTTTATATTGCGGATGATGCAGATTTAAAGCAAGCCGTTGCGTTGGCAGTGAACTCAAAATGCCAAAGTATTCAAGTCTGTAATGCGCTCGAAACGTTGTTGGTTGATCAGAAGGGGGCAGAGAAAGTCTTGCCCTTGTTGGAAGCGGCATTTGCGGAAAAAGGTATTGCGCTACGAGGGTGTGAAAATACACGGAAAATTTTAACCGATGTTGAATTGGCGACAGAAGAAGACTGGCACAGTGAGTATTTAGCACCGCTGTTGTCAATAAAAATGGTGAGTGGTTTAGAGGCGGCCATTACGCATATTAATCATTATGGCTCGGGACATACCGATGGCATAGTTACGCAAAGTTTGGCTCAAGCACAATGCTTTGAGCAGAAAATTGATTCGGCATCGGTGTTGATTAATGCTTCAACAAGATTGTCAGGAGGCGGTGATTATGGCTTAGGGGCGGTCGTTGGAATTAGTACTGATAAACTACATGCTCGGGGACCGGTAGGCCCTGACCAATTGACAACTTACAAATGGGTCGTTTATGGCGAAGGTCATTTGCGAGAGTAGTAGGAGATAACCGTACGATAAGCGATATCTAGATCTATTGAGGTGGGGTGTTGCACGACTTAGTGTTGATGGTTTTTAAAAAAATAAATTAGGTTAATTGTTTTAAGGAATTATTATGGGATTGTTAGATAAATATTTTGGTGTGAGAGAAGGGTTTGTAAAAAAGCTTTATAAGAAGAGTGGCGAGAAGGAATATGAAGGTCATATTAAGAATGGGAAGCAATATGGGGTATGGATTGGATATTACGAAAATGGACAAAAACGGAACGAAGTCAACTTTGAAAATGGCAAGAAGATAGGCTTAAATACGATCTGGTTTGAGAGCGGGAATAAGAAAGGGGAAGAAAACTATAAAGATGATGATTTAGACGGCCCGTTTATTGAATGGAATGAAGATGGGAGTATTAAGTATAAAGCAACTTTCAAAGATGGTGTGTTAGTTGAGAAAGATGGAGAGGATGTTGGGTAAACAATAAGATAGGGTGGATTGATGCAGAAAGGTGTCAGATGTTTTTTATTTCTGATAAGTTAGAGAGGCTAAGGGTTGGTCTGAGTGTTTATCAGTACTCATTAAATCCTAAATGTAGGTTAAAATAAGGACTACTTAATTTTTAAATTGTTGGCTATGAAAAAAGACATTCTCGGTACTGATTTTGAATCATTTTCTTTTTCTGATGAAATTCTATCGGCGATTAAAACAATGGGGTTCGAAAACCCAACTGAGATTCAAGGTAAAGCGATACCTGCAATTTTAGAAGGTAAAGATGTTCTGGCGCGTGCCGATACGGGGTCTGGGAAAACGGCCGCTTTTGTCTTGCCGTTATTAGATAATTTGAGCAATCAAAATGTTTATTCTAAGATTGGGCGCACTCAGCGCTTTAATGCAACTGAAAGAGTGGCAAGCAATTGTGTACAAATTGTTGTGTTGGTTCCTACGCGTGAGTTAGCGATTCAAGTGGCCGATGTTTTTTCTGCATTCGCTAAAAATATCCAGCCTACGCTCAAGTGTCTGAGTGTATACGGTGGAGTAAAAATTAATCCTCAAATGCAAGCCTTGCGAGGTGGTGTGGATGTATTGGTATCAACGCCAGGACGGTTGCTAGACCTGGCAGACCAAAATGCGATTAAGTTTAATCAAGTTAAAGCGTTGGTTATTGACGAAGTAGATCGCTTGATGAAAGGTGATTTTCAAGAAGAGATTGAACGCATTGGTAAGCTATTACCCAATAAGCGTCAGAATTTGATGTTTACGGCAACTTTCCCGGAAAGTATTACGGTATTAGTACGCGATGTGATGAAAGCACCTGAAATTATTAATATAGATGAGTTTGAAGATGAATTGGAAATAGAGCAGCGAGCGATTACCGTCAATCATCATCAAAAGAATGATCTCTTGGCGCATTTAATCCGTGAGAATGATTGGCGACAGGTTTTGATTTTCTGTAGTGCTAAACGAACGTGTGATAATTTGGTAAAAAAGCTTGAGAAAAGAGAGATTGAAGCCGTTGCTATGCATTCGAATAAAGAGCAATCGGTGCGTATAGCGGCACTCAAGAATTTTAAGGCCGGTATGATCCGTATTTTAGTGGCCACCGATGTGGCATCACGGGGAATTGATATTGACCAGTTGCCGTGTGTTATTAATTATGATTTACCGCGATCACCCAATGACTATGTGCATAGAGTAGGACGAACGGGGCGAGCGGGAGAAAAAGGACTGGTTATTTCTCTAATTTCACACCATGAATACCAGCATTTTTCGGTTATAGAGAAACGTAATTCAATCCAGTTAAAACGAGAAGAAATTGTGGGTTTTGAGGCCGATGCAGTGGCGCCGCCAATGCCAAAGAAAAGTCCTAAAGTAAAAAAAGTAAAGCGAACTAAAAAACAAAAAGGACCGCTTAAAAGAGAGCAAGAAGCAACGCGCAAAACAATGGAACACAATGATCAGAAGTCGAATGACGTAGAGCCGTTAGAATCTACTGCAAATGCTCATATTTGGGGAAATCTTAAAAAGAAATAAATTTATCGACGTATCGGTTTAGTTTTTAAAATAGATTTTTATTTGGCTGAAGGCGTTTAAGCGTTTCTGATGCAGAGATTGTCACAAGAGTACAAATTAAGTGTATTGTTAACTAATAGTCGTGAAAAAGGTCAAGTGAGTTATAGTTTAAATTGAAGCTAGAGGGGTACCATGCCATGATTCAAGATACTATAGTAAAAATAAACGCTCTGATTGAACAAGCAGATCGACTGACGCGTGAGCAGCGTAGCCAACTTTTAAGTTTAACCGAACAGTTACAACGCGATATTCAATTAATTGAAACTGTTGACCAAGAACAAGCACAAAGTGTTGTTGTTTTAGCTAAGCTGACCAGTCATGAATATCTACGGTCGGAGCAAAATCCTGAACTTATTGCGATGGCTGAAGAAGGATTGGCACTGGCCATTGCGGATTATGAAAAGTCACACCCTAAGTTATATCAGACACTACAGTCTTTGTGCATTGCACTGCGTGGTTTGGGGGTTTAGTTTTTTAGAGGGTGAGTCTTGTTTGAAAAAGGTTGTTTGCAAGCCATTATTTAATGGGCAATGCTACCTAGGGCGACACAGAAAAATAGAGCATTTAATGAGCAGGAGTGAAGATGAAATTGATCACAGCGATTATTAAACCGTTTAAATTGGATGACGTTCGTGAAGCATTATCTGAAATTGGAATAGCAGGTTTAACAGTGACAGAAGTTAAAGGATTTGGTCGTCAGAAAGGGCATACAGAGCTCTACCGCGGCGCTGAGTATGTCGTGGATTTTCTCCCCAAAGTGAAACTAGAAATTGCTGTTTCTGAGGATATTGTTGATACGGCTTTGACTGCATTAGTCAATGCTTCTAAAACAGGAAAAATTGGCGATGGTAAAATTTTTGTGACGTCTTTAGAGCAAGTGATTCGTATTAGGACAGGGGAGTCGGGTGAAGGTGCAATTTAAGGAAGATTTAAGTTCTATTTCTTAATGGCTTTATGCTAAACCGTCTGTTGACGGTTTTTTTTTGATCGCTCATAGTCTTGTGTCTTTATACCTTCAGGTAGATACCTAATGGTATTGGTTTTTCTTTGAGCGTGGTTGTCATTTTCTTATGATAAAATCAACGTTACTATTTTATCCACAAGTCAACAGAAAATAGCCCTATTCTTTATGAACGTTAACGATCAAGATAAGCAAGGTCAAATCATTTGTGATTGTACGGGAACCACTCATGGACAGGTTTTATCGTTAATTGCACAAGGTTTTGATCTTGAAAAAATTTCGAGTGCAACAGGTGCCACCACGGGGTGTGGCGCTTGTGATGCTGAGATTATGACTTTGATGGTTGAACAGACCAAAACGATTTAAGTTGGCTGTCCACATGATTGCCCCACACCGGTGTAATGATTTATGCGGTTGAAAATAGAAAGTTGGTAGGCGCAACCTTAGTGATGGCTTTGCCAAAAATTCAATCAGTGTTAAATAGGTGATCTTTCAGCGTATACAAGGACCAGATACTTTTATTTTATTGGTTAGCGCTATCAGGATGTTGTGAGGATATTGGGTTTGAAGGCTATTTGAATAGATAAGGTGTTGTTCTTTGAAATCACGCTATGAGGTGGTGTGTACTTTTCCTAATTAGGTATAAATCAATAATGAGTTTTTTAAAATTAGCAATTCATCGGGCCCTATTTATAGGATGGTTTATCGTTTTTATGGCGGGCTGTGCTTCTTCTAAAGTTAAAAGACCCGTTTCGCCAACAGAAAGCGCTCAGATTGATGAATCTGGTTTTCAGCCCAGTATTGTTAGCGTCATGCCTCGTGTTAAAAAAAGCACTGTAAAGCGCTCAAGGACAGCGAAAGAAATAGCCGTGGTTAACCGCGATGAATTGAACCGTATCTCAAAAGTTAAAAATACTGAGGCTAAAAATGTAAGCAGTGTAAAGGATGAGCCTCAGATTAAACTCGAGAGGGTAGAGGGAGTAGGACTTTCGTCAGATAAACTTAAAATGCCAGACATAGCGCCAACTGAAAGAATCAGCAATGGACATGACGAGAGTGTTCAGCAAGCTAGCCGTGTTCATTTAATGTTGGTGGGTACTGCGATTAGCGTTAAAGAGGCCGTGGGTGTTACTTTAAATTTGGAAGGGAGTGGGGGTAAGGCGAAAGAGGCTTTAGTTTCAAGTTCTGAGGTTAATGATAACCATCCTGTGCTGAAAGAGGCAACGGGTATTCAATTGAATCTTACGGGTAATGCGGTAGTGGTGAAAGAGGCGCAGGATATTAGGCTAAGCCTTGAGGGCAATGCCGTTCGGAATTAAAGAAAATAATAAATAGGACGTGAAAGGTATGAATATTTTTTTAAAAATAATTATGTTACTGATAGTCACTCTAGGGAGTGTCCACGCTGAAGTAACGCATCGTATTAGTGGCACAATCAATGTTACCAAAGTAGCTGAAGATGATGCCGTTACTATTCGATGTGTGTTGATGGAGAAAAAAGGAGGGAGCCGTTTTCGGTATTTTGAAAAAAAGGTTAATGTCGTTTTAAACCCAAAGGGTATGTCGACGTGGGAACTTAACTGGAAAGATAAGGAAGAAAAATATGAGCGGTATAGCTGTAAAGCCTACTGTGATGGGTGCTCCGGTGATACTCAATATGCTAGTATAGGTAATTTTTAAAGGTATGCTGTGCGCAATACACCATACCCTATAGGTTAGCTTTTAATGCTTAAATAACTTAAATCGAAACTACTAATGAGTACATTACCCAATTGTCCGCAGTGTGATTCTTCCTATACGTATGAAGATGGTGTTTTATATGTTTGTCCTGAATGTGCGCATGAATGGGGGGTAAGTTCGGATGATGACGGTTCGAGTGATAGTCTGGTTGTAAAGGATTCAAATGGAAATATGCTGACTGATGGCGATACAGTTTTAGTCATTAAGGATCTTAAAGTTAAAGGTTCTTCAGCGGTTGTAAAAGTAGGGACTAAAGTTAAAAATATTCGCTTGGTGGATAGTGATCATGATATCGATTGTAAAATTGAGGGTATTGGCGCGATGAAATTAAAGTCTGAATTTGTGAAAAAAGTTTAATGACTGAGTCATGGTAACTGATAACAGAATGTTATGGCATGGTTGCGGTAATTCAGTTAGCCGTCAGAGCTCTTTGGAGTGTGGTTGAACTATTGTTATTTTCTTTTGTCGTAAGCGTAGTGCGTGGAGAATATGGTATATTTCTGCTTTTTTATTACAACCTTTTAGCAAAGTGCCAGCTTTTTTTAAAGTGTCCATCACGTACTATAAGGGCTCATTTTTGATTTATCAGAATGCGCCCTTATTTATAAGGGACTGTCATTTCTTCTTAACAGAACAACGTAAATCATCTTTGGGTCGTCAGGGTAAAGTATAATGATTTATTCTCAAAATATTGATGAAAGCAACCCCTGAGTTACTACTGTAAAGCGATCATGTCAGCAAATAAGTATCAAGCAAATAATCGAGACCCACTGCATGGAATCACCTTGAAAATGATAGTGACTCAGTTGACAGAATATTATGGTTGGGAAGCGTTAGCCAAGAGCATCAATATTAATTGTTTTAAAAGTGATCCTAGTATTAATTCAAGTCTGAAGTTTTTACGAAAGACCCCGTGGGCAAGAGAGAAAGTTGAACAACATTATTTGAAAATGAAATGGTTGAAAGGAAGTGTCACTAAATCTGATCATCGCTAACTAATAGATACTTTTTGAATCTGTTTTGAATGCCATGGGTTGCTTTTTAGATTATTGAGTGAGAATTTGGAGCAATGTATGATTCAAGAGCCGGCATTTTTTGTTTTGTCATATAGAGATAGCCTTAATTACGGGAGGTTTTTTAAGAAATGAGGACTGTTGAAATTTCAAGTGAGCCGGTTGAGCTCTATAAAATTCTTAAGTTTGAAGGGCTCGCTGCTAGTGGCGCGGAAGCTAAAGAAGTCATTGCTGCTGGTCAGGTTTTAGTCAATGGTGAGGTTGAAGTTAGAAAGCGTAAGAAAATAGTTTCGGGTGATATTGTGTTATTTGGTGAAGATGAAATTCAGATTCAAGTTGGCTAATCATGTTGACGTCCTTTAAAAAAAGAATGAAAAGGCGGTAATTAAAAGCACGCAGGAACAAGGGTGCTCGTTTGGGGTTTGATAAAAGGTCGGCTGGGTTCGATTTTTCTTAAAAAGGTATCAGACTAAGTAAGTGTTAGGTGTAAAAAAGCTTATAATAAGCAATTAATATTAATTAGGAGAGGGTAATTATGATGTTCAATAAAATAGTGGTAATGGTATTTCTTTCGCTGTTAGCCATATCAACTACCAGTCAGGCGCAAAGTGCATTAGATAATAAGTATTGGGCACAACAGTTAGAGATTGATAACAAGAAACGTATCAAACATGCGTTAAAGAAAAAGCAGCGTGCAGAAGCCGCTGCCGCTGCCGCCGAAGCTAAGGCTAAAGCACCCGTAGTTGCTCCAGTTGCGAAGCCTAAGCGTTCGGCTGCTGCTGCTCCTATGATGGGAGATTGTAAACAAATTCAGGCGCATTATAAGAAAATGTGTATGACTAAAGGCGATATGATTCGCTGGGTGAAATAAGTAATTTTACGAATAATCAATTCGTTGTTTTCGAAAAAAATATTCACCGAGGGATTTGTAATTTTCCTCGTTTAAATTACATTTAAAACGGTATGTTGCTTTAGTTGCGGACATACCATTTTCTCTCTTAAGTGTGGGGCGTATTCTAACAAGTGTTGGAGTACGCCTTTTTTATGACCTGTATTTAGGCCGTATGAGAGTGTTTCAGTAGAAGCATTGCTTCGGATGTTGTTTAGGGCTCTTCATAGCATGTGCCACTGACAGTGATTGGAAATCGACCAGTGGTCCGTATAAAGATCCTCAGGCGGACCGTGTTGCACAGAATTTAGTTGGAATGTAAGCACTTGAGTCTAAGGGTTTCCGGTGATGGTATTGAAGAGACGACGAGGGGTTTGGTGCTGGGGCTAAAGCAGGGTTTGAAATGGAAGGTTCTTGTAAAGAAGTTTTAAAAAGTGTATGCAAAATAGAGGGGGAGCCGAGCCGTGCTGGATTAGATTTGTTGCGGTGCTGTTGGTTTGAAAAAGACAACAGTGAAGCAATCCTCGTTTAAAATCAGAGCGGATCTTAACTCGGCCTATCGGTCTTTCAAGAAAGACCGATAGGCCTGTTAAATGGGTACCGTAGCGATTTATTTACGATTGACTGGCAAGATAGTCTTCGTAGTTTCCTTTAAAGTCAATAATACCCTCATCAGTAAATTCGAGTATACGTGTTGCTAATGACGATACAAATTCACGGTCATGGCTTACAAAGAATAAAGTACCTGGATAATTGTCCAGTGCTAAATTCAGGGATTCAATGGATTCCATATCTAAGTGATTGGTGGGTTCATCCATCATCATAATGTTGGCGCGCTCTAACATGAGTTTACCAAATATCATGCGACCCTTTTCGCCACCTGAGAGGACGTTTACTTTTTTATCGATGTCATTTTGAGAAAACAATAAGCGACCGAGGGTACCGCGAATGACTTGGTCGTCATCTTGGGGCTGGCGCCATTGATTCATCCATTCAATTAACGGTAAGTTTTGTGAGAAATAACCGGTGCTATCTTGAGGGTAATAAGAAATATTGGCATTTTCTGACCATTTGATGGTGCCGTTTGTGGTGTTTATTTCATTCATTAAACACTTTAATAACGTGGTTTTACCGGTTCCATTGGGTCCAATAATCGCAACACGCTCGCCCACTTCGATCATTAAGTCCAAATTTTTAAACAGTGGCTCATCAAAGCTTTTACTTAATCCTTGGGCCTCCAACGCTAAACGATGAAGTTTTTTATCTTGATCAAAACGAATAAAAGGATTTTGACGACTTGAGGGTTTAATTTCAGCAAGATTTATTTTTTCTAATTGCTTTGCACGGGAGGTGGCTTGTTTTGATTTTGAGGCGTTTGCAGAAAACCGACTGACAAAGGCTTTAAGTTCGGTGATTTGCACTTTTTTCTTGGCATTTTCAGCTTGGAGACTTTCAGTGACCTGTGTGGCAGCGGTCATGTAATCATCATATGAGCCGGGATAGATGCGAACTTCACCATAATCTAAATCGGCCATATGGGTACAAACACTGTTTAGGAAATGGCGATCATGTGAAACAATAACCATTGTGCAGTTGCGTTCATTGAGTATATCTTCGAGCCAACGAATGGCGTTAATGTCTAGGTTATTGGTGGGTTCGTCAAGTAACAGAATATCCGGTTCAGAGAATAAGGCTTGAGCGAGTAGAACGCGTAATTTCCAACCGGGGGCCACTTCACTCATTAAGCCATAATGTTGTTCAACGGGGATACCCACGCCGGCTAAGAGTTCACTGGCGCGTGCTTCTGCAGAATAACCATCCATTTCAGCAAATTGAGACTCAAGATCGCCAGCCCGCATGCCGTCTGCCTCAGATAATTCAGCTTTTGCGTAGATGGCATCACGTTCTGATTTAACTGCCCAGAGTTCGTCATGACCCATAATTACGGTATCGATGACTGCAGATGTTTCGTAAGCAAATTGATCTTGTTTTAATTTTCCGATACGTTCGTGAGGGTCTTTGGATACATTTCCCGATGAGGGCTCGAGGTCTCCCCCCAGTATTTTGATAAAGGTAGATTTTCCACAGCCATTAGCGCCAATAAGGCCATAACGGTTGTTGTTTCCAAATTTAACTGAGACATCTTCAAAGAGTGGTTTTGCACCAAATTGCATGGTGATATTGGCAGTTGCGAGCATTTTTTTCCTAGCTAATAAAAAGTAGATACCGTGGGTTTGACAGGTGTACCGTAAAAAAACCCAAGGAGTAAGTGAATTTTTTTAAGGGAGCAAATTATACGTTGTTTTATCTGTTATAGGGGTTTCTTTGTCTTTTAAGGTAAATAAAATGTAAAAAAAGACCTGCGGTATTCACCGGTTAAGAAAGGCTTACAGAAGTATTGATTGAGTGATGACACTGTATAAAAAACATAATACCTGCTAATAGAATAAATAAGGGTAATAGCGTCGTAACGACAACCCATTTAAGAATATCCATTGTAGACCTCGTCATATGATATTGATGAGAATAGTATAAGAATTGCAAGGCATTTAGTCACTGTGGCAAATTGCCACTGAGTCAGGTTGTCGCTGATATTTTGCTAATTAATTTCCCCGTGACGGTTTATTAACGCGATCGGTATTTTTTAAATGTAGCTTCATCAAACGGTTCACCTAAAACAAATGCGGTTAATTTATTCATCCGTACAGAGCGGTGAAGCAACCAAGACCAGGGGGCGCAAATAATCATTGCTAGAGTCGAGTTTGAGATAACAGAATAGCTCAGTAAAACGGTAACTAGGCTGAAGTAAGGGATCGTAAATGCTGTGGCCCAGATTGAAATAACCAAAGACCATCGGAGAAAACGGTCAGGTTTGGTTTTATGTAGAGCCTTGTGACGCATAATTAGTGAGTGATTTAAAGAGAGTGTTGTGAAATAAGGAACAAAATCAATTAATAAGGTAACAGATTGAAGTCTAAATAACTAAATATGATTAAGGCTCTATGTTATATTGCTAGCTTCTTTTAATGGGAATGAAGGGGTTTATATGAAATTTCTTACAGCACTTTCTTTAAGTATTGGAGGTTTAGCAGGAGTAGCTACTTTTTTGGCGGTAGGTCCATTGAGTGGGATATTCTTTATTTGGGCGGCAACTATTGCATGGGCCACCTATTTTGCCTTAGGCGGAGATTGTGATGCGGCCAAAAACACCGGTGTTTGCGGTGTGTTTGGTATTTTTATGGCATGGTATGCGGCAACGCTTATTGCCAATATTTCACCTACAGCGATGCTTGGTTTTCCCTTGATGGCAGCTGTCATTGTCACGGTTACAGTTACAGCAATGTGTTTAGCGGCTAATATTAAATTATTTGCAGCCATTCCAGCCAGTGTATTAGGCTATTCTGCAACCTTTGCATATCTCTTGCAAACGCCCGATAAGTTATCAAAAGAGGTCCTAACAGGCCATTCTTGGGACAATCCATTGGTTGTTATTTCTTTTTCATTTATTGTCGGTATTGGTTTTGCTATAGCGTCAAATAAATTAGCGACCTCTTTAACTACGGTTAGTGATGATTGAGGGGTTTGGGTAAGATGAGGGCTTTTTTTAAAGGCATCAGTCGCGATAAGAGCCATCACTGGTTTAATTGTTAGTTATGTTGTCAACAAAGGCCTTACAGCTTCTGATGTAAGGCCTTTTTATCGTTGAGTGTTCTTATGTCTTTTAGGTCAGTGAGAAACGTTACTGATTAACACGATGATGGATAATGTCACGCTCGTCTTTCTGAGTAGCCATGATGATAGCTTTAATTTCCAAGAGCGTATGTTTTAGCGTTCGTTAAAACAATAATTTTATGTTTTCACTATATCTAAACGGGTTTTCTCTTCATAAACAGTCGCGGCCTATTAAGTGCTTAGCGAGTATTTTTCTCATCGTTGTTTTTGGGGTAATGTTAAAAGCGGCTATGCCAGTCGTTTTAAAATCTTTGGTGACTCATTGGTTTGAATCAGAAGGTATGACCGTTCAGGTGGGTGATATTGAAATATCGCTTTGGGAACCGGCACTGAGTATTAATGATTTTTCTGGAAAAGACCCAGCAGGGAAAGGTTTTTCATGGGAGAAAATGAAACTCAAGTGGCAATGGGAAGGGATTCTTGATCATCGTATTGTTATTGATGATTTTAGGGTTCAAGCATTACATGTGGATGCAGAATTATCAGAGCAAAAATTAATAAAAATTGCCGGGCTGAATCTACTTTCAAGTAACCAAACCGTTATGCCCGAATTGCCAGAGACAGCGGCACCAATTTGGGCGATAAGACTCGCAAATAGTGAGGTTTTGGATTTTAGTATTTGCATGAAACAATTTGATCGGGGGGGTGATTTGTCTTTAGATCTTTGTTCTCAACTAAAAAGCCTCACTTGGAAGGGGATAGTTGAATATACATCGTCCAGTAAAAGTAGTGGTGATCTTTGGGCGCTAGAAGGGTCCTTGAATTTAGGTGGATTACGCATAGATAATAAGATACGTGATCGTCTGTTTCTCAAAGTTGAATCTATTCTTCTTGATAAGATAGCCGTGAAGTCATTAGCGGCTATCGAGATGGCTACGCTCCGTGTTGAGGATTTTTCAGTTTTGCAGCAACAACCTACACAAGCGGTCAAGGCACGTCCTTTCTTTGCTTTTGAAACGTTGAATCTTCGCGATGTTCAATTAGTCGCGTTACAGGATTTACGGGTCGATATGATTGAATTGCAATCACCGTCAGGTTATTTCAGGTTAATCGATAATGGCTTGTCAGAGCTTGATGCATGGGGTTTGCGAGATCAGGATACGCAAACAAGCCCGCGACAATCTGCAACGAGCAAGTTTAGGTTTTTAGTTAATAAGTTTATAGGTAGCACGCATAAAGAGACTGTTTTCGTGGATGAGCAATATCAGAGTCCATTCACTATGACAATAAAAGATCTTCAATGGGACATTAATAAAATCCATAACCAGTCTCTTAACCACGAGAGTAGTGTATCACTCGCACTCACGGTAGGCCGTCACGGGTATGTCGCGTTCGAGGCGTCGGGTAGTTTATTCTCAAGTCATCCTACGATCACAGGAAAAGGAGAGATAAAGGGTGTTGATCTAAAAATGATGGCACCCTTAACACGGAAACATTTGCAACATGTGATTAACAGTGGTCAATTAGACAGTGTTGTTGATTTTAAGGTGGAAAAAGGGTTAGTGAACAGTGTTGCGCATTTTTCAATTAATCAATTAGCGTTAACCCCTGTAGATGATAAGGATGCAGAAGCGTTTAGTCGTGAATATGGGTTTCCTTTAAATGCATCGTTAGCGTTACTTCGTGATAGAGATAACAGCATTCATTTAGATGTTCCGGTAACCGGTCAAGTTGATA
>LWDU01035006.1_pt2 | contig 17593 bp, 20 predicted proteins | sample 727161 | NCBI WGS metagenome assembly LWDU01 (sample SAMN04566230, study PRJNA314399) | hydrothermal vent metagenome | isolation source: deep sea hydrothermal plume seawater | place: Mexico: Gulf of California, Guaymas Basin | collected 2004-07-11
CTGCAGTCGTCGTGTTTGCCAATCTGGTATTTGGCACTGGCAAGAATTGGTTCACTACAGGCGGGTATGCTGACGAACTTGCAGCCGATTGTCACCATGACAGCGGCTTATCTATTGTTTAATGAAATCATGGGCATTCCCCAGTTCGTCGGAGCTGGCATGATTCTGATTGCTGTTTTTGTCATGCAAAATCCTTTCACATGGAGTGCTTTGGGGCGAAAAACTGATCCGTGAATCAGTGCGAACCGGATTAAACCTTGATTGAAGTTTTCGTGATGGGTGTCCACTGATGACAACGGGCAGACTCAAACAAGGCATCGATGACTGCCATATTAGCCGCGGCATTTTCGAGAGGCCAGGTAGCAACCGAGCGGTCTTGGATCGCGAGAGAAAATCGATCCGCCTGGAGCGTGTATTGATTGATCGGATCGAATGCGATCTCTTGGCAGTGAAAATTTCCTACGCTGGAAGCGTCGCCAATATAGAGATGGCAGCGGGTAGGTTGTGGATGGGCAAAAGGAAACTCAACGCGGATCCACCCGCGGTCACCCAGAACATGGACGTGCTGGTAGGTGGTGGATTCTGTTGCCACCGTTAGTGTGGCGTGGCCGGTTGGAAAGTCGAGAATCGCACTGGCGAGAACATCAACGCCGGTATTTTCATCACGAATCAGGGTGGCCAGTACTCCGCTGGGTTCGTCCCCNCGAAGACCACTGTGGGTGATTGCGAATCATGACGGCTTCTTCGATATGAAGGCCGGTTTCATCTCGCACGCGTATCAATTCGTGGACCTCGGCCTGGTTCATCGCAATGGGTTTTTCACACAATACGTGTTTGCCCGCACGTAGCGCACGCGCACTCCATTCAAGATGGAGATGGTTGGGTAGTGGGTTGTAAACGACGTCGATGTCTGGATCATCGAGGAGTGCCGCATAACTGCCATAAGCATGGCTTATCCCATGCTGGGTTGCCGCCGCTTGTGCTTTTTCCAACACTCGTGAGGCGATGGCGGTTACCACACTGTGTTCGCATGATTGCATCGCCGGGATGACACGGGTCAGCGCAATCTCAGCGGTGCCCAGGATTCCCCAACGGACTGGATTCATTACGCGGTTTTGTCAGTGAGGCGCCCAGAAAAGGTGCTGCCAACCGGTGTCTAGTACAGTCGGTTACGCATAGAATCCTGGACGTGCCGCTCCGTTTCGATCGCATCTAAGCCAGAAATCTGGTCAGATAACATCTGGCCCATAGTGGGAAAGTCAGATCGGTCGATGTGCAGCGAGCTATCCCACAAGGCTGAACGAACCAGCGCTTTGGCACAGTGGAGGAAAACTTCGCTGACAGTGACAACAATGACGCTAACAGGAAGACGGTCTCGCACCTTGAAGCACTCCAGTAGGCTTGGATCAGTCGATATTTGGGCGGTGCCATTTACTCGCAGAGTCTCATTGACCCCGGGCACTAGGAACAGTAGACCCACCCCGGGGTTGGTGACAATGTTCTGCAAGGAATCTACTCTCTTGTTTCCGAGTCGGTCGGGAATCATGATGGTGTGCGAATCACGCACCTGAACGAATCCTGCTCGATCTCCCCGTGGGGATGCGTCCATGTTTCCAGAGGGGCCTACGCTTGACAGGATCAGGAACGGGGAGTGCTTGATGAAGCGGCAACTGTGTTTATCAAGCTGCGCAATCACCTTGTCCCGAGCGATGGTGGTGGGTGTGCCGTAATGTGCTCGCAGGGCCTCAACACTGCTGATGACATGATTGGTCGAGTGCTCACTCATAACTAGGGTCCATGGTGATTGAGAACGATGGGCCATAATAAGACACCCGCGGTCAATGCGGAAGTGGAGGGTGAGCCGGTGAAAGCGTCACGGTACTGGGACGAGGGAGATGTGTACCAGCGTATCGTCGGTGCGCTTCAGGCCAGCGGTAAATCGATGGATCGTCTGACGGTGGAAGATCTCGCCCCGGTCGATCATTTTCATGCACGGGGTTTTCGCGCTACCCAGGCGCTGGCAGACCGCCTGCCTATTGCTACAGGCCAACGTATTCTCGATATTGGTTGTGGAGTGGGTGGGCCGGCGCGTTACCTTGCCAAACGCTTTGGCTGTGAGGTTGATGGCATCGACATCACACCTGCATTTGTCGATGCTGCGATCCGTTTGACCGCTGACCTTGGTTTGAGTGATGTTGTGCGCATACGGCACGGTGACGGCATGGTTTTACCTTACGCCGATGCGTTGTTTGATGGCGCCATCGGCTTGCACGTCACTATGAACATAGCTGATAGATTGGAATTTTTTCGAGAAGCGTATCGAGTTCTTAAACCTGGAGCGTTCTTGGCCGTCACCGAGCATGCGCTTGGAGACGCAGGGGATGTACGCTATCCCGTGCCTTGGTCACGTGATGGGATGGGAAGCTATCTATTGCGAGCCGATGAAACGCGTAAGCACCTGTTGGCAGCGGGTTTTGGAAATATCACAATTGATGATCGCTCGACGGAATACGGTGCCGCCTACCAGAAGGTCATGCAACTGATCGAGGAAGATAGACTTCCGCCGTTAGGCGTGCACCTGCTTATCGGTGAGGATGCACTGGCCATGACAGAGAATTCCGCGAGAAACATCAAAGAAAAACGAACGTCGCCGCACGAGATTATTTGCACTAAGCGCTCTGTAGGTGACTGATTGAAACAGCTTACAACGGGATCAACGTTGTGCGTCTCGAAGCAGGGATAGTCCGCTGATCGCAATCAGAATAGCACCGCCGATGACCCACGGACTTGGTACATCACCCCAAACAACGAGGCTCAGCAACATACCCCAGACCAGTCCGGTGTATTTGTAAGGTACAACCGCGGAAGCTTCGCCAAGCCGCAGCGCTTCAATAATCAGGAAATGGGCGCCGCCATTTAGGATGCCATTGATCAGTAACAGTGCCCAACCGACAGCCTGTACTTCAATCCACCCAAGCCACGGTGCCGCAGCCAAAGCGATGACGATCACGAATGCACTGGAACAGAAGAGTATCGACAAAGAACTCTCAGTGGTCGATATCCGCCGGGTGACAATATCTCTCACGGCACTTGAAAAGGCAGCGGCAATGGCTATCAATGAAGCGATGCCCATCGTCGTTGGATCCGGCCGTACGATGACTAACACACCGAGAAAACCGATGGTAATGGTAAGCCAGCGGCTGATGCTGCTCCGTTCTCCGAGAAGCAATGGTGCCAGTGCGGCCACGAAAAGTGGGCTCGAAAAAACGATGGAGACCATTTGCGCAAGCGGAAGCAGTGACAAGCCGGTGGTGATTAGGAGTGTGGTCAATAAGAACAAAACGGCACGCAGGAGTTGGGGGGCGACGCGTGTGGGTAATAAGGCTCGATAACCTCCGTAACGAGGTGCGAGGAGTACGATGGGTACGAGTACAAACAAAGTGCGCAGACACCATACTTGTGATACTGGATAGTCCTGCGTTAACCACTTGGTAACGGCATCACTGGCAGTTAACAGCGCACTGCCGAGGATCATGCAGCCTATGCCGCGCGTAGTGTTAGAGGAGCTGTAATTCAATCTGGTATAGCTTGATCAGAGTTCGGGTCAACTCAGTCGAGGAATAGTGACTGGCGAACAATCAAATAATGGTGGTTGCCCAGTATCGCATGTTGTCTGTATCCGGTAGAGGCTAAAACCGTGAACCCGTGTGCGGTAAAGTGTGCTTTGGGTTGTCCCAAAAGGAGGATGGCATGGATTGCTACGAGGTAATGAGAACCACGTTTTCCGCCAGAGAGTTCACCGGCGAGTCGCTGCCCAATGCTGTCCTTTACGAGATTCTTGATCACGCCCGATTTGCTCCGAGCGGGGGTAATCGGCAGGGTGGACGAGTGATTGTCGTTCGCAATCAAGCAACCAAAGACGAAATGGCTCGCTTGGCGGAACCGGCTTCTAAACGCTATGCCGCCCAGGTTGCCGCTGGCGAGAGTCCATGGAATGCGGTCGTGCCAAGTGGTGTCAGTGATGAAGTGATTGAGAAAACGCCGGTTCCAGCATTACTGACCGAACCGCTGCGCCGCGCTGATGTGTTGTTGATATTTGTTGTCGATTTGCGTGTGGTGGCAGCCACTGATCAGTCGCTTGGACGCGTGGGGATTGTTGGGGGCGCATCGATCTACCCGCTGGCTTGGAATACTCTGTTGGCTGCCCGGCGCGCTGGGTTCGGCGGCACCTTGACCACAATCAGTGTGGCGAGTGAACCACAAGTAAAAACACTACTGGACATCCCCTCGTCTTTTGCGATTGCTGCGGTTCTTCCGCTCGGTCGCCCGGTCAAACAATTAACGCGTCTGCGACGACTGCCAGTGGAGGACTTTACCTTTACGGAGCGCTTTGGCGGTGAATGTTTGAGTTCCAATGAATCGATCCGCTGTAAACCCGAGGAAAACGAATGAAGACAGTGACTAGCGACTATGATAGTGCTGCTGTGATGCGAGGCTTTCCTCCCCCACGCGAGCAGCGGGTAACGCTCGATTTCGCAATATCCGTCAGTTATTGCCGACTGCCCAGGTCAGTCGCGCGGCCTCCACGGGAGACGAATTGGCTGCGCGACTGATCGACCTTGGGCGAACCGCTTTCGAAGGTGTCGATGGTCAGGAGACGTGCCTGGATGATTTTCTCCAAGACAGTCATACCAATGGTTTTGCGGTACTGCACGACAATGCTCTCGTTTTCGAACACTATGCGCACGGATTGACTCCGGACAGCGCACACATCCTTTTCTCAATCACCAAGTCGGTGACGGCGACACTGATTGGCATTCTTACTGAGCGGGGTGTGCTTGATCCTGATGCACTAGTTTGCGAGTACCTTCCCGAGGTGGCGGCATCTGCTTATGCTGATGCCCGCGTGAGACACCTACTGGATATGACGGTAGGGATCCAATTCAACGAGGACTATGAAAACGAAACGGGAGATTTCGCACGCTACCGTTTGGCTACCGGCTGGTTGCCATCGTTGGATCCAGCAACGGTTGACAATCTGCGCGATTTTCTGGTCACGTTACAAAAGGATGGCGAACACGGAGAGGTGTTTCATTATGTATCGCCAAATTCAGATCTTCTGGGATGGCTGATCGAGCGGGTAACCGGGGTTGCGTATGCCGAGGTCCTGAGTCGCGAGTTGTGGCAGCCAATGGGCGCATCGCACGATGCGTACATTAATGTCGATCGTGTTTGTGCACCCCGATCCGCTGGTGGGTTGTGTATGACGCTACGTGATTTGGTCAGATTTGGTCGACTGCATTTACCAGTTGGCTCAGGCAGAAACAGTACGCTTGTGCCGCAACAGTGGCTACAGGGGATGCGAGGCAATAGCGATCCGGTCGCGTGGGATCACGGTAACACGTGGGATCGGAGAAGCTTTGCCGATTTCATGCCCAACTGGCGGTATCGCGACGCGTGGTACGTGTCCTCTAATGGGGCTTATGGTGGTCTGGGTGTGTTTGGCCAGTACCTGCATGTCGACGCGAATACGGGAATAGTGATCGCCAAATTCTCGGCTCAGCCTAGGGCACTAGACAATGGCTTCAATAGTGCAACCTATCGGGCTTTTACTGCGATCGAGGAGTTTTTTAGTCATTAGTGAGGGGAATCACCATGGCGGGAACACGAATCCGGACAGAAAAGAAGACGGTCGATGAACAATGCGTTGCCTGGGTCACGTTAGAGTCTGATAACGGCCTCCATGTGTTGGACACTCCGGCGGTTGAGGCGTTGGTGCAGTCAGTCAAGACGTTGGCGGGAGACGAATCCATTCGTCTCCTTGTGTTGACTGGATTAGGGGGCCGCGCGTTTATCGGTGGGGCGGATATCCGTGAGATGCGAGAGTTGACTGAAGCATCAGCGCATACTTTTATTTCCCTGTTGCAACGGTGCTGCCATGTGCTGCGTGAATTTCCGGTTCCCGTGATCGCTCGTATTAATGGCCTATGTCTTGGGGCGGGTCTAGAGATAGCAGCATGCTGCGATCTTCGCATCGCAGTTGAAACTGCGCAATTTGCAATGCCAGAGGTGCATGTTGGAATTCCCTCGGTCATCGATGCGGCCCGATTGCCAGGGTTGATTGGCGTTGGTCGCACGAGGGATCTTGTAATGACAGGACGTTGGATCGATGGCCGCGAAGCGCTGTCCTGGGGCTTGGTCGAAAGGTTAGCGGGTGTTGATGAACTGGATGCCATTCTCGATCAGTGGATCGATGGTATTCTGGCAGCAGGCCCCAGAGCCAGCCAAATTCAGAAGTTACTAGTGAATCGTTGGGAGCAATTGCCGATTAGCGATGCGGTGGCTGCAGGGGTTGACGCCTTCGTTGAAGCTTATGCGACAGATGAGCCGCGAAAATACATGGATGCGTTTTTTTCAAAGGCAAAAAGAAACGTGCGTCACACGAGTACTGCAAGTGAGGATGAATCACATGACTGACTGCGCAAGAGTCGGACCCCTTAGCGGAATCAGAGTGCTGGATTTCGGGCGTTTCATCGCAGGACCATTTTGTGCAACGCTGCTCGGCGATCTCGGTGCAGAAGTCATTCGTATCGAACGGATAGATGGTGGCGAAGATCGTTGGTTTACGCCGGTTACCGACGATGGCCAGGGTGCGATGTTTTTGCAGGTGGGTCGAAACAAGCGTTGTCTGACGCTTAATCCCCTGAAGCCTGATGGTGCACAAGTACTCAAGCGCTTGGTAGCAACCGCCGATGTGGTGGTAGCCAATCTCCCGCCAAAGACGCTGAGCGCAATGGGGCTGGATTATGAAAGCCTCAAGGCGATTAAGAGCGACATTATCTTGACCACGGTTAACGCGTTCGCCTCCGGTGGACCTTACAGTGACAGACTGGGTTTCGATGCGTTAGCGCAGGCAATGTCTGGAAATCTTCACCTCAGTGGGGAGGCCGAACAACCGACGCGCGCTTTTGTTCCCTACGTCGACTTTTCTACCGCTGCGTTGTCCGCTTTTTCCACCCTTGCGGCGTTGCGTCACCGTGACCAGACTGGCGAAGGGCAGGTGCTGGAAGGTGCCTTGTTGAAAACAGCACTAACGATGATGAACTCCACGTTGATAGAGCAGGATGTAAAAAAAGTGGATCGTGTTGGCACCATGAATCGCGGTCAGTGGAATGGCCCGTCTGATGTTTTTCGGACTCAGGATGGGTGGATCATGTGTCTTGCCATTGGTGCGCAGCAGTTTTCCCGCTGGTGCGATATGGTGGGACAGCCTGAGTTAATGGATGACCCGCGTTTTACTGATGACCTGGCTCGTGGTGATTATGGTGAAGCACTTTCCAACATCATGATGACTTGGTGTAAGTCACGTACTCAAGATGAGGTGTTGTCGGCGATGGACGATGCCAAGATTCCCGCAGGACCTGTTTATTCACCGCAGCAGGCGCTCGATGATGAGCACATCCAAGCGTTAAATTTCCTGAAAGCGGTCGATTATCCAACGGCAGCCCAGTCGATCCCTACCGCGGATTTTCCGGTCAGCATGTCTGCATCGCGAGCTGAGATTCGGCACCGCGCACCGATGCTGGGCGAGCACACGGACGAAATTCTGGTGGAACTGGGTTACGATGCGGCGTCGATTGAAGACCTGCGATCACGCCGTGTGGTGTAGTGCTATTACCTCCTGCAGGTGGCAGTATGTCACCAGAGAATGCTAAGCCCTGACGACCATCGTTTAAGCGACCCGCCGGATTGTAGTGGCAGAGTTTAAGTATCGCGATCGGGTCTGAGTGTCGTCAATGACGTCAGGTTCTTGGCAAACACTCAATTTACAGGTGATGCACGATGAAATTCATCGTCCCGTTACTCGTCGTTATGATGGGACGACAAGTGATTTAGCTGTATTACCTGCGTGCGTTTCGAACACGACAGGTTCAAATCAGGGATAAACTAAGACAGGTAGCCAAAAGAACAAGAACCTGGGTTGCAGATTCTTGATTCGGTGATGGCTCGCACACTGGGAGGGGGTTGAGATGGACTTATTCGATTTGTCTGACAAGGTGGCGATTGTGACTGGTGGTAATGGCGGTATTGGCTTGGGCATGGTGCGCGGCCTGGCTAACGCCGGCGCGACGATTGCAATCGTTGGGCGCAATGTCGAGAAGACCCAGGCGGCCGTTGCTGAGATCAAGGCCTTAGGGGCAAGGGCACATGCGGTGACCACGGATGTGACTGATGCCAAGGCCGTGGCGGCGATGGTTGAGGAGGTCGTATCGACGCTCGGTGGGATTGATATTCTAGTGAACAACGCGGGTACCAATATCCGTAAGCGACCTGAAGATCTTGCTGAAGCAGAATGGCACCAGGTTATTGATACTAATCTGACCAGCGCTTTTTTGTGTAGCAAAGCCTGCTACCCAATCATGAAAAGTGCGAGTGCTGGTAAAATTCTCAACAATGGATCGATGACGTCGCTCTTTGCATCGCCTTGGTCAACGGCGTATGCCTCAAGCAAGGGCGGCATGGTTCAGCTCACCAAGGCACTGGCCACGGCCTGGGCGCCGGACAATATTCAGGTCAACTGTTTTCTACCGGGTTGGATCAACACCGACCTGACTCTTCAGGCGCGTAAAGACGTGCCCGATCTGCACGAGCATGTGTTGAAAAGAACGCCGGCGGATCGTTGGGGCGAGATCAATGACATGAGTGGCATCGCGGTGTTTCTGGCCAGTGCGGCGTCCGATTTCATCACCGGTACGGCCATTCCAGTCGATGGTGGATTCTCGGCCTCAATTTGATGAGCGCTCCGCGCGGGATAAGCACAAGTTGCTTGCTGCCTCGATTGTCTTTGACCTTAGAGGAGCAGCCGCGGCAAACGCATGAAAACCCTTGCTGAAAAAGTAGTACTGATTACCGGTGCCGGCAGCGGTATTGGTCGGGAGACCGCCTTGCTGTTGGCTGAACATGGCGCCACCGTCGTGCTTATCGGGCGTCGGCTGGCGCCGCTTGATGCAGTTGCGAAGGAGGTTCGCGTACAAGGCGGGCAGGCGCACGTGCGATCGGTAGATTTGGAAGACGGCGAAGCGGCAGCTGAGCTGGGTCGGTGGACGCTTGATCAATTCGGTAGGGTGGATGTGCTGGTCAACAATGCTGGCCACTCCTCGAAGACTCGGTCCATTCGTTATGTTGGAACCGACGACTGGCAGAGCGTTTTCAAAGTCAACGTCGAAGGGGTGTACCGACTGACCCAGTCCCTCATCGAATCGATGATTGCTAAGGGAGAGGGTACGGTTATCACCGTATCCTCAATGGCTGCACTCAAGCCGGGGTTGCTCGGCGGTGCACCGTACAGTGCTGCCAAGGCGGCGTCACGCAACCTGATGGGCGATATCAACGCGGAGCTTAACGACCTTGGCATTCGTGCCTGTACGATCGTTCCGATTCTTGATAATCGTCCGCTGGTACCAGATGAGACAAGCCGGTCTACTATGATGCATCCGCGGGATGTCGCCGATGCCATCTTGCTGTGTGCTGTGATGCCACAACGTACGGTGGTTGAGGAAATTGTGCTTAAGCCAACGACCAATCGAAACATCAATCGCGATATCGAAGTTGCGCGCCATGAAGGTGAGCAAGTCGAATAAAGTGACGAGACGCGTAGGGACACTATTGATTTTCAGATTAATCTGATTCGTCGATTGAACGTTGAAGCAAAGGAGATAACCAAGTGATCAACCTAAAGGGAAAAGTGGCAGTAGTCACCGGTGGTGCGTCAGGCATTGGACGTGCCTGTGTGCTACGCATGGTCGAGGTGATATCGATGAAGCGGGTGGCGCCGAGACAGTAGCTCTGGCGGCGACTGGTTCGGCGACCTTTCACCCGCTTGATGTCACTGATCGAGATCAGATCGAGAGGTTTGCGACGGACGTGGCGGCGAGTCCGGCAGTTGATATCATCGTCAACGTGGCAGGTTGGGACCGTGTCCAGCCGTTTCTCGATGCCACACCCGAATTCATGGATCAGATTCTCGACATCAATCTTAAAGGGCCAATGAACATCGTCAAGGCATTCTTGCCGTCGATGATGGAGGCACAACAGCAGGGAAAGATTGTCAATATCTCAAGTGATGCGGGAAGAGTCGGCAGCCTGGGTGAGACGATCTATGCAGGTGCCAAAGGGGGGGTCATCGCGTTTACCAAATCACTTGCCCGGGAGACCGCGCGAGCTGGTATCTGCGTTAATTGCGTCTGTCCAGGGCCGACCGATACGCCATTACTGCGCATGCAGCCACAGAGTATTCAGGAGAAACTCGCTCGCGCTGTTCCGTTTCGGCGGGTGGCGCAGCCACAAGAGATCGCTGATGCCGTCCTATTCTTCTCCAGTGATCTTGCAGGTTATGTCACTGGCCAGGTATTGAGTGTGAGTGGTGGGCTCACGATGTCTGGGTGAGACAGGGCACCTGAATCAACTGGCGAGAAGCGCTCGGCTGATCACCAGGCGTTGAATATCGTTGGCGCCTTCGTAGATTTTGGTGCCGCGGGCGTCCCGTGCAAGTCGTGCAACCGGGTAATCTTCCATGTAGCCGTAGCCGCCAAAGGTCTGGATAGCATCTGAGCAGATCTGTTCTGCCATTTCGCTGGCTTTTAGTTTGGCCATTGATGCTTGCTGCAAGCTTGGTTGACCATTGTCTTTGAGGCGGGCCGCATAGAGGACCAGCTGTCGAGCCGCTTCGAGTTCAGTGGCCATATCAGCCAGGCGGAACGCCACTGCCTGATGCTCACTGATCGGGACACCAAAAGCTACACGCTGGCGCGCGTAGTCAATTGCCGCCTCGAGCGCTGCACGAGCGATACCGACCGCTTGTGCGCCGATGCCGATACGCCCACCCTCAAGATTGGACAGGGCGATCTTGTAGCCTTGGCCCTCTTCGCCAAGGCTGTTCTCGAAAGGCACCTCGAGGCCATCTAAAGTAATCACACAGGTGTCTGATGCCTTGAGTCCCATCTTGTTTTCCACCCGATCGACAACATAGCCAGGGCTATCGGTTGGAACGATAAAGCCGGTGATACCTTTCCCTCTGGGTGCATTGGCGTCGGTGGTCGCAAAAATAAGGGCAACGTCAGCGGTTGAGCCAGAGGTAATGAACTGTTTGGTGCCATTGAGAACATAGCGGTCGTTGCGCCGTTCTGCTCGCGTTTTTAGCTGAGCGACATCCGAACCGCCGGTCGGTTCGGTGAGGGCAAAAGCGGTCAGTTTTTCTCCTCGTGCAAAAGGTTTCAGGTAACGTTCTTTTTGATCATCGGTGCCAAAGTCTAAAATCGGCATACACCCAACGGCATTATGACCGCTGACAATGATGCCCATAGCACCACAGCCAGCGGAAATTTCCTCGAGCATAAGTGCACTGGCAACGTTGTCCAGGCCTGCACCGCCCCATTCTTCTGGCACTGTGATACCCATGAAACCGAGACTACCCATCTCGGCAATTAGCTCGCGCGGGTAACCGCCTTGTTCATCCCAACTGACCGCATTGGGCAGGACTTTGTCATGGGTGAATCGCCGTGCGAGGTCTCTGACTTGGTTATGAACGTCATTTTCGAAGGCGGGCATGGGGAGTTCCAGTAAGGTGCTGAGTGTTCCGTTACGATTCAATATGTCGGTGAGATCATGATTGACTACTTAAGCATTTTTCTGAACTCGGGTCGGCGTTTTTCTTTTTGTGCCCTGCCGCCTTCTTTTGACTCTTCGGTACCGTAGTAGAGCGCCAACGCCTGCATGCCAAGCGCGCCAATGCCGCGAATATTCTCACTGTCGGCATTGAACGAGCGTTTTGCAATGGCGAGGGCCGTCGGGCTGCGTTCGACAATGTCGGCGGTCCAGCTATCGACTTCACTGTCGAGTTGTTCATCGGGAACAACCGTGTTAACTAATCCCATGGCCAACGCTTCCTGAGCAGTGTAACGACGGCACAGATACCAGAATTCGCGTGCTTTCTTTTCGCCAATGATTCTGGCGAGGTATGCGGTGCCAAATCCTGGGTCGACCGAGCCCATGCGAGGACCGACCTGACCGAAGATGGCATTCTCAGATGCGATGGTTAGATCACACAGGGCCGCTAGCACGTTGCCACCGCCGATGGCATAGCCACGGACCCTGGCGATGACGGGCTTTGGGACATCGCGAATCAGTGACTGAACTTCTTCAACGGGCATACCGACGGTGCCGCGAGCGCCAACATAGGCACCGGCCTTGTCTGATTGGTCACCCCCAGCGCAGAAGGCACGGTCGCCGGCACCCGTTAGGACGATAACGCCTACCTCTTTATCCCAACCGGCGCGGGTAAAGGCCATGATCAGTTCTTCGCAGGTCTGTCCATTAAACGAATTCAGGACTTCTGGTCGATTAATCGTGATCGTTGCGACGTTATTTTTGGTTTCGACAATGAGGTGTTCGTAGGGGGTGTCTGACATTGTGTTATTTGCCTTCTTAACTTTAAATGGTAGTCGTAGTGGCCAGCTGGTTTCGCCAATACTCGGATTACTTTATTCGATGTTTGGAGTGGTGCAAACGGAGTGCGCTCGTCTGTTTCGGGTCATCGATGGATGAGTGCTGCGGTATAGTGTACGCCCGACAGTGATGACACGACTATCTGGGTATTCACAGCACAGATTAGCCACAAGTGACTCAATGATGGAAGGTGCGCGAATAGATGCAGACCGAAGGGCCGCCATGTATGCAGGCGGTCTATGGCAAGAGCGAATTCTGACGGACTATCTTGATGTGGCGGTGGCGGCATCTCCCGAGCGGGTTGCCATTACCCACCGAAGTTCTTCAACGGGTGCTGAGACTCGCCTGACCTATCTTGAATTAGCTGAATGCGTCCGTCGCGTCGCTGCCGGACTAATGCGGCTTGGTGTGGCACCAGGCGATGTGGTCGCCTATCAGTTACCCAATTGCTGGCAGTTTAGCGTCCTTCATCTGGCTTGCGTACGGATTGGTGCGATTAGCAATCCACTGATGCCGATTTTCCGTCAGCGCGAACTTCGTTTCATGCTTGAGTTTGGTCAGGCAAAAGTCCTCGTTGTTCCAGACCGGTTTCGTGATTTCGATTACCCGTTGATGGTTGCTGAGATTCGTAGTGATCTGCCGCAACTGGAGCAGGTGTTGGTCATCGATGGGAAGGATGAGAACAGTTTTGAGTCCCATTGCCTAATCCCCTCATCGGAGGACACGGACCTTCAGGCTGCTGTCTACGCATCTCGTCGACCCAATGCTGACGAGGTGACTCAGTTGCTCTACACATCGGGTACCACCGGACAGCCCAAGGGTGTGTTGCATACAGGCAATACGTTACTTGCTGCTGCACGTTCCTGTATTGCACATTTAAACCTGACAGCAGAAGAGGTCATCCTGATGGCGTCGCCGTTGGCCCACCAAACGGGATTTGTTTATGGTTTGGTGCTGCCGTTGGTATTGGGCGCACGCTCTGTGTTGCAGGAGATCTGGTCGCCACGAACCGCAGCGCAATGGATCGAGGACGAGTCGGTTAGTTTTACCATGGCGGCGACGCCGTTTCTTGCCGATATGGCACAGAGTCCTGAACTCGAGGGTTTTAATTTCTCTTCTTTTCGAACCTTTGTCTCTGCCGGTGCGCCAATCCCCCGAGTCATTGCGCGTCAGGCTGCGGATCGACTGGGGGCACACATCGCCTCTGGTTGGGGGATGACAGAAAACAGTCTGGTGACCACTACACGACGCGAGGATCCGGAAGAAAAGGTATTCGAAACAGATGGCCTGGCACATAAGGGGATGGAGGTGAGAATTCGGGATGCCAAAGGGGGTTTAGCGGGCGTCGGCGTTGAGGGGTGGCTTCAGTCACGGGGGGCCGCACAATGTGTGGGCTATCTTAAGAAGCCAGACCTGGCGGATGTTGATGCCGAGGGTTGGTTTGAAACAGGAGATTTGGCCACCATGGACGGTGATGGTTACATCCGTATTACTGGGCGTACTAAGGATGTCATTATCCGCGGTGGTGAGAATATACCGGTCGTCGAAGTTGAAGAATTGCTCTACCAGCATCCTGACGTGAGTGCGGCGGCTATTGTTGGAATGCCGGATGTACGCTTGGGCGAACGGGCATGTTGTTTTCTGATTTTATCGGCGGGTGCGACCCTGACGTTCGATGAGATGGTCGGGTATCTTCTTTCTAAGGGCTTGACAAAGACGTACCTCCCCGAGCGCCTTGAGATCGTGTCTGAGATGCCGCGAACGGCTAGCGGAAAGATACAGAAATTTCACCTGCGGGAGACTTTGCAGCGCTAATGGGGGGCAAAGGCCTCCAGGGTTCGCTCAGCTGCAGCCAGGTCGCCCGGAACATGAACCGGTTGGATACAGACATGGGTGGCACCGGCGTCAAAGTGTTCGTCCAGTCGGCGTTGTATGGCGTCAACGCTTCCTGACACCACCATGGCATCGATAAATCGGTCACTGCCGCCGTGGTCGAGGTCGTCCTCACTGAAACCAAGACTGAGCCAGCAGCGACGGTAATTGGGTAGACCGAGGTAACGCTCGAGTTCTCCCCGACCCAATGCTCGGGCTGTCGTCGGTGAGGTTTCAAGGCAAACTTTCTGCTCAACGGCTAGCCATTTATTCGGACCGAGGATTTCTTTTGCCCTGGCTGTGTGCTCTGGTGTGACGTTGTAAGGCACCGCGCCCCGAGTCAGCTCAGCTGATAGGGCGAGCATGCGAGGGCCGAGGGCAGCCAGCACGATAGGCCAGCTGTCGCTGTCGTTGCCATCTTCATATATCCGTTCAAGATAATTGCGCATGGTGCTTAAGGGTTTGGTATAGGTATGACCGCGGACTTTCTCCACCAGGGGGATATGCGATACGCCAAGACCCAGAATAAACCGGTCACTCGAGATCTGCGATAGGGTGTGTAATCCCTGCCTCGAGGCGTAGGCATCGCGAGCATAGATATTGGCAATTGAACTACCGATGCAAATCGTTTCCGATTGTGACAACAGGAAACTGCCTAGCGCCATCGATTCAAACCCGCGTGATTCTGAATACCACAGCGTCCCGTAGCCGAGGGTCTCTACTTTTTTGATAAAGCCTGACCATTCAGCAGGCGTGAGTTTATCGGCGGCGTACCAGACGCCCAGTCGACCAAGATCCATAGTGGAGTTCCTTTCGAGTGGTTATCGTTATTGGATGGTTCAAATGGTATATCAATTGCGTGCTATGGGAAGTCGAGCAGCGGCCGGACTTCCTCGCTGAACCATCGCATTTGGGTATCTTTCTCCGCTTCGCAGCCAATGAAGTCAATCTCGATGTGGCGCACGCCGGCGACATGAAAGGCATGTAACGTCTCTGCGATGTCCTCCGGGCGTCCCAATGCAACATATTTTTTCGTTGCCGGACCAAAATCCATGGCATAGCGCTCTGACAGTCGCTGCGAGGCGATCTCAAACGCGCTGTCCCAGTTTTTCCCAAGGCGCATGTAAATCAGATGGGCCGTGCCAAACGAGGCAAGGTTACGGTTGGCGAGTGCGTAGTGTTTTTCGATGGTCTTAAGGCTTTGGGCATACATCGTTGGCGTCACGACGTAGGAGACCCAGCCCTCGAGCCGGGCACCCGCCCTTTTTAGTGCGGCTTCGGAGCGGCCCCCACACCAGATGGGCGGACCATCTGCTCGAGCAGGGGTCGGCAGCATTTGTAGGTTACTCATTTGAAAGTGTCGGCCCTGATGAGTGATCGCTTCACCAGTCCAGAGTTTGCGCATCACCTCGACACTTTCATCGAGTCGGCTGCCACGTTCTCGCACAGGCACGCCCGCTGCGGCAAACTCGTTGGGAAATTCTCCACCCACGCCAATCCCGAAGACCAGGCGACCGCTACTGATGCGGTCAAGCGTTGCCACTTGTTTCGCCACTGCCAGTGGGTGGCGTAGCGCTAACAGGAAGACAGAGGTATGAATCGCTAGAGTATTGCTGAGCGCGGCGACTTGTGCGAGTTGCAGCAAGGGATCAGAAATCGGCAGCGGGAAGGATAAATGGTCGCCAACGGCGACCGCATCAAAGCCGCAGTCTTCGGCAAGCGCAACGGTCTGGCGCGACCGTTCGGGGTCTGTGAACTGTGAATGAAAACCGAAGGTGGTTTTGGTTGCGAGAGGAAGATCAATCATCTTAATAACCACCTTATGACGTTGTGAACGTGAGGTCGTTGCTGGGTTGGTGTCTGGGCTTGGGCTTGGGGTCGTTATAATTTCCCCCGAAGTCCCAATGGAATCGATCATGGCCTTTAAAACACTGATTCAAAAGATGACACAGGCGGCGGTGCGAGGTGACGGACCCAGTGTGGCCGCATGTTTTTGCGAGAACGGCATCTATCACGATGTTTTTTACGGGGAGTTCAGAGGCGACGCCATTATTAACTTAATTGAAGGTCACTTCCATCGTGATGGCAAAGACTTCCAGTGGGACCTCTATGATGCGATTGAACAGAATGGCATTGGTTATGCAAGATATGTCTTCAGTTATTCATCGACATTGCCGCAAGCTACGGATCGGCGGGCGACTTTCGAGGGGGTAGCGATCTGCCGGCTCAAAGGGGGGCGCATCAGAGAATATCGCGAGGTGGCTAATGCGGTGACAGGACTCCATTTACTGGGCTTTTCTCCCGAGCGCTTATCCCGATTTGTGGATCGCGAGGCGAAAAGTCTATTGGCACGTGTGGACGATAATGTTGCCCAGTCCAAGTAAGCGCCTGATCAGGGGTTCACTGGATCTGTCACCTGCGGGACTTCTTAAAGGAACGCCAGATTCTCTGGGACCAGTTAATCCGATTGTCTCGATCCCGTTGTGTGGCGTTAGCGCGGTAGCGACCGATGAACAGAAAGGCGGCGATACTGATCACGGCCATCCCGCCAAAAATCAATTCATTAAGGCCCATCGTCAGCGGGACCGCAACTTGGCCAGGAGCCGGAGTATCTCTAGATACAGCCAGACGAGGGTAATCATCAGGCACAAAGCGCCGTACCACTCCATGTATTTGGGAGCACCTTGCTCCGCACTTTGTTCAATAAAATCGAAATCCAGGACCAGATTGAGGGCGGCAATGGCGACCACAAACAAACTAAAGCCGATACCGAACAGTCCATTGCTGTGAATAAAGCCGATACCCGAGCCGAACATATTCATCACAAAGGAAACCAGATAAAGTAAGGCAATGCCACCCGTGGCAGCAAAGATCATCAGTCGAAAGTTCTCGGTTGGCTTGATCAGTCCACTTTTATAGGCGACCAACAACATTGCCAATGTGCCGAAGGTGAGGCCAACCGCCTGGATCACGATGCCCGGGTATTTCATTTCAAAGATGGCCGAAATGCCACCGAGAAAGAGACCTTCGAGTAAAGCGTAGATGGGTGCCAGTACGCCGGCGGCCGATGCCTTGAACATAGCAATCATGGCAGCGATAAAGCCCCCGATCCCTCCAACGAGGAGCCATCCCATGATCGAGGCGGGGTCGCCGGTTTCGAAAAATTGATTCCAGACGTAGGACGCGGTGACAAGACAAAGCAACAGCAGGATGCCGG
>LWDU01000182.1_pt2 | contig 17591 bp, 23 predicted proteins | sample 727161 | NCBI WGS metagenome assembly LWDU01 (sample SAMN04566230, study PRJNA314399) | hydrothermal vent metagenome | isolation source: deep sea hydrothermal plume seawater | place: Mexico: Gulf of California, Guaymas Basin | collected 2004-07-11
TAATTCATATGCAATATGTCGCTCACAGGACAATTGTATAAAAGTCTCATTTATTTTACCCACTACAATCATGTCAAATCACCACTCAAAAACTTTTTCCATTTTATAGTATTATTTATGTTGAAGGAAGCATTCTGTATAATCTTAGCTGTATCTTCTATAATTTTAATCTTATCTCTTTGCTCTTCTATCTTTTCTTTAATATCAATAATCATTTTATCAGAAGATAAAAATAAGTCTATATCTTTAGCTAAAACTTTTAAGTCAAATGGTGTTTTATCATAAACATCATTATTAGCTTTACCAGTATAGTATAGCCATTTCTCACGTTTAATGATATTGTATTGTGCTTCAAGAAAACGTAAAGTTTTCCTTTCGTCAAAAGCTATTTGATGATATTTGTTAGATAGTTCTGGGATAGAAAGAGAATATCCGTCAATATCCATACTATTAATCTTTGTGTCTTTTTGACACATTTCTCTTAAATCATTAATATTCATAGTTATAGTATACTAAATTATAGAGGGTAATACAAGGAAGTAGTTAAGCCAGTTTACTTACGGTAAATGCTCCAGTATACTTAAATGTAACATCAACTACTATTGGGTCTAATGTGGTGGCATTAGTATCAAAACTAATAGTCCCAAGAGATGTTGGAAATACATCTTTAAAAGTTATATTGTAATTTGGATTGGATTTATTTGTATGTATTAGAATATTCATATCAGATTTAATATCCGATGTTTCATTATCATATTGTGTGTATCTGTCTGGAAATCCTAGTGCTTGGAGCCAATTGTAAAGTTCTAAATAATTCTGCATATCTTCATCAACTATAAAACTTAAAGATAAATCTTCAAATTCTAATACATCACCTTCTATTGGAATATTAGCAAATGGTGTTGATTGAATAGTATTACTTAATGAGATACTTGGAATATTCACTCGTTGACAAAAATAATTAACACCGGGCATTCTAAGAAAGTTTGTTTCAAAACTCACTACATTTAATTGATTCAAATTTGTTGGTTGATTTCTGATGGCCATTTGTTTTTCCTTTTATATAAATATTATATATACTATACTATACTATATTTATAATATTTTCACAAGGAACACTATGAAATTGAACAAGCAAACAATCGGTTTTTTTATCTTTCTACATCTAGGAGCTCTCCTAGCTTTTCTCCCATCTACATTCTCTTGGTCAGCAGTTGGTCTATTTGTCTTCTTTTACTGGTTGACAGCTTCTGTAGGAATTTGTTTCGGATTTCACCGATATCTATGTCATAGAGGAATGCTACTTCCACAATGGTTAAATTACTTTATAGTATTTTGTGGGACATTAGCCTGTCAAAACGGTCCTCTGAAATGGGTAGCACAACATAGGATGCATCATAAAGGTTCTGATACTGATGATGATCCACATAATGCTCGCCATGGTTTTTGGTGGTCACATATTGGTTGGATGTGTTATACTAGACATAAATTTGATAATGTAAATAGAATGAGAAAATATACACAAGATATTAATAGAGATAAATTTTATCAATTTTTAGATGAATACTTTATCCATATCCAAATAGCTCTTGGAATAATATTTTATTTAATTGGAGGTATTTCTTGGGTAGTATGGGGAATCTTTGTAAGATTGGTATTAGTATACCATGTTACTTGGTTCGTTAATAGTGCTTGTCATATGTGGGGATATAGTAATTATAATATTAATGATTTATCCAAGAATAATTGGTGGGTAGCTTTACTTACGTTTGGTGAAGGATGGCATTCAAATCATCATAAACACTCAAAACGCTATACAACAAAAGTCAAATGGTGGGAACTTGATTTAACAGGAATAATCATTAAAGCTTTATTAAAGTTAAACATTATTAATTCAATTAAGAGCTATTAAAGAAGTAATATTATTAAGTATCATATAGTATTACTTGATCCACCAATCCAACACTACATATAAATTATACCAAAATAAAAACCCCAATACAAGGAAGAAGCTTAAAGCAAAAAAAATAGGGACCCGAAGGTCCCTATTTTAATGTAAACCTAAAATTACATCAAGTTTGCAACTTTAGTTTTTCTGTAATACGAATTCGCACCAGAAGTAATAGCAGTGAATGGATTAGAAACAATTCCATACCGAGTCTTGAAACCAATCTTCGGTTGAAAAGTGTTCTCACCCATAGCACGAACCATCTGCAACGGAACGTAAGGACAATAGAACATTCCTGCATCATAAGGAGAAGTTCCCTTATAACCAACAACATAGAATTGACCAGCAGCTGTTCCATAATAAGGATCAACATATACTTTCATGCCGTTCATCGTACCAACATAGGTACTTACGGAAAAGTCACCACCAGCAGCGTGACCAGTTTCCAACATACCAGACATAGATAGTGCAGAAGCAACATCAGCAGAACAGATCATAAAATTACCTTTGCCTCGACGCGTGTCAAGAGCAATAGCATTTCGGTCACGTTCAATTTGATACATCAAACCTTTGAACTTCTCTACAGACCAACGGCCATTAGAATCAGTATCAAGATCGAAAGTACCAGCAGTTGTAGTATCAGTAGCTGCACCAGCTTTAGCAGCGGTGTAGATAGTACGAACAACTTCGCGGTTAATTTCAGCAAGAATTTCAGCAGAAAGAATATTTGACAATTCTGTTTCTGCATCCAAACCATGAACAGCTTTCAAGTCTTGAGCCAACTCTGTAGAATACTCAGCCTTCAATGCACGGGACTTAGCAGTTACGGAAGTTTTGTCAATACTAAACGCCATTTCACCATATGCTGTTCCACCAGTAGAACCATAGGCTTCCATAGTAGCAGTCGTATCACCAGTACCACCTGTCCAAGTTCCAGCAAACGGATTATTTGTTCCGTCTGTAGCAACATGAGTACCAGTACCAGAGAAATCTGTGTCTGCTTCGTTATGAAGAGCTTCAGTTCCACCCTGTGTGGTGTATTTTGATTTCATTGCGAAAATCAGTCCTGTAGGTCCATTCATAGGTTGGACACCACAAACATCATAAGCAATCAAATGAGGCATAGAACGTCTAACTAGAGAAATCAAAATAGGATCCCAGTTATCAATATTACCACCAGTTGCGTTAGCAGGTGCTGCTTCATTCAAAAACTTTTCTTGATTCTCCAACAAACGCAATGTTACATCACGCTTATAAGCATCTTTAATTTCTGGAAGGTCAGCATGTTCCATCACTGGCTGCCATTTTTCTTTAATATCTTCAGAAAGATACATTTTAATACTCCTTAAAAATTTGATTAATTAATTAAATTTGTTTTCATTCATTCCATTATGTAGTTTACTTTTTAGATAAATTAGAAATTGCACTCATAATACTATCCATCTTACTATCACTTTTTCCATCTGCAACTGGATTATTAGTACCGGCAGTTTTCTTATTATCTGTTACTTCAGCTTTTTTGTCTGACTTAAAATAGCTGTTCTTGATTGTATTCAATTTTTCACGATACTGTTCATCTGTATCGTAATCAATGTCTTCAACCAATTCAACAAACTTCTCTACATCAGTATCAACCATTCCTTCGGAAATCGTTTTGAAAATATGAGATGCTTTATAAGTATTAAGTTCTTTCACTGTTTCCATATGCTTCTCTGTTTGTTCGTCAAGTTTCTCTTCCAACTCAGCAACTTCAACGACTAGATTTTCAAATACATCTTCCTTTTCGACAGGAACATCAATATAATGCTCTTCAAACAACTTCTTCAAACCAGAAATAAAACTCTCGGTGACTTCGTTACGAATACCAGTTTCTACTGCGAGTTTATTTTCTTCCATCCATTCTTTTACTGTATAATTGAGATAATTATCCATGCTCTCAGTCATTTCAGACTGCATAGACTCAATACGATCATCCGTTTCTTTCTTCGTTTCTTCACGAATCTGTTTGCGGATACTAGCGATTTTAGATTTAACAGCAGCTTCAAAGATTGTAGCAGCTTTAGTTTTGAATTCATCAGAAAGTTCTTCACCCTCAACGAGTGCAGCGACATCAGTAGAAACGTCTACTTCAATATCTTCTTTCTTGGACTTCTTGGAATTCTTTTCTTCAACTTCGTCTTCTTCGTCTTCGTCTTCGTCTTCTTCGTGATCCATTTCTTTTTTAACAGTCTTTTTGGCTTCATCTTTATCTTCGTCTTCGTCTTCGTCTTCGTCATCTTTATCATGCCCAAATTCTTTTTTAACAGACTTTTTAGTTTCTTCCATATTTTCTGTATCATCTTTCTCCAATTTTTCTTCGGATGCTTTGGCAGCTTCCATAATCTCTTTTTCAATCTGTCCATCATCTAGGGTTTCTTCGTTAGCCATGTTATTACTCCTTTAAGGTTGTGTTTTAAGTCTATATATATTTATAATATTACAGATTTCCAAGAAATTTCTCGAATATTTCAAGTTTTTTCTCATCTAATTTCTTTGAATCAGTATTACGAACATCTTTTCTGATATAATCTTCTACTTCGCCTGTTGAACTAAAATCTTTTCCTTCCATAATACCATTTACAAATGCAGCTGGTGCTGACGGATCAGCAACAATATCAACTGTGCTTAATACGAAATCTTTTTGAACTTCGTTTACACCACTTTTATTTGTTTTAATTGATCCCAATCCTCTTGAACTTACACCAAGACGAACACCAGATTCCAAAAGATTCTTAACTATCTTACCATTTGGTGTATCCATAATTTTTGCTTTACCAATAAAATTCTTACCATCTTCATATAGTTCTGTAATAAGATGTGAAACTCGGTCAAGGTTGATTGCAGGACCCATAGGATGTCCAAGTTCACCAAGAGCTCGTCCTTCTTTAACAAATTTATTACTATAATTTTTTACTTCACGTTGTAAAACACTAAAAGGATAAATTCGTCCATTTTGATTTTTTACATCAGCCTGCATGAATACACCTTTGATGTACTGTTGCTTCCCTTTACCTTCAACGATATATTCAACATCACTCATATGTTCTGTAATAAGTTTCATTTATTTCTCCTTCTTCTTTGCTAATCTATCATTTTCTGCTTTTTTAACTTTTGACAATAATTTTTTTCCTACCTTTTTAATAAGTGCTTTCTTTTTGTCTAATTTTTTTTCTAAGTTTTCTTTACCTGACTGTGATAAATCGGCTTTACTTTTTCCCTTTAACATTTTCTTAGCAATTAAATCTCTAGCTTTCTTTTGGGCCTTCTTTTTCAACTTTTCTGGACTAGATTTTTTCTTCATTGATATAGCACGTTTACGAGCAATAATTTTACCTTTGGCTTTCATCAACCTAGATTTTTTATTTCGTTGTGCTATATTTAATGCTTCATCTTGTGTTTCTGTATTATCCATCTTGTTTATCCTCTGGTGTTGATGGTTCTGTTTCAGAAGCATCTGAAGGGTTATATGTAAAATCTTTTTTGAAATCAGCAATAGCAGAAAAAACTTTATCTTTCATAATACCATCAAATTCTTTATTTGCTTTTGTGAACTTCTTATCTAAAATGTTTTGAAAAATTGTTTGTTTTAAATCACTCATTGTTATCCCTTTCAAAAAAATTATCAATATTATCTCTCAATACATCTTCTTCAATATTATATTTAATAGACGCTTCAAGAATAGATTTGTTTAACTTATTTATACCATAACTATCTGTTAATTTAAAAGCATAATGAATAGCTTCTTTCACATTATCTAATTTAGGAGCAGAAAGTTTCTTCTTATAGTTTTTAATAAAACTTGATTTTCTTAGTGTCATTAGAAATCCTCTGCGTCTATATCGTCTGAATCTACATCATCATCATCAACTGGTTCTTCTTCTTTTTCTTTATCAATTTGTTTTTGCATTTCTTTTATTTCTTCATCTGATTGATGAAGAATATTTTTTCTTACCCAATCTTGTGAAACATATTTTCCAATATATTCTTCCATAGTTTGTAAGATTTCAAATCGTTCTCTAAGGATTTCATTATTCTTTAATTCGGCAAAATGTGAATCTTTTGTCCAAACATAATCAATATCATCTTTAATTTCAAACCAATCTTCTTCATTGATAATACCTTTTAACAATAATTGAATTCTTAGTAAATCTGTAAACAAATGAGAAAATCTATGTCGTAACTTAGCTATAAATTTAGCAAACTTAATTTCATCTCTATTAATTTCTGATGCTCTACCAAGATTAAATGCTGTCTGTTCTGTTCCTTCAATACGAGAAATTGGAACACTCAGAGATTGATAGAGTTTCTTTCTAAAATATTCAATATCTTCTATTTCACCAAGATTTTGTCCTGATGGTAATGTAGAAATTTCTGTTCCTCGTCCACCATCTCTTCGTGGCAACCAGAAATCTTCCAACATTGACATTTGTTTTTTCTGATCTTCTACTTCACCAGTAGAAGCATTATAAATTACTTTCTGTTTATACTTATTCATTACAGACTGTAAATATTGTTCTGCTTTTAATTTAGGTAGATTACCAACATCAATATAAAAGATTCTTCTTTCTGGAGCTCTTGCAAGTCTGTATATAACAAGAGAATCTTCAATCATTCTTAATTGATTAAATGGTTTTATTGACTTATATAGATAACCTATAATAATTTGTTTTTGATTATCCACCATACCAGAGTGAACATAAGAAATAGAATCAGGAGCAACACGAATTGCCTCAGTGTTGGTTTGATTGTCTGGAGCATATACAAAATATTCCTGTGTATCTACTACCATTTCTACATTTGTTACTGGGTCTTTTTCTTTTGTTAATTCTGTTATTTTTTTAATATTTAAAGCATCAATTGAAACTAATTCTTGTATACCATCTTTAACTTTATCTTTATTAATTATAATATGATGATATATTTTTCCATCAACATACCATTTTTTAAATAAATCAGAACCTGTTTTATTAAAATCTAAAAATTTTAAAATAGATTTAAATTCATTGGCTATTTTAGTTTTAATTCCATCACTCTGTTCAACATTATCTAAAGAAATAGCAACAGTTGATTTACCATCTTCGTGAACAACAGCTTCATTGACAACATCAGAAATTGCTAAGTCAACTTCTTGTGACATAGACATTTCACGATATTTCTGAATTAAAACATTTTCGTCTTTTGAATCAACACCAGTATCTAGGTAATGACCAAATATACCACCACCCTCGACAACCTGTGTTGCACCATCAAGATTATCTGGTGTTACAAATGTTTTATTCTGTTTTTCTTTTTTTGCTATTTCAAAACCAAATAATTCAAAACCAGCCATAAAATTTACCTTGTTATAATATTAAAAAAGAAAGGGGGAGAATTAACTCCCCCTTATCAAAGTTAAATTTGAATACCAACACTAAATGGGCCAATATCAATTTTTCCACCTACAGAAATATCAAAACCAGTTCCTGAAGTTGAACCATCAATACCTTGTCCATCAATTACAACATTATTAACGGCAAATCCAACAGTATATTCTTCTACTGTATCATTACCATCAGATGTTAAATCAATAGCAGCTACAGATGTTGGAAAAATATCTTCCAAAACATAACGTCTTATTACGATACCAGAACGATCTAAATGTAAAACTTTAGCAGTACCATAATAACCGAGATCACCAGAATCAAAATCAGAAACATTAGCACTATGTGCTGTAATTCTATGTGACCAATTTTCAAATGCTGATCTATGTTGCCAATCAACATCATTTAAAACTGTTACTGTCCATTCTTCAAATGTTCTATCACCAGGTACTTTAAGTTGTCTTCCACGATAAGGAACATCTATAGAACCAATAGTTGATGCTGGAATAGGAGCACCTTTGCAGAAAAAATGAAAGTTATTAAAAAATTCAGGTCCTTGAATATCTACCCTGAATAAATTGGGTCGCACCCCACCTTTGAAATGTGCTGCGAAATCTGAAATTGTAGCCATGTTATTACTCCTTTAAGTTTGTATATATTTATAAGATTTAACCACCGATTTCTGAAAAAGAAACATCAGTTCGAGCGGCAATAAAGTTCAATTGAATGAAATTAATAGACCTTGCTGGTTTGATATAAATATCACCAACAAAACTATTTGTATCAATAATTTGACCTGTATTATTAGAGCTATCACATACTACCTTAAAGTCGGTAATACCTCGTCTACCTTGTACTTCACGGAGAAACGGAGTAACTAAATTAACAAATTGTGAACGTGTAAACTCATCATTGAATTCAAATAACATTGCTTTAGCAGCAATACTAATTGCTTTTTCAAGAACGATAAACAAACGTCTTACATTAATTCTATCAAATGCACTTGGAACTGTCTGCATTGTCTTATCACCCCAAAGAACAACACCAGCACCTCTTTGTGTAATCAAAGGATTAACACTAAGTTGATAGAGTGTGTCACGGTCTGCTTTAGTAGCTTCCCAAGAAAGTTTAACAATATTTTTAACAGTACCACGATTCAACCCAGCAGGTGACCACCAAGCATCATTCGTAAAATCAGTTCTTGCACACAATCCAGCAATGTCACCATTCATGGGAGCATAACGGAAAACATCATTGTATCGGTCATACTGATATTTCCATGCACCATCCATGACTGCATAACTTGAAGAACCAAGAGCAGTATTGTCAGTTGTCAATGCAGCTACTTGACCTGTTCCAGCATTTACTACTGAAGCTTTTGCAGGTGAAACAAGTGCAATACAATCTTTTCGTACAGATGTAATGTTATCAACAATATAACGTGCAGTAGTTGTTGATGCAGGTCCTGCCATTACAAGAGTAACATCTACAACTTCTGGAACAATATAAAGTGCATAACCAGCTTGTAATTCACCATCAGAAAGAACATTGTCATCAACACCAAGTGTTAATGAACCACCAGGATATTCTTCACCAGATACAGCACTATTAAAAGTTAAAAATGCTCCACCAGCTTTTGCTAATCCTGCGGCCTTATCTGAACCAGTTGAATTGGTAGTAAGTTGTGTGACTAGACCCAACCATACATATAATGATTCATTTCTAAGTACAGTTTTAATATAGTTAGAAGAACCATCAATTCTTTTAGCATCAGATGCTTTACTTATGAAAGCATGCTTTTCTAATACTTCACCAGGTGTTCCTGTCCAAAGACCATCTTCATCAATAACAATAACGTGCATTTCATCATTTGAACCACCCGCATTAAGAACATCAGTTGATGTTCCGGGTGCTCTATCGAAATGTGATTTATATGTCCAAGTACTATATGCTTCCTGATCACACGCTTCTACTTTTAAACTATTTCCTAATACACCAGGATATTTTGCAACAAACAACTGGTCAGTGAAAGTATCATTATCATAATCAGTTGCATTGTTTACATTTGCTGCGGTTCCTGCATCATTGTCACCAACTACTGCGTTCTTTGCAGCTACTCCAACATTTCTAACAACCAAAAGGTTATTTGAATATGCAAGATAGTTAGCAGCAGTAAGAAACCATTCTGCTGTATCATCATTTGGTTTACCAAATACTTTTACTAAATCATTTTCTGTAGTGATGGATGTTCTCTCCAATACAGGACCCCATTGAAAACCACCAGCGATAGCACCGATAGATGTGGCAACATTGGGAACAACTGTAGTAAGATCAATCTCACTAACATTAATTCCGGGACTTACTTGAAACGCCATAACATTTCTCCTTTACAATAAATTACATTTTTTATATTGATATAATTGTCATCAAACTCATAATTTGTTATTCTACATTTGTCCAAACGGTTCCTTCAGAATCTACTTCATATTCTTGTTGATTCAATCCATTATCAATAATTCCAAACGGTGTAGTTAAATCATCAAGTTCACTTAATTGATTTTTATAGAGATTATCTCTAATATTTTGATTTGATAATTCTTTAAAGTATTGCTGGTCAACCAACCACGCAAATAAAACCAATGTCATTACCAAGTCATCATTTGCTCCTTCTTCAGCTGAAAATGATTCACCAGAAGAAACAAATGTTGTTAATTCTGAAATGATATCGTAATCTGGTATTAAGAGTTTATCATCTTCTATTAAGGCTTTTAAATTTGAACAACCTATCTTTTTCATAGATTTTGTTGTTCGTACGCCAAATTGTGAATCTCTTTTACCACTTACAAAACCACTTAATTGTTGCCCATGTCTTCCATACCACGCTGTTGAAAATAAGTTTTCATATTCCAAATCGTGATGAAGAACATCAGAAACTTGTGATCCTATATCATTTACTTCAATAAGAATATAAGCATCATTATACTTCTTACCTATAATATTTATAATATTTGGAAAGACCAGTGGTGCAACAAGATTATTTTTGTATTTTGCTACTATTTTGTATGGAATTTCAGTAATATCAAAAACTGTGAAGGCAGAATAGTCAATCCCTTGTCCACGAGCTACATCAACTGTAATAACATATAAACGAGAAGGGTCAACATCTTCAAAAACATCTACATCACTTCTTCTATATATTGGATCATTATACGATAACTCTTGTAATTTTTCATAAGAAATAAGTGTATTTGAAGAACCTAAAAACTCTGCTTCATACTCTTGTCGGAAAGCATCAGTACCTATTGTTGATTCAATCCTTTTCTTCCATTTTTGATCACGGTCAGGGACTGATGACCAATGTACTTTGAATGGTGTAAAATCGTTTATACCATTTTCAGCATCATTCCAATATTTGTAAAACATATTGAAACCATTTGGTGTAGATACAATAATAACTTTTGTTTCTTTACCAGATGAAATAGTAGGATAAACAGAACGAATAAATTCATCTGCTATGTGCCTCTGTACATGAGCAAACTCATCAAGTAGAATACAGGAAAATGAAAATCCACGAATAGCACTTGAAGATGTGGATGAAGCAATAATCTTACTTCCATTTTCAAGTTCTAATGAACCCTTATTCCATTCTTTTAATCCTTGTTGAAGAAACTTAGGAAGATGTTGATAGGCTATCTGAATACGACTTAATAATTCTCTTGCTGTCGCTGCTTTATTAGCAAGAATACCAACTGTTTTAGATTCATTAAATAAAACATAATGTAATAACCAGCCAAGTGTAGTAGTTGATTTACCAACCTGTCGGCCAGTCTTTACAATAATATTTCTGTTATCATCTATGGTTTTTATTAAATCTTTTTGGAAAGGATATAAAGAGAAAGGAATAAGACCTTCATCAACATGAACAATCTTTACATGAGTTTCCAAAAAATATATAATATCATCGCGACACTTTATATATTCTTCAATCTCTTTTTTGGTGAAATTATGTTGTACATCTGCTCTTTTTAGCAGAGAATTTCCTAAGTATTGATCACTCATAATTTATTTCTTTTTATTCAATAATTTCTGTAACTCAGCGGTACTTCCAATAAATAAAGAATTATTAACTGTTGAAGGTCCGTTCGTTTCTTTCTCAATTTCTTTTTTCGTTTTCTGTAGAAGTAAAAGTTCTTTTGTAGTAGTTGTAAGACTATTCATAAGTTGTCCTAATACTTCAAAAGACCTTGGACTTTCATCTGCTTTAGCTATTTCAATAAGTTCACTAATAGCTTCATTTCCCTTATCAATAATATTGTGATATTGATTTTGAGAAAATTCATACTCAGTCGTAAGGTCCTGTGTATTTATTTCAACATCAGGTGATAATGGTTTTTCTTTTTTAACCAAATCCCCTGTGATGTCCAAGACTTTATTGAGTTTTTCAACTGTGGTTTGTTTCATATCATAAATCAGTAATTGTAGTTGTAAATCCAAAATCATCATCAGCATCAGCTGTCAATGGGTCTGGTTTAATATCTATATTAACATCTTTTTGATCATTCATATTAGCTCCAAGATTAACATCCACTTCTCTAATAATACCCTTATCAGATGTTCTACCATATATATGACCCTTAACAGTAAAAGTCAAAGTATGTATCAAAGCTCGTCTTGTTAAAAAATCACCTTCATATGTGTCCTCAGTGGTAACACTATTTAGAATGATTGGAATATCTCTTTTGATTCCCATAGTAGACATTTCATTCATAGTCACTTGGAATTCTGGTGTAAAGTATGGAAGTATTTGTTCAAGTATTTGTGTTCCATCATCACTATACTTTACCATGACACTCAAAGTAATATTAAAGTCATATGGAACAGGATTAAATACTGTATTTAAATCTGTAGTACTACCTGATTTAACTTTTTTAAATTTCTTTGTAGTTTGTAATTTTCTTATAGAATCATAAGCATAATCAGTAATCTCAAAAGACATTCGTGGTAATGTTATAGTATCTTGTTGATTGAGTCTACTTAAAAACTTTTCGGCAGGTCCATAAGCTATAGGAATTTTAAATTCACGTTCTGTTGTTCCATCAGACTTTAAGCGCTTTACAGAAATATCATTAAATACTGTTCCAAACAGTACTACAATATTTCTTATATTTTTATTATATGAATGATATCCAAACATTATAAGTCACCCTCACTCCACGGATCCATTTCAGAAAAGTCTAATATGTTATCACCATCAGTTTCAAAAATCTTATTATCAGCATATGGAATTGTTGGTAACAATTGATCATCTGTTGCAGCTGCTTGTGACCATACTGCACCACTTGTATCACCAGTAATATTTGTTGAAATTGCAAATGTACCAACAATATTATTAACTCTTAGTGTTCTTGTGTCAGCAGTCCAAGCAGCAACTATTGCTTTACTGGTCGCTGTTGCTAATGTTGCACCTTGATATACTGCTTCGTCTACTACATATGTTCCAGTTCCACCAGCAGTTAATAGTAAATCAACTGCATATGCATTTTCTCTTTCAACTTTATCTACATCAGTACCAGTATCAATTTTTTCTTCACCATATTGGAAAACTTCACAAGTTAATTCAAAAACATAATTCTTTCCAATTTGGTAAAACGGTTGTTCATCTTCAACAAACTTAATTTCAAATAACCCTTTAGATAATGGAAAATAAATCAAATCACCTTCAAGTGGTTTAGCCATATCTGTTGCAAACTTAAATGATTCAACATGAGCAACTAAGATAAGTTCATCACGAATGTCTAAACCAAATTTAGCAATAGCATCAACACCCGGACCACCGAAATTATCACTAGACTTAACATACATTTCAATTTGATATGCATTTGTGAATTGTGATAAAACGTCTTCATTCATTACTAAATCTTCTTTAACTAGAGTTCTCGGCATATACATTACATCTATACCAGCCTGTTGTATAACCTCTCTGTTAATTTCGTTTAGTAAATTTTGATCTGCTAGTGAATTCTGAAAATAAATATTAGAAGCCATAGATTAACCTATAAATCCATCTGGTGGGAGTTCGTATTTAAGACTCATTTCTTCTTCAATCTTTATAATTTCTTCAGTTGCTTCAGAAAAGATTGTTTGTCCATCTAATGAAATTCCACCCGGTAATGTAACACCAGTAAATTTCTTTAAGTTACTTCCCCATTGTTGTTTAATTAATGCAGTAGCATATTTTTTAATAAACATATCATTATAGACTTCTGTATATGTGACAGGATCAAGTGCTCTATATGCTTCTATGATAAGAATACTTCCAACAGAAAACTTATTTGTCCAATCTGTTTCCAAATACATTTTATTTTGTTTTCTATTAAACAATAAAGTAGGTTGAACAGAAAACAAATGCTCTACTAATGAAAAATTAACTTGTGACATAGCCCAGTTAATCATTGTAGAACTTTGGAAATTTTCCAAATCATTCAGTCGTAATTGATATTCTTCATTAAAGAAACCAGTTTGGAAAGCATTGAAGTTTGGAATAGGTAATACACGCAGAACACTAACAACAGGGTCAGCAACTGCTATATATTCATTATCAATATCATCCTGTGTTATAGTATGCTTCAGAAAAACTTTTTCAACACCATCAAAATGATATTCTTGAAAAAATTCAATAGCATCATCAATACGATCAGAAACTTGTTCATCATCAACATTAATTTCTGTTACTGGAGCTCCAAGTCTTCTTAGACAATAATCAATCAATCCTTGTCTTGTAGTTATAGCCATATGATTATCCTAATGCTACAGCCATTACAATTGCCTTAGCAGTTGCCGTAGCCTCTGTTATGCCACCACCACTAGCAACTTCCACAATAACATTACTAGAATTTTTAGTATACATTTTCTGATCAGCTGTATTCATGGCAAGTTCACCAACTGCTAAATCACTTGTCGATGGTACTGCTGATGCTGTTTCACTTTTCTTCGGTTTTATTATTGTCGCCATCTACTTTTTCCTCTTTTTGTAAATCTTTTAACTCTTCTTGTAAAGTAATTACTCTTGCTTCTAATTGAATATTCAAAGAAATACTATCATTCAATTTCGTTTGTAAAACATTAATTAATGTTTGTGCATAATTTAATTTATCATCTTCCATTATTTACTCCATTATATGTTATTATAAAATTAGAATGTTCCACCATCTACTACGTTTGTCCATGCTGGTGTTCCGGAATTACTATAAAGAAAATATCCATTAGTTCCAGCTGCTGTTGCTTGGACTGTACCAGTACCATTACCATACATAATACCATTAGAAGTAATTGTCGATGCTCCAGTTCCACCAAAACCAACTGTTAATTGTGCAGGAGTTGACCATGTACCACTTGTTACAATACCAACACCCGTTGAACTTGAAGTATCCAATCCAGTTCCACCATATGTAGCACTAATTGCTGTTGCGTTCCAAGTACCTGTTGCGATAGTACCTAAAGTCGTAATTGCAGTTTGTCCAGCCCATGCTGTATCAATAACAACATTATCAGTTGTAATAGTAATACCTGTTCCTGTATTAACAGAAAGTGTATTAGAACTTTTTGCTAAACCATCACCGGCTGTAATCTGTCCAGCACCAGAGAATTGTGAAAATACAATAGCGGTTGATCCGAAAGTAATTGCCGTATCTTGAGTCATTACATAACCATTATCGGCATTTGCTGAACCTTTTTCAACAAAGAAAAATACTCCAGAACTTAATTCACTTGCTGTATCAGCATCAGTAGTTCTTGTCAATACCCAATTAGTAGAACCATTACCAACTGTAGTAACTTGATAGATACCATTCTGTACTGTTGCAGTTTGATCTTTTACTAATACTCTTTCCGCAGAAGCAAGTGTTACTCCATCAATTGATAGTGCAGCTTGTGAACCAGAATTAGTTAATGTAGCACCAACACCAGCTGTACCATTACTATATGTTGCAGCAAGATTTGCAGTAGTTGCTACCACGGATGAATCTTTTACTTCTAAACCTGAACGAGTATTATCAACATAAGTTTTTGTTGCTAATGCAGATGCAAGAGTAGTATGTGTTCCAGCAACACTTGATAAGTCAGTATCAATGGCTGTTATACCATCTAACAGATTTAATTCAGTAGCTGTTGATGTAACTTGTGTTGCAGAACCTGAAGCACCAATATAAAGATTGGTCATCTTCATAGTATCAAGATGTGAATTTGAATCTAAAACAGCTGCTTTACTTGCAGTAGCAGTTCCAGCAGTAACATCAACAAAATTTAATTCTGCTGTGGTTGCAGTAACACCATCTAGTTTATTAATTTCTGCTGTAGTTGAAGTAACACCATCAAGTATATTAAGTTCAGCGGCATCTGATGTAACCAATGTTTCTGAACCAGTAGCACCTAATGATAATGCAGCTGTTTTAACAGCATCAATATGTGAATTCGCATTTAATACAACTGCTTTACTTGCAGTAGCAGTTCCCGGTGTTACATCTAAATAATTTAATTCTGTTGTAGTTGCAGTAACACCATCTAGTTTATTAAGTTCAGATGCTGTTGATGTAACCAATGTTTCTGAACCAGTAGCACCTATTGATAATGCAGCTGTTTTAACAGCACTAGTATGAGAATTACTATCTAACACAACTGCTTTACTAGCAGTCGCAGTACCAGCTGTTACATCTACATAATTTAATTCAGCCGCTGTTGATGTGACTAATACAGCTGCTCCAGTAGAACCTAAATATAAACCAGTTGTTTTAATAGCATCTGTGTGTATATTTGAATCAACAAGTAATGCCGAACTTGCAGTTGCTGTTCCAGCAGTATGGTCAAGCATATTAGTAAAGAATGAACCACCTACTATAACAGCTGCATTTGAACCTGCTTTACCGTCTGGATGTCCAATGAATAACTTACCAACACCACTTTCATCACCACTACCATCACCTGCACTATAACTATATGCTAATTCTCCATCTGTAACATCACCAGCGGATGCGGAGGTAGGGACGGTTGATGTTGTTGACCTTTTAATTTGTATTACACTCATTTTACTTCTCCTTTATTGTTAAATTATCTGACCACCATCAATAGTCATACTTCCCCAATATGTTGCTTTATATTTTGATGTAGCTGCATCCCAAAGTAAAAAACTTTGGTCTACAAGATTTGTAGCATCAACATCACCCAAATCATTAACATTTGTTCCTGTTAAGTTTGATGTAATGTTTATAGTTCCTGCAGGATCTCCAGTAGTGGTTGATTTAATAACACCACCAGAATCAGAAGATACTTTAATAACATCACTTGTGTCACCAGTAAATTGTTTTTTAACTACTACGTTTGCCATTTATTATACCTTTGTAACATTTGGTTTAATGTGTATCTTTCCTTCCATAACTCTAGTCACTGTCCCACCACTTGATGTAATTTCAACATCATAATAATAATAACCAGCTTTAATCCCGGCAGTAACAGCTGCAGTCAAAGTCATATTAATTTTACCAGTAGTAGCTGGTGCTACTAATGTTGTTGTAAAAGTATGATATGCAGTTGATGTATAATTTTTTCTTATTTGTGAGGCTACTGTGAATCCAGTAAGATTCATAACTGTAACACCATCTGCTTGATATACAGTGATGGCATTACTATAAGTGATGCCTTGATCAATTGTAAGATTTAATATTCCTGCCATGTTGTTTCCCTTTTACTAGTATTTATAAGACAATATTATTCAATCACCCCATTGAACAAAAACTCTTGAATCATTATTTGATAACAGTGGATTGAGTATCACACCTATTTCTTGTATAAAAACATCTTTTGTATGTTCATTGACTTTTTTATTAAGATGTTCTTGTTCGTTTTTATATCCTCTATCTCTATAATTTCCACCTACTATTTCATATGAAAATGACACTTCGTAATCATTGGTATTATTAAGTTTCTTTGCGTATACATCTTTGAAGAAAAAAATAACACCAGAAAACTTTCCAGATTTAATTTGAAAACAACATAATGATTTTGATATAAAGTTACTCAAGGTTTGGGATGTTTTTGTTTTATTTCTAAACAATCTGCGATGTACTTGTCAATTTGAGCTTGGTTACCTTTTACAATGCCATCCAAATAGTCAGCCATTGGCTGGTAATTCTTCTTGCGATCACGTTGGTACTGAGTGGAATTAATAAGTGCCTGATCGCTGTCCCATCTT
>LWDU01041734.1_pt1 | contig 17587 bp, 12 predicted proteins | sample 727161 | NCBI WGS metagenome assembly LWDU01 (sample SAMN04566230, study PRJNA314399) | hydrothermal vent metagenome | isolation source: deep sea hydrothermal plume seawater | place: Mexico: Gulf of California, Guaymas Basin | collected 2004-07-11
GCGGGTTTCATTGGAGACTGGGTTAATCCCGAAAAAGTACTGTCAATACTCTTGGTACTAGCCTCCTTGTCGTTGGCAATGATGACATTTGTTCCAGCAAGTTCCGCCGCCCTGTTGATGATAGTGCTCGTGCTGCTGATTGGATTACTTACCTACGGTGTTCGAGGCCTCTACTGGGCCACATTAGGTGGGTGCAACGTTCCTAATAAGATCAAGGGGCTAGCCATCGGCATCATTTCAATGATTGGCTATTTTCCTGAAGTCTATCTGCCACTTCTTAGTGCACCGCTAATAGAAAATTATCCAGGCGGGCTTGGATATAAGATCTATTATCTGATTGTAGCGACCTGTGGGCTCCTAGGCGCATACGCGGCGTACCTACTGGCACGACCGAAAGTCTGAGCCAAGTATGTGCTACTTGGCCATTAGACTAGCTTGAACTCCTTTTTAAGATGCTCAATGATGTCATTAGACTCATAGAGCCAATGAACTGTGCCATCAGCATTGTCGGTACGCAAGCAAGGGACTTTGTGTCGTCCGCCCTCTCGTACCAATTCAGACTTAATGCCGAGGTCATTTTTCGCATCACGTAGTTCTATATTCAGTGAGTGCCGTTTAAGCTCTCGGCGGACCTTTACGCAAAATGGGCAGGTCTTGAACTGGTACATAGCCATACTAGCCGTAACATCATCTATGACCTTCTGTGCAGATACTTCTCTTGCCACAGGTTTAGGTGAAGTAAGCGCATCGAGAAGCAATATAACCTGACCTAAAATCCATCTAACTACTTTCATCTCTTTCCCTCAGCACTATGACTAGAGGGTGCTAACTTATCCATATAGGCAGCGGACGCGACCAACCAAACCACCAAGACCGCTTCAGCTGCAATTAAGCTAGTGGCTAAATCTGCGCTGTGGGCTGCCCAAGCAAGCACTCTAAGAACTGCAGCCATGCCAAGCAGTAAAGCGGCTAAACGTAACAATCCACTTTTAGACTTAATAACGCCATATATAATAATGACAGCAGAAAATGCGAAAAAAGCACCTAGATCGGCAATCTGAGTACTTCTGCCGATACCGTCAAGTAAGGGCATGCCAAGATCAGAAACCACCGTACTCGGCTGCACGATAAACAAAAGTGCATTCGCTAAGAGAGGAATGCCGGGGACGATGGCAATGATTTTAAATAGGTTTGTGTTCACAGTAAGTCCTTAGGTTATCAATCGGGTTTGTTATGTTTTATTACTTTTCCTGCTTTCATGACAAAATCAACATCTAGTAATTCCTGAATGTCGGCCAACGGGCTTCCATCAGTTGCAATAATATCAGCATGTTTATTGGCTTCAATAGAACCGAGCACATCACTGTGATCAATTAAATCGGCAGCACTGACCGTTGCAGATTTTAAAATATCAGCCGCACTCATACCAGCATTAAACATTAGCACTGCTTCTTGCGCATTAGTGCCGTGACGAGAAACACCACTATCGGTGCCATAAGCTATTTTAACGCCAGCTTGATGAGCTTTACTGAAATTGGATGTCATCGCACTGGCAACGTTAACTGCCTTAGTTTTAATAGCATCAGACATGAAATCACTATGCCGAGCCATGGTCAGGACGGTATTACCCGCTAGCAGTGTGGGTACAAGATAGGCGCCATTTTTCTTAAACAACCGTATGCTTTCCTTGTCGGTATAACTACCGTGCTCGATACTATCAACACCTGCTCTAAGTGCTGCATTAATGCCATCTGCACCATGGGCATGGCTGGCCACCTTGCGACCTAAAGAATGAGCGGCGTTAACAACCTCCTTTAATTCGTCAACCTCCATTTGCTGGGCAGTCCCAGTGTTGGTATCGGACAACACTCCACCGGTTGAGGTGATTTTTATAATATCGGCACCAAACTTGATCGCTCTGCGCGTTGCCCTGCGGCAATCATAAGGCCCATCACAAATGGTCTTAGCAGTGTACATGTCGAGTAAATCTGGGCTTACGCCATCAACGTCCCCATGTCCTCCTGTGACTGAAACACCTCCAGACGCAATGATTCGAGGGCCTTCGACCCACCCCTTCTCAATGGCGTCCCTCAGTGCATAAAGTTGCTCTGGTCGAGCGCCAAGGTCCCGCACTGTAGTAAAGCCCGCCATTAGTGTTTTATGAGCATAATGAACGCTGGCCATGGCAACATCAGACCCTGACATACGCAGAGCTTCTCTATCGTTATTGGGTCCTAGCTCACTCTGCAGGTGGACATGCATATCCATCAGGCCAGGCATGACAAAACTCGAGGACAAGTCAATTAGCTCCGCATTTTCATTTATTGCTTCAATCCCAATAAAACCATCTTTTACATCCACGATTTTGCCATTTTCAATGATTATCGTCTGCTGGGATAGCGGATCTTGACCTGGGACAGCAAGCAGTGTCCCGGCATGAATGACCTGAGTGTCTGCCATAGTATTGGCCGCTATAAAAACAGCGCAAATCAACAGTAGACCCCTACCTTTATTAGCTATACCTAAACTCACTGACTTAGATCCCATCATAATTAATTTCCTTTTTAACCCGAGGTTAATCTGTACCCTAACTTGGCTAGCCGACTAAAGTCCGCCATTAAGATAGTCGATCGTCAGGTGCGCCAGGGCTTTAACACCCACGGGCAATGCGCCATCATCTATGGTGAACAATGGCGAATGATTACCAGCTGTGTTTGAGCCGTCTACGCCAGGTTTATTGACCCCTAGGTAGAAGTAGAATCCCGGAACCTGCTGGGCAAAGAAACTAAAGTCCTCCGCGCCCATACTCCGCCCTGATCTATAAACCATGTCTTTGCCGACGATATTTCTCAACGTAGGCAATACCCTCTGTGTTAGATCAAGATCATTAACGGTTACCGGGTAGTTATCGCCATTAGGCAACAATACCTCGACCGTGGCGCCTGCCATTGCTGCAGTAGTTTCAGCTATTTTACGCATCTCAATAAATATTTTTCCTCTAATGACGGGATCAAAAGTTCTTATCGTGCCCTCCATCTCGACAACGTCAGGGATAATATTACTTCTCACACCACCATGAATACTGCCCACTGAAATAACCGCCGGAGATTCAGTTAAATTGAGCTTTCTCGACACAATGGTTTGGATGTTATTACCGATCTGAAAGGCAACCATAATTGGATCTATGGATTCCCATGGGGTAGAACCATGCGCTTGACGTCCTTTAATAGTAAATTTCCAAGCGTCAGACGCAGCCATAAATGGACCCTCTCGATAGCCAATAATACCGTGGGGAGCATTAGTCACGTGCAATCCAAAAACAACATCAGGTTTATTGGTCTTCCAGATTCCTTCCTTAATCATTAATTTGGCGCCACCCTCCTCGCCGACTGGCGCACCCTCTTCGGCGGGCTGGAATATAAACATCACACTGCCTGCAAGCTCATCTCGCACCGACGTCAAAAACTCTGCCACACCCATTAAAATAGCCACATGCGCATCGTGGCCACAAGCATGCATCACCCCAACCTCTTGACCGTTGTAGGTGTCTTTTTGCGTGGAAGCAAATGACAAACCGGTCACTTCCGTAACGGGCAGACCGTCCATGTCGGCTCTTAAAGCCACCACAGGCCCAGGCTTGCCGCCTTTAAGAATTGCAACTACTCCGGTGTGGGCTATCCCTGTTTGCACCTCAAGTCCTAAGCCCCGAAGATGCGCCTCAACCTTCTTTGCGGTTTTGAATTCTCTATTGGATAGCTCTGGGAATTGATGCAAATCATGTCGCCACTCTACGACCTTTTTCATCAACGGCTCTAGGTTACTGTCGAGTTGATCTTGCAGTTGCTGGGTACTGGCGGCGGTAAAGGGAATAGCAAAAAGACAAAGTAAAAAGCTAAGTATTTTTGTTTTTATCTGCATCGTTTAACATCCTTATCTTGAGTTTAATCGCGTACATTTATTACAAACCTTACTCTACATTGTGATAGATGCTTTGCACATCATCTAGATCATTTAGCATAGCGGTAAATGTTTCAAATGTTTCCACATCATCTCCAGCCAGTGGCGCTGTATTCTGCGCAATAAACTGAATTTCATCCACTTCGTACTCTATTTTGCCAAAGGCTTCGCTCAACGCTTTCTTGGCTTTAAATGATTCTGTATGTGGCGCAAACACCGTCAACATCCCTTCTTCATTTTCAATGTCCACGACATCAACATCATCCATTAACAATACATCTAAGACGGCCTCTTCGTCCTGACCCGAAAACATTAAAATAGTTAAGTGGTCAAACATATGACTCACAGAGCCCTGAGTCCCTATCTTGGTTTTGGTTTTACTGAAGCACAAGCGCACGTCGTTAAAAGTACGACTTGGATTGTCCGTTAAACATTCAATGATCACCATGCAGTTGCCCGGCCCATAACCTTCGTAACGAGCCAGCTCAAAGTTCTCCCCTGCTCCACCTTTTGCTTTCTCAATGGCTTTTTCGATGACATGGGAAGGCACTTGATCTTTTTTAGCCCGTTCGATGAGACTACGTAGACTTAAATTACCTGTAGGATCTAACCCCCCAGCCTTAGCAACAACATAAATTTCGCGACCGTATTTGCTGTAAACCTTTGCTTTGGCGTCTGATGTTTTCGCCATGGAGTCTTTGCGGTTTTGGTAGGCTCTACCCATTATAAAATCCAATCTAGACAATAAAAAAATCTATTCTACAACAGCCTAGGCACTCGAGCATTGATTTTGAGGTGAAAACATTACTGAGGGCTAAGTGACAGTATTTGATAGGGGCTTTAATAGTGAGAACTTCATAGTGCCCTGCTCTGGTTTATTTACGGATAACAGTTCCATTTTAGTCGGTGTCAAAGACGGCTATGCCAAACTATAACGCGGGAAAGGCAAGCGCATAAGTTGGTTTTGGGGCTTTTTGTTGCCAGGGTATTAAGTGCCTTACGGCCAATATCACTTGTTATCTAGATGACTTGCCAGAGACTGGTGAAAATTAACGATCGCCTTTTCAAAATGACCGAACGTGAAATGGCTATTTGCGTTACTGCCTACCGACTCTTGAATAGCACAGGCGGCTTCACGATCTTCATCCTGACCTGATTCATTAACAAAAACTGCATCTCGCCTTGCCTCATCTACGGTAATTTTTTGCCCATGAGTCTCTCTATTGACCATACGGTAAACTACCCACTGTGATTGGGTTGGGCTTAGCGGCTCTAGAATCACCAAGCTGGTATGCTTTGACAGCACAGCGACACTGGCATTGGGAAAGAGAAGATAAACTGAGGTCACTAGGCCATCGATACGACGCTTCTCCGGCGCTACATCTCGTAATTGTTCGATGCGCCGAAAAGGAAAAATAACTCTTGAATTAGACCCGAAATTTTCAACAAGAGTCACGTTATCCAAACCATAGGGATAAAAAGTCTCTTTGTGCAGTGACTTAATATGGTACCCCTCCATCAACGTCTCAGCGAGCAGTTTCCAATTTGCCTCGTCGGTCAAATCCCCCTGCTCAAACATCTCTTGCTCTGGGGTAAAATAGTCAAGGCTATTCTCCAGCATTTCAGGCGTAATCTGACCCTCTTGCATAACATAAACGATGCCGCCTTGTTCCATTGCACTAACTTCGACTAAGCCATGCTCAGCTGGGTTAACACCGGGGAAGCCCTCTTGGCCAGGGATTTTTTTAAGCTTGCCCTCAAGGTTATAGGTCCAAGCGTGATAGGGGCAGACAAAAGATCGGGCACAACCACTGCCATTGGCAACCTGCATACCACGATGTCGGCAGGCATTGATAAACGCTCGAACTGTGCCATCAAGCCCTCGGACTACCACCAAGGGCGTTCCTGCGGCTTTACGGGCAATGTAGCTGCCCTTCTCCGGTAACGCCACTGATGGGCAATAGGGTACAGGAAGGCGCTTTAAAAGCGCTATTTCAGCGTTAAATCGCTGTTGTGACTGGTAATGCTCAACGGGCTCTTTCCAGACCGTATCCCCAAGGTCTGTTGTGTTGTTATCTATATGGCTGAAGATCCGCTCTATAACCTCTTGGTCATTAAGTAGCCGCGGCTTGCCGTTCGATACATTCATTGAGTAACCCTTCTCTTTTTTATATCTTTAAGTTTTCTTTTAAAGGACCAGCACCCTAATATTGTGTCATATAGTGAATTGGCGAGGACCAAGCACGTTCCTGAATAGTGGTAGCCAAGTCAGGCCGTGGAGCGACACCTTCACGAATGGCATCCCAGGTTGACCAGCGGCAGGTTGGGTTTTCAAGCACACGGGCATAATAAAATGCGCGTTGATCTGCCTTAAAGTTTGGATCATGCCAAAGGGTAGATAATTGTGCCGCACCCGTTTCAGGGTTAATCGTACAATCAGAGATATCTACTCGGGCGCCATTGTCAGGGCAACGGTTTGTAGCTTCGTTCACTTCAGCGCCATTTGCGCAGGCGATATCAACGACATCCTCATGAGTAGTGCCATCTGCATCGACCCAGCCTTTGATAATTTGAAGGCGTTGTAACGGCGCATTGTCTGAATCAGCTGACGCCATCACTAAAAACCCAGGTGACCCCATACCCTGTAGCGCATCATCTTTTGCCAAAAGAGTACCTCCCATACTTACTCCTTTTGCATAAGCCTGTTCGATGCCATCAGCCGCAGTGAGCATACTTTTATCAAAGTCGTAACCAGCGAAAAACCGGATTCTTAATCGAGGCCCAGAGGTTGCAAACACTTCCTTTCGCCGGAAGGCACTGTAAAGAGACTCTCTGGTATTTTCCTCTGCCCATACGGCAGCTAAACCAGAGGCTCCAAAAGTAGGGGTAGCACCACCAGCATAGACGTTATCATCAATCTTGACGTATAAGCTTTTACCTAATGGCGAGGGCCTTACCGCTGACATTATTTTATTACCGTAATAAGCAATTTGACCATTTATTCCCTTTATTGGAGTAGAGCCTCTTTGCTCCGGAAAGCTAGACAGTATGCCAAGCTTAGAAACGAATGCTGCCTCATCATTCTGACTGGCCGCTGAATGAGTATCACTGGAGCCAATAAAGCCAAACTGGTAGGGATTCCCAATTGCTTGTTTCTCAAGGGACAGGCCATTTAATAGCGCCTGACGCACATAGGAGCCGTCGACTTGACTGAGGGCGCCTGTCGCAACTCTGTAAGGCATAATTTCAAAGCCAGCCCATTCATCACGTGTCGACAAAATAGGATGTGTTTCGGACGTTCCTTTTATTTGAGTTATCTCCACGAGTGGCTCATTTCTAATGCGTGTTTGTACATAAGTCTCATCAAAGGGATTGTCGTCCCAGTCGGTTACTTTGAACATCTCCCCATTTGAGCCATTTGAGTTATGAGGTATAGCCAAACTTTCAACGCCCTTACTCCTAAGCTCATCCATCCAACTCCAGAGGTCCTCCGGGTTAGTTGAGTGAGCACGAGAAAACGGTTCACGTGGTAGACGATCTGTTCCCTTAAAGATAACGTTTCGATGTAAATTCCCCATATCCGAGCTAGACGTCGTATATTCATAAGCAGCAAAAGTGGTAAAACGTCCGGGATCGTTAAACTGGTCAGCAGCATCGATTGTATCTTCCCAAGCACTTCTCACCACGCCAAGGACTTCTTGCCGATCCAAACTTCCATCGCCAATACCTTTGGTGGCATTCGGTATAAAACCTGAGAATGTGAGTAATCGCCTAATCCTACTCATAAAATCTGTGCCAAAGTTTTCGGGAGCGTTTAAGTCATGATATGGCTCCGCGAATTCGTTTTTCGAGAAAGTTGTAAATTTTTCTGCGGCGGCTTTTACCAAACCTAAGAACACGGCATGATCTGTAACAGCATAAAAATCCATCGGCTTAGTTAGCTGCATATTAAAGCCCGCGGGATTTTTGATAGCCTCCCCTTTCGCAAAACGATAAGCATCATAGGGTGTCGCCAGAGTTCCGAAAGCATAGCCATCGAAGGAGTACGCAGTATGTACATGCAGATCACCATAATAGGCATTCCGCTCCTGGCCTGCGTCCAGTGGATCGATGGCACTGGGTTCAGGCGTCGCTATACGCTCTAACAATTTGGTCTCAGTTTCAAAAAGCTGATTTCGACCGCCTAAAATAGCACCATAGTTCGCTTTTAACTGTTCATCAATCTCAGCAGTTTCAGCAATTACACGTTCATCCCCATGAACATCTGCGGCAGAACTAAAAGCCTCACTGGAGGGCTCCATCTTTTCCTCTGAGCAGGATGTTATGGCCAGCCCCATCATTAAAATCAAGACTAAGTGTCGGTATTTAGTTCGCCTGCTTATCATCGTTATACTCTCTAGTTGTAAAGTCAGTGAATCACTTTAGTGACTCTAGCTTATTGTTATCTGGATTTCACCCATATCGGTGATCCCCAAGCCATTTCTGTAACAGTTGAGGGAACGTCGCTGCGCGGTGACTTTCCCAAACGTAAGCTGTCATAGGTACTCCATCGACAGGTTGGATTCTGTACAACGCGAACATAATAAAAAGCGTTCTCATCTGCGCTATAGTCTGGGTCATTCCACAATGTCATAAGCTCTGAGGATCCAGCCGTCTCATCCCAACGACAGTCACTCATATTTACAGTGGAACCATTTTTTTCGCATTTACCCGTTGTTGGATCTATCTGCGAACCACCACAGGCAATATCATAAACAATTTCCTGCCGCTGCCCATCCTCTAACCAACCTTTGATTAATTGGACTTTTGCCAGCGGCGCATTGTCGGGATCTTTGACCGCCCACACAAAGAAAGAAAGACCAGCCTCTTTAGTAACGTCATTAGCAAGCAAACTTCCACCCATAGGCACGCCGTGCGCATAAGCTGTCGTAAGATCAGCCGTCTTAACGATATCAGCCGGTAAATCAAATCCAGCAAAGGCACGCAGCTTAATCCGTGTACCACTCGTGGCGTAAACCTCTTTGCGCTTCATGGCATCAAAAAGAGCCTCACGCGTATTTTCCATGGCCCAAACAGCAGCGAGTCCACCGGGATTGTTGTATATCGTCCCGGTCAGATCGGTGCTCTCAAACCTTCTCTTAGCAGGCGATGAAGCAAAGGTTGCTGCTCCCCGATAATCCCACTCTTCAGCGTCACCCGGGTTAGAATTATGAGTATCGGTCGCACCAATTAGCCCAATCTTTATAGGATTTATTCCTATTGTTTCTTCTAGCTCTAATCCTATTTGTAACCCATCACGCATCATGGAGGTTGGGTAAATACAACCAGTCTCGTCACCCTTCTCGCAAGCTGGAAAGAATTGCTCAAATCCGCACTCTTCATCACCAGCACCGAAGGAAACAGAGCACTCCGAATTCCCCTTTATCTGAAACATTTCCACAAGAGGTTCTGATCGCTCTCGTAATTTCCAGTCATCCTCAGTATAGGCAACCCCATCGATTGTCTGGCCAGAAAACGCCAAGCCCCAAGTCTTGTTCAAATTATGCGGAATGGTTAAAAACTGGCAGTCGCTGACGCAGGTCGCTTCCAGTTGTTTCCAAAGGTCTATTTCAGAGGCAGCATCAAACGCTGACACAGCATATTCAGGTGTTTCTAAGGATCGGAAAATAACATTACGATGGTGCTTGCCACGGTCCGGCAGTGACGGCGAATACTCATAGCCGGCAAATGTAGTGAATTTCCCCGGTTCGTAATGGCGTGCAGCAGCCTCTTTGACACGCTGCCATGTCGTCGCAGCATAAACTCGCTCTGCAACGGCGTCATTATTAAAGAAAGCAAGGTCTCTTTCCAGGGGGCGTTTTTGTGCTAGAGCGCGCAACTCCAAAAAGGTGAGAAGTGAGGCGCTTTCAAGTGCATCGCATGCGTCTTTTGCTGCCGTTGTCTTACCTGTTTTGGTACATGCCAGTCCGCGACCAAAGCCCTCTGCATGATCTGTCAACGCCACAAAGTCGAGGGGTCGGGTAAGCTCGACACGCTCGCCCGAGCGAAGTTTCACACTCTTCCCTTTGGCTATTTGGTAGGCAGTATCCATATCAAATCGGTTGCCGAATAAATAAGCATCAACAGACGTCGCAGTATGAACGTGCAAATCACCAAAAAAGACATTATTAAGCGGATTAGCGGGCTGAGCGTTTAGTGATTGCCGATTTGGCCGATAAAAAGCGTCTTCATTCTGGGCCTCGGCCGATGCTCTAACGGCAGCGATCTCTTCCTCACTCCCAGGCAACGAAAGTGATTGTGAAATCAAAAAAAGTCGGTAACCGGCGGCAACCAAGACTACGAAGACAAAAACCCCAATCCATTTTTTGTATTGCATCATCCTGCTCCTTAACATTCAATTACTCATGACGCTCCAATGGCCAGTTTTCTCAGTCCTTAGTGCTTTAGGCCGCTGCCATAACAGGTTCCAGTTTCTCTTGCCAATACTCGAGTAAGGCTCGGTTGTCCGAATCCCAGGGATGGAAATCTTCTCTAAAAAAATCCTTGTAGGCGGTTGCGTGCAGACGCAAGAAGCCGTCTTTAATGAATAGAAGTTTGGTTAGACTTTTGAATGTGCGCCATTTCCAAAGCTGCTTATCATGATACAGCATCATAAATGCCACTGTTAAAAAATCCTTAAGCAGCCTCACCATTGAAATGCGCATAATGGTTTTGCGCAGGTTATAACTGCCCCCGATTTGGTTGTAGACATCAAATGCGACAGATTTATGTTCTAACTCTTCAAGAGCATGCCAGCGCCAAAGGTCTCCTATTGGCCCGTCAATCTGCTTTAAAATACGGCCTTCTAAAAAGGTCTCTCCGAAGCTAGCGGTAAAGTGCTCGACAGCCACAGTAGAAGCCAGCAGCATTTGATTGGTAATTCGTGGATCTTTTTTAGCCTTCTCAATTCTTCGCAAATAGATACTTTCCAGTTTTTGCAAATTATATCCGCGCTGCTCACACAATATTTTATTGTACTTACGATGTTCACGACTGTGCATGCCTTCTTGCTTATAAAATCCCTTTATATCTTTAAGTAGTTTCTCATCGCTAATGCGTCCTTCATAAGCTCGGACAGAGTCGATAAAATTTTTCTCACCTGAGGGGAAGCTAATACTCATGGCGTTAAAAATAGCTGTCAAGACTGGGTCGTTGTCTGCCCAATCAGTGGCAAGTGCCTGTTCTAACTGAAAATTTACTTTTCTAGCGCTGATAGAAACATTTTCTGGTGTTCTGGATGGTGTCGGCAAGACTGTCATGTGAAGTTCCATTGTTTAAGAGGATGGCCAGTCGTTCATACTAGCGAAATAGGGAGATATTTTCATTCACTCTGTAGTATCATAAAGTGTCTATCAAACACTTAGGTCAGCTCTTTAGAGGCATTACCATGGCTAATTGGCAATCACATCATGTGCTGTTACCCCAGCTGCTATCGCTTCTAGCGGAGGACGGATTTGCATCAAAGCAACTTTTCTCACTGCCTGAGTTACGGCTATTCATCTCCAGAGATATCAAATCATTCAATGGCATTGAAATATCAAAAATACTGGAGTGTGCGGTGGATCTGACCAATGATTCCACGCTGATGGTTCGTCTTGGTCGACAAATGGATATAACCACTTTAGGCACTTTTGGTTTCGCTTTAATGAGCTGTGCTGACCTGAAAGAAGCGCTTAAACTGCTTCTCCGTTACCGAGCAATAATAGGGCCAGGGCCATCACTTGATGTCTACGAAGTGAGTAATGGCATCGCACTGCGTATCAAGCTGGATTTAGGTAATCCCGTTCAACAAAGGCTAGTCACTGAATTGACATTTTCACAGATATCATTTATCGCTGAAGCACTGATTGATGAGTTCATCACCTCAGGTGAAGTTCACTTGAGCTATTCAGCGCCGGTCGACCAAGAAGCTTTTCAGATGTTATTTTCAATACCAATTAAATTCGACCAGGCTTATAGTGAGCTGGTAATACCTGAGAGTATTTTGGATTTACGAATTAGAACCGCGAATCCGGCAGGCCGTGTCATTTTTCAAAATCAATGCGAGGAGTTACTGCGCGGGTTAAATAGAGTTGAAAATTTCTCCGCCGCCATACGACGTATTTTAATTCGTGCGGGTGGGGAATTTCCAATGATTAATCAGGTAGCAGAAAGACTATATGTTAGTGAGAGTACACTTAGGCGACGTCTTCGAGAGGAATCAACCAATTTTCGTGCTATTTGCGATGAAGTAAGAAATGTTTTGGCTTGCCAGTACCTTTCCACCACCAAGCTGACTGTTTCTGAGATAGCCAGCTTGTTGAATTACACTGAGACCGTAAGTTTTCGCCGCGCCTTTTTGCGTTGGAATGCAATAACACCCAGTGAATATAGGCGGAGGGCCACACAAACTGCGGGCATTGATGGCTTCATCTAAACAGAATTTTTTTGTGCCCCACAATAGATCTTTTTTAACTATCGCCCGACGAATCCGCCCTAAAACCACGCATTATTACTAATAGTCACAGCGCATAACTTCTATAACCTATTGATTTTGAGGGGTTGGAATGGTTTTTGTGTAACATTTTTTGGCAGTGTAGTTTACCGGTTAATAAAACCTCTGCTTACCGTTCCTTTGCACCCAGAAGCTATTCGGGCATTTTTTTGTTTATATCGAGACCCATACGCCATGCATACAGCGGTAAAACACAGAGCAAAACGAACTCAAGTTTGATTTTATAAAACCCATCGATATAGCTCCCATTCTCGTCGCTCATGAGAATATTTACTTCGAATACGAAAACCTGCATGTGACTATCAAAGACATGGCACAGTTATTGCTTACCCCTGTTACTTCTACTGCAATCTCACCGGAGACCTTGATGTCCTTAACACGTATTAAACTTTTTGATCTACGAGATGCAAAAATTCGGACCCTGCACTTAAGTTGGTTTGCCTTTTTTCTGACCTTCGCGATCTGGTTTAGTCACGCTCCACTGAAGCCGCTGATTATGGAAGCTTTCAACATGACCAGCGATCAATGGAAGACGCTGCTAACACTTAATGTGGCGTTGACTATTCCCGCCCGTATTATTATCGGCATGTTGGTGGACCGATTTGGCCCGCGTTTGGTTTATTCAAGTTTGCTAGTAGTTTCCGGTGTGCTTTGTTGTGCGTTCGCCTTTGCACAGACCTACGAGCAAATGGCGTTGTTGCGATTTTTACTCGGCTTTGTTGGTGCCGGGTTTGTGATTGGTATTCGCATGGTCGGTGAATGGTTTCCGGCCAAATCGGTGGGGTTGGCCCAGGGCATTTACGCAGGATGGGGGAATTTTGGAGGTGCTGCTGCCGCTTTTACGTTACCTACCATTGCACTAACTATCTATGGCGGGGAAAACGGATGGCGCTACGCCATTGCATCGATAGGTGTACTGACTTTCGTTTATGGCCTTGTATATGCTTGGCGTGCCCGCAATACTCCCATGGGTTCCACATACTTCAAAGCAAAGAAAACCGGCGGCCTGGAAGTGACCAGCACAAAGGACTTTTGGCTTTATGTGATGATGAATATTCCCATGTACCTAGTTCTCTCAGTGCTGGTTTGGAAAGTTTCACCCCTAGGGACAAACCTTATCTCACAGCCTGTAGCCTACCTGCTGTATGGACTATTTGTGGTTCTGTTTACTTTCCAGTTTTCGCAAATATATAAAGTTAACAGGGAAATGCTAAACAACGGCGCGCCTGAATCTGACAGATATGAATTCAAGCAAGTTGCCGTATTGAACTGGGTTTACTTCGTCACTTTTGGCTCCGAATTGGCAGTGGTTTCCATGTTGCCAGGCTTTTTCCTCGACACGTTTGATGGGTTGTCATTAGTAGCAGCTGGTGCTTTGGGCGCCACATATGCGTTTATGAATTTGATCGCCCGCCCCGGCGGCGGTTGGTTTAGCGACTATTTTGGTCGTCGCAAGTCTCTTTCTTTGTTAATCACAGGGCTGGCTCTTGGTTATTTTCTGCTGTCACAAATTACGGGTGACTGGCCAATTTATCTCGCAGTATTGGCAGTCGTCTGTTGTTCGTCTTTTGTACAAGCCGGGTCGGGCGCTGTATTTGCCATTGTTCCTCTTATCAAACGCCGAATGACGGGGCAAATTGCCGGCATGACGGGTGCTTTTGGTAATGTTGGGGCGGTCACCTACCTGACTATTTACACGCTTGTTGACGCGTCTACTTTTTTTCTGATAATTGGTTGTTCCGCTTTTGCTGCATTTGGGCTGACCCAGTTGTTGACCGAGCCAAAAGGGCATATCACCGAAGTGCTGCCGGATGGTACAGTTCAGTTAATAGAAGTCAGTTAAGGTCTAGACATGACTGCCATAATACTTGACCATTTAAAACAACAACTGTTAATACAGGTGGGTCAGTACACATCCGCCGGTGCCAGGCCGCAGAACGAAGACGCGGTGGGTATTCGGGTGCCAGAGGGTTTCGCACTGGTTACCAAGGGTGCTGTGACGGTGATCGCTGATGGTGTTAGCACGGCCGAGGGTGGTCGAGAAGCCAGTGAAACAGCGGTGACGTCGTTTCTCTCTGATTACTACTCCACCCACGACAGCTGGTCCGTGCAGACCTCTGGACTTAAAGTTCTGATCGCGCTTAATCGATGGCTGTACAGCCTCGGGCAACAATATATTCATGCTGAAGACGGTTACATCACCACCTTTAGTGCGCTGATTTTAAAATCTGCCAGCGCCTATATTTTTCATGTTGGCGATAGCCGTATTTACCGGTTGCGTGGTGACGATCTGGAACAGATTACTCGGGATCACTCCAGTCCCGCGGGAAACGGAAGGCACTACCTCAGTCGTGCGCTGGGCATCGACACCAGTTTGGATATTGATTTTCATCATTTGGATGTTCAGCCAGGTGACCGATTCTTATTGACGACCGACGGCGTACACGACTGGTTAGGGTATCACCAATTAAAAAAGCTGCTAAAAGAGAGCGTTGATCACGATAAAACCTGCAAGCTCATTGCCGGTGCCGCTGTTGACGCTGGGAGTGAGGACAACGTCAGCGCACAAATTGTTTGTGTGCAAAACCCGGGCAAAACAGAGCGGCAGGACGTACTAGCGCAGTTATCCAACTTGCCCTTTGTCCCTCCCCTAGAACCGGGGCAAATACTTGATGGCTGGAAAGTTATTAAGGAGCTGCATGCCTCCAGCCGCAGCGAAGTGTACCAGGTGGAAAGTGTCACAGATGGAACTGAGGCAGTACTAAAAGCACTATCAGTAAACTATCAGGATGACCCGTTGCATTTGGAACAGTTTGTTCTCGAAGAGTGGATTGGCTTGCGAATACAGAATGCCAACGTGGCCAGGGTTATCAAGCCTTCTCAGCAGCGAAAGTTTTTGTATTACCTTACCGAATATATTCCCGGTCCGACATGGGGGCAGTTGCTGAAAGAGCGTACCCGTCTGTCGGTGGTTGATGCGCGAAATATCATCACACAGGTCGCCGCCGGATTAAGGGCTTTTCACCGGAAAGACACGCTGCACCAAGACATCAAGCCAGACAATATTTTATACACCCATGCTGGCGTGAAAATTATCGACTTTGGTTCCGCCTATATCGCCGGTATTAACGAAATAGATACTGGGGTGGAAAGAAATCTGCAGTTGGGCACCCGCGATTATTGCGCACCGGAGTATCTTCTGGGTGATGCCGCCTCACCGCGCAGTGACCAGTTTTCCCTGGCAGTACTTTATTATAAGTTGCTGAGTGGGAAACTCCCCTATGGCAGCGCTTATCGAACGGCTCAAACACCCAAAGACCTCAGCCGATTGCGTTATACACCTTGCTATGAACACAATCCTCTGGTTCCAGTATGGATGGACCTAGCGATTCGCCGCGCCTTGAATTTTGACTCGACGCAGCGCTACCCAGCTCTTTCCGAATTTATCACTGATTTAAAGAAACCGAACAATAATTTTCAGGGTCAAGCACAGCTACATTTAAAAGATCACAATCCAGTTATTTTTTGGAAAATTATTGCCGGACTGTTAGTTCTCTCAAACCTCGTTGTGCTAGCTGCCCTGCTATTTCGCGCCTGAAAATGAGTCTGCCATCGAATAAAGCACCATTTTGGTGCTCTCAAGATATCCAATAACTATTTTTGTTCTCTAAGCCTATGATTTTTAGCTTGAATTTTTAGCTGGCACGATCTTTGCTTTGGGTGTGATACACGCTGTCTTATGGGTACAACTGAATACCCCATCAGGCAATCACTAGATAGACCTGTGAACCAGGTAATTAGAGAGAGAGAGTAGATGCCAAAAGTAAACGTTATTGTTGTGGGAAACGGTATGGTGGGGCACCACTATGTTGAGCAGCTAACTGCCTCGGCGGTAGACGCACATATCACCGTAATTGGCGGTGAAACCCGTCCCGCCTATGACCGCGTGCATCTCTCTGAGTACTTTGCCGGGCGCGCGCCCGAAGATCTAGCCCTCACCACCAGAGAGCACTACCGTGAAATTGGTGTTGATGCGCACTTTGGCGATATGGTGGCGCGCATAGACCGCGACAATAAAAAGGTCATCACCGAAAACGGACAAGAATATTGCTACGACAAGCTGGTATTAGCCACTGGGTCCTATCCTTTTGTGCCTCCAGTCAAAGGCAATGACCTGCCACCCTGCGTGGTCTATCGCACAATTGATGATCTGGGCATGATTCAAGTCCAAGCCAATAACGGCAAGGTTGGGGTTGTTGTCGGTGGTGGACTACTGGGACTTGAGGCTGCCAACGCAGTGCAAAATCTTGGCCTTGAAACCCATGTTGTGGAATTTGCGCCAGGCCTTATGGGCGTGCAGTTAGATGCAGGCGGCAGCGGCATGCTACGCCGAAAAATTGAAGCACTGGGAGTAAAAGTACATACCAGCAAGGCCACCCAGGTTATCGAAGAAAACAGCGACGGTGAAGGCCGCGTAGTAATGCGCTTTGCCGACGGCGGCTCTCTGGCCACAGATATGATTGTGTTCTCGGCTGGCATTCGCCCCTACGACCAACTAGCGCGCGACTGCGGGTTAACCGTTGGCGACCGCGGCGGAATTGAAATTGACTATCATTGTAAAACCAGCGACTCAGATATTTTTGCCATTGGTGAATGCGCATTATTTGGCGGCAGAATCTATGGCTTGGTAGCACCAGGCTATCGCATGGCCGAAGCGGCAGTTAGCCAGCTGGGAAGCGACAAAGTTTCCTTCCAAGGCGCCGATATGAGCACCAAACTTAAATTGCTCGGCGTCGACGTAGGTTCGATTGGCGACGCCCACGGCAAAGCAGAAGGCTCGATCGCTTACACCTTTAGCGACGAGCGTATCGACGTCTACAAGCGCCTGATTGTCAGCGCCGACGGTAAAAAATTACTTGGCGCGGTATTGGTCGGCGACTGCTCTGAATACGACACCTTGCTGCAATATTTTTTAAATGGCATTGATTTGCCGGCTGATCCAGAAACCCTGATTCTGCCCACCAATGTGGGTGGTGCGCCAGCGCTCGGCGCTGCGGCCCTACCTATGACTGCCACCATCTGCTCATGCCATAACGT
>LWDU01037171.1_pt1 | contig 17586 bp, 19 predicted proteins | sample 727161 | NCBI WGS metagenome assembly LWDU01 (sample SAMN04566230, study PRJNA314399) | hydrothermal vent metagenome | isolation source: deep sea hydrothermal plume seawater | place: Mexico: Gulf of California, Guaymas Basin | collected 2004-07-11
ATCTGCCGCCGCGCCCACCGGGCAGCAGCAGCCCGAGATCGCGCCTGAGCAGCGTGCCGATCATGCGGCATACTCGGCAAGCTGGATGATTTGCGGCGAGGGCAGGGCGATCGGCTGGTGCGAGGCGACCACGGCGATCCCGCCGCTCGCGCAATGCTGCGCGATCAGCGCCTCGAAAGCCGCCTGTGCGTGACTGTCGAGACCGTTGAGCGGTTCGTCGAGCAGCCAGATCGGGCAGTTGCGGTTGAGTAATCGCGCGAGCGCGGCGCGCTTCTTCTGCCCGGTCGAGAGATAGCGCACCGGTACCTCCATCAGCGGGTCGAGCTGGAGGAGTTCGAGCGCGCGGCCCGGCTGGGTGCATCCGTCGAGCGCCTCCCAGAATGACAGTTGGCATCGAGCGCGAGCCGTTCGTCGACCAGTCCCATCGCCCCGGCGTGGTCCACCGAGCCGGTCAACGGATGCAGCAATCCGGCGAGAATGCGGATCAGGCTCGATTTGCCGATCCCGTTCGCGCCGGTCACATGCACGGCAGCGCCTTCATCGCAGGTGAGCGAAAACCCGCGAAACAGCAGCCTTTCGCCGCGGCGGCAGGCAATATCCTTTGCGACGAGGCGAGGTTGCATGGGCGCTGGCGATAGGCAAAAGGCGCGCCACCGACAAGTAGAGGAGAATCGCAGCCATGACCGTTGAACAGCTGACCGAGGAAGAGCGTGGCAGCTGGCTGCGCGGGCTGACCGGCTGGAGCCTCGCCCGTGATGGCAAGGCGATCGTGCGGAACTTCGAATTCGCCGACTTTTCCGAAGCCTTCGCCTTCATGACCCGCGTCGCGATGATCGCCGAGACGCGCGACCACCATCCCGAATGGTCGAATGTCTACAACCGCGTGGAGATCACCCTGACCACGCATGACGCCAGCGGGCTGTCGCTGCGCGACGTCAAGATGGCGCGCAAGATCGACGCGCTGCTCGGCTAGGACTTACCGGCCCATCGGACGCCCGCCAGCGCGGGTTCCCTTGCGTACCCGACCCGGCAACCAACGCGCGGCAAAGGCCATGCGTTTGGCGGTCTTGCCGACGGTGGTGTGCAGCTTTTCACCATGCACCGCGGCCCAAGCCGCCGCCGCCACGTCGTCGACCGGCGTGATCTCGAGGCCGGAATCGGTCACGCGCTGGCGGATGCCTTCATTGGACCGGGCGTTGGGATTGTGATCGAGCAGCGGCGTGTCGATGAAGCTGGGCATTAGCGAGCGGACATTGATGCCGTCTTCGGCCCATTCGCCATCGAGGCTCTCGGTCACCGCGCGCACCCCGAACTTGGTCGCCGAATAGACGCTTGCGCCCGGTGTGCCGTAAATGCCCGCCGCGCTGGCGGTGTTGAGCAGGCAGGATCCCGGCGCGGTCTTCTTCAGGTAGGAATGCGCCGCCTGCGCGCCGAACAGCACGCCCTTGAGATTGATATCGAGGCAGCGCTCGATTTCCTCGGCGCTGTTTTCGAGCAGCGATCCGCCAAGCGGGATGCCCGCATTGTTGAACACCACGTCGATCCGGCCGCCCGCCGCCACCGAGAAAGCTTCCAGCGCCTCGTCCCATGCCGCGCGGCCATAAACGAAGCCGTTACCGATCATGTCCTCGGTTTCGCGCATGCCCGCCTTGTCGATATCGCCCAGGCCGACGAACCAGCCGCGCTGGCCGAAATACAGCGCAACCGCGCGCCCGATACCCGACCCGCCGCCGGTGATGAAAATCGCCTTGCGCTCGCTCACTGTCTCTCTCCCTCGTGCGCGCTACAGCGCGGCATTGGTGTATGCGTGCCAGGTGAAGATGGCCATTGCGCCGCGATGGGGCCGCCAGTCTTCGCCGATGGTACGGGTTTCCTTTTCGCTCGGCCGCGCCGCCAGTTCGAGCATGCGGCCAACCGCTTCCTGGACCGCCAGATCGCCCGCGGGCCAGATGTCGGGCCGCCCTTCGGCAAACAGCAGATAGATTTCCGCCGACCAGCGCCCGATCCCCTTGATCCGGGTCAGCTCGGCGATCGCATCCTCATCGTCCTGGGGAAGGCTCGCGAGGTCGAGTTCGCCGCTGGCGACCAGTTCGCACAGGCTGCGCGCATAGCCCTGTTTCTGCCGCGACAGGCCGCAGGCGCGCAGCGTGTCGAAATCGCGCGCCAGCAATTCGGGCGCGGGCATGGCTTCGCCTAGTTCGGCTTCCAGCTTGGCCCACACCGCATCCGCCGATGCGACGCTGACCTGCTGGCCGACGATCGTCCGCAGCAGCGTGCGATAGCCGGTGGGGCGGATGCGTTCTTCGGGATAGCCGCAGCGCTCCAGCGCCCCGGCCACCACGGGGTCGGATGCAGCGACCGTATCGAGGTGCGTGCGCAATTGTGCGTTGGTCAGCCCCATGGCGAGTGCGCTTGCCTTCCCCGTCGCGATTGAATAGCAGCGCGACGCATAGGGTTGACCAGTAGCCCTTTGCAACCGAGGAAACACGCAATGCCGAAACTGACCGTGACCACCCGCGAAGGCGAAACCAGCGAGATCGACGTCGCCGACGGCCTGACCGTGATGGAAGCGATCCGCGACAATGGCTTCGACGAGCTGCTGGCGCTGTGCGGCGGCTGCTGTTCCTGCGCGACCTGCCATGTGCATGTCGATCCGGCGTTTGCCGACAAGCTGCCCGAACTGAGCGAGGACGAGGACGACCTGCTCGAATCCACCGATCACCGCCAGCCGACTTCGCGCCTGTCGTGCCAGATCCCCTTCACTGCGGACCTCGACGGGTTGAAGGTTACTATCGCGCCTGAAGACTGATGTTGTTTGCAGGTTCGGGCCGGCGCGCCTAATTCCCGACCCATGACTGCAATTCCCGTACGCGAGCATACGCTCGACCTCATCGGCAACACTCCGCTGGTCCGCCTCCAAGGACCGAGCGAGGAAGCCGGCTGCGACATCTTTGGTAAATGCGAATTCGCCAATCCGGGCGCCAGCGTGAAGGATCGCGCGGCGCTCTACATCATCCGTGATGCAGAAGAGCGCGGCGAACTCAAACCCGGTGGCACGGTGGTCGAAGGGACGGCTGGCAATACCGGGATCGGCATCGCGCTGGTGGCCAATGCGCTGGGCTATCGCACGATTATCGTGATGCCCGACAACCAGTCGAAGGAAAAGATGGACACGCTCCGCGCCCTGGGCGCGGAACTGGTCACGGTTCCGCCGACCAAATATGCCGACTGCAACCATTTCCAGCACGTTTCGCGCCGCATGGCGGAAGAACTCGACGGCGCGGTCTGGGCCGGCCAGTTCGACAATACCGCCAATCGCAAGGCACATATCGAAACCACGGCGAAGGAACTGTGGGACCAGCTCGAAGGGCGGATCGACGGCTTTACCTGCGCGGCGGGCACGGGCGGCACCATCGCCGGCGTCGGCATGGGGCTGAAGGAACTCGACGAAACCGTCACCATCGCGCTGACCGACCCGCATGGCGCGGCGTTGTATAACTACTTCGCCAATGGCGAGCTGAAGGCCGAAGGGTCTTCGGTTGCCGAAGGGATCGGACAGGGGCGCATCACCGGCAATCTCGAAGGTGCGCCGATCGATACGCAGTTCCGCATTTCGGACGAGGAAGGTCTGACCTGGGTCGCCCGCCTGCTGCGCGAAGAGGGGCTGTGCCTTGGCCTGTCCTCGGGCATCAATGTGGCCGGCGCGATTGCGCTGGGCAAGCAATTGGTGGCCGAAGGGCGCGAGAACCCGCGCGTGGCCACCATCCTGTGCGACACCGGCTTCCGCTATCTCTCGACGCTCTACAGCGCCGAATGGCTGGCTGCGAAGGGCCTGCCGGTGTTCGATTGGTTGCAATCGGGCGATTGACTGCCCGCCACGGGTCCCTACGCTTATGCGCGTGCACCAATTTTTCGACATGAGCCGCAAGCCGCCGGTGGGCGAGCTGCCCGAAGTGCCGGGTAGCGATGCCCGGCGCGAACGCACCGTGCAGCGTCTGCAGATCGGGATCACCGGCATCGTCATGATGATCCTGCTCGTCGGGTTGGCGAGCATCATCCAGAACCGCGCCGCGGAAACCGATGCGACGACCGTGCCCGCTGCCGCGCCGACCACCGAACCGACGCAGGCTGCGCCGCAGAACGACCCGCTGGTCGAGGCGGGCGTGGTGCCCGATCTCCCGGCCGAACCCAGCGCGACGCCCAATGCCGCGCCGACCTCTCGGCCGCAGACCACGACCGATGCGCCGCCTCCCGCTGCTAACTAGCACGCTTTCCTTGCTCATGGCGCTGCTCGCCGCGGCCTGCTCTCCGGGGGAGGCGCGGCATGAAGCGGCTTCCAAACCGCGCGTCGGGCTGTTCTCGAGCCTGCCGCTCTATTGGGGCGAAGGCGAGTTCGGCGCGATGCTGGAAGGCGGGGGCCAGAAGGACTGGGTCCGCGAGGAACTCGAGACGCGGTTCGAACTGGTCCCGCTCGATACGCTTGAGCCCGAGACGCTGGCCGGGCTCGACCGCGTGATCCTGGCGCAGCCACGCGCGCTGGCACCATCGGAGAATGTCTCTTTCGACCGATGGGTGACGCAGGGCGGCCAGGCGGTGATCCTCGCCGATCCGATGCTGACCCGCCATTCGCGCTACCCGATCGGCGACCGGCGCCGGCCACAGGATGTCGTCCTCTTGTCGCCGATCTTCTCGCATTGGGGGGTCGAACTGCTGTTCGACGACAGCCAGCCCGGCGGGGAGCGGATGGCCGAAGTGCAGGGGCAAGCCGTCCCGGTGGCGCTGCGCGGCCGTTTTGCGCGCCAGGACAGCAGTTCCTGCGCGATCCTTGCCGACGGACTGCTCGCCCGCTGCGCGCGCGGCAGCGGGGTAGCGGTCCTGTTCGCCGATGCGGCGCTGCTCGACTGGGATGGCAGCAGCCCCGTTCCGCAGGAGCGCAAGGACGCCTTGTGGACCGTGCTCGGGCCGGTGAGCCTCGACCAACCAGCCAATACCAACTGACCGGGGATTTCACGGGTGAGGCCCGGGGAAATCGCGGGATTCTTCGCTCGACTCCGCACAAAGCCACGCGTTTCCAGTCCCTTCGTTAAGGAACTGGTAACGAATTCGAGACTGGGTGCGGGAAAAATATGGCTGTAAAACAATGCTCTACGGGCTTATCCCGTGAAATCCCGCAATTTTCCCTTCCATCCCCGGCTGACCCGCGATAAACCGCAATCACATCGGACAAGGACTGTCTCTGCGCGCTCGGCCCGTGGGCCAAGCGGCTCGCCCCCATGCTTGGGCGAGGGAGGAAGGCTTTGCCCGGTGAGGAGGCAAATTAAACCGGTATTGGGGTTTGGAGACAGTGTCGTTCGGAGGGTACAGCGGTCAGGCCTATTCGCCAGCAGGCGATAAGGGCCGCTTTGTGCTTCCGCCCCTGTTTCGCAAGGCGGTGAAGGACAGCAGCGATGGCCGCGTGCTGTGCCTGATGAAGCACCCCAGCTGGAACTGCCTCGTCGGCTTCGGCCTCTCGCGCAAACCCGAACTCGAAGCGCAGCTCGACCGCGAGGAAGAACTCGCCGTCCGCCTGGGCAAGGAATTCGACCGCGATACGCGTTCCAGCCAGCTTTTCGGCTTCCAGGAAATGCCGTTCGACGACAGCGGCCGCTTCGTCATGCCCGACCATCTGCGGATGCTCGGCAAGATCGAGGACGGGCTCTATTTCCAGGGCGGTGGCCGGTTCTTCACGCTGTGGAACCCGGGTGAACTCGCCCAGATGGGCGACGATTGGGCGGGCGCGAAGGCGGCCTGCGAAAGCTTCCTCGCCGATGCGAAGGCGAAGGGCAAATGAGCGCCGCGCCGCATATTCCCGTGCTCCTCGACGAGGTGATCGACGCGCTCGATCCGCAGCCGGGCGACGTGATCATCGACGCGACCTTCGGGGCGGGCGGCTATACGCGCGCGCTGCTCGAGCGCGGCGCCACCGTGCATGCCTTCGACCGCGATCCCGATGCCATCGCTTCGGGTCGCAGCTGGGGCGAAACGGAAGAGACCCCGCCGCGCCTCGTTCTCTACCCGCATCGCTTCTCCGAAATGCTTGACGTCATGACGTCGGCGGGCGTCGCGCGGGTCGATGGGGTGGTGATGGATATCGGCGTCTCCTCGATGCAGCTCGACCAGGCGGAGCGCGGCTTTGCCTTCTCGGCCGATGGACCGCTCGACATGCGCATGAGCCAGGACGGCGAAAGCGCGGCCGATTTCCTCAATTCGGCGGACGAAAAAGCCATCGCCGACGTGCTCTACCTCTATGGCGAGGAGCGGCAGTCGCGCCGTGTTGCGCGGGCCATCGTTGCCGCGCGTCCGCTGGAGACGACCGGCGCGCTGGCGCGGGTCGTGCGCAAGGCGCTCGGCTACAAGCCGCATGACAAGAAGGACCCCGCCACGCGGACCTTCCAGGCGGTCAGGATTCATGTGAACGGCGAACTCGACGAACTGGCCCATGGCCTGTCGGCGGCCGAGCATTTGCTGCGCGAAGGGGGCCGCCTCGCGGTGGTCAGCTGCCACAGCCTCGAAGACCGGATCGTCAAGCGCTTCCTGCGCGAGGCGTCCTCAACCCCGAGTGCCTCGCGTCATGTCCCCTTGGCGGCGCAGGATGATCCGGTCTTTTCCAATGTCAGCAAGGCGATCAAGCCCGGTGAAGCCGAAATCGCGCGCAATCCGCGCTCGCGCTCGTCCGTGCTGCGCCATGCCACGCGTACCGCCACGCCGGCGCGGGAAGCCGCGTGATGGTCGGGGGTTCGCGCATCCGCCAGATCGGCTGGGCGCTGGTGCTGGGCATCTGCTTCGCGCTGCTGCTTGCGTTGACCTTCAAGGTCAATGCGGTCAAAAGCGACGTGCGCCTCGCCGAACGCCAGATCATCGCCGCGCAGCAGGCCAAGCTCATGCTCGACACCGAGTTCGAGACCCGCGCCAGCCAGCAGCAGCTGTCCGACTGGAACGCGGTCGAATTCGGTTATGCCGCGCCGCGCGCCGACCAATATCTCGAAAGCGAACGCCAGCTCGCCGTGCTCGGGACGCCGCGCGGGATCGATGCTCCCGCGCCGGTCCGCGTCGCGCTCAACCGGCCTGCGCCCGAAAGCGAGAGCCTGTTCGCCGAGTGGATGGATGACGAGGGCGCGGACAGCGCCTCGCGTCCCGAACGCCGCGAGCTTGCTGCTGCGGGCGGCCTCGCCGAACGGCTGGCGAGCCCCGCGGTCGGCATGGCCGCGGTCGCCGAGGTGAGCCAGTGAACGCCTTTTCCGGCTTCGGCCCCGCCATCGCCGCGGGCAGCAGGAGCGGGCAGGGGGCGGTGAGCATGGCGGTCGCTTCGGGCCGCGTCCAGCTCGTCACCATCCGCCAGCAATCGCTGACGCTTGCCCGTTGGCGGGTCTTGTGGATCGCGCTTGGCTTTGCCTTTGTCGCGCTGCTCGCGCTTGTCCGGATCGGCTATCTCGGCATGTCCGACGATGGCCTGCGCGGCACCTCGCTCGAGGAAGCGCTGCTGCCGCCGCGCGGCGAGATTACCGATCGCAATGGCGTGCCGCTGGCGCGCGCCTTTCCCGCCTATGCGCTGTGGTTCAACCCGGAAGCATTGGGCGAAGACGGAGCGCCGCTGGTGCGCGATCCCGCGACGGTCATCGGCAAGCTGAAAGCGATCTTCCCCGATCTCGACGAAAAGGCCGTTGCCGCGCAATTCGCCGCGGGCAAGCAGGGCTATATCCGCCGCCGCGTGCTGCCCGAGGAAGCCAACCGGGTGCAGGAAATCGGCGAACTCGCGCTCGAGATGCCGATGGAAAACGACCGCCACTATCCGCAGGGTTCGATGGCCGCGCATGTGCTCGGCTATGTCGCTGCCGACGGCAATGGCCGGGTCGGCATGGAGCAGGTGCTCAACGATCACCTGTCCAACCCTTCGACTCGCGGTACGCCGATTGCGCTGTCGATCGATTCCCGCGTGCAGGGCGCGCTCGAGGACGAGCTGCGCCGCGGGATGAAGCTGGTCCAGGCGCAGGGCGGCGCGGGCATCGTGCTCGATGTCGACACCGGCGAAGTGCTGGCGCTGGCATCGCTCCCCGAATTCGATCCCAACAAGATCGATGCGCGCGGCGAAAAGCTGATGTTCAACCGCGTGACCAACCAGGTCTATGAACTGGGCTCGACCTTCAAGCCGCTGTCGGTCGCCGCTGCGATCGATGCGGGCGTCGTCCGTAATCTGGGCAAGCGCTGGGACGCCAGCCCGGTCAAGGTCGGGCGGTTCAGCATCAAGGACAGCCACGATCTGGGCGCCGACCTCAACGCGGTCGAGGCGCTGATCCATTCGTCCAACACGGTTACCGCGCGGCTGGTCGACGAACTCGGCCCCGACCGCATGCGGCGCACGATGATGGACCTCGGCATGAACGAGCGGCCCTATATCGAACTGCCCGCCAAGGGCTTCCCGATCTGGCCGGGCGAGAAATGGCCGCGGCTGCGCTCGATGACGGTCGGCTATGGCCACGGTATCGCGGTCACGCCGCTGCATCTCGCCAGCGCTTATGCGGCGATGGTCAATGGCGGCATCTGGCGCCCCGCGACGCTCAAGAAGCTCGGCCCGGGCGAAGCACCCAAGGGACGCCGCGTGTTCAAGGCCTCGACCTCGAGCCGGATGCGTCAATTGCTCCGCGCGATTGCGGTCTATGGCACCGGCAAGAATGCCGATGCCCCGGGCTACCGCGTCGGCGGCAAGACCGGTTCGGCCGAAAAGCCTGGCGGGAGCGCCGGTTATCGCAAGACCGCGCTGGTTTCGACCTTCGCCGCCGCCTTCCCGATGGACCGCCCGCGCTATGTCGTCATCGCGATGCTCGACGAGCCGCGCGGGACGCTGGCCAGCTCCTACCAGCGCACTGCCGCATGGAACGCCGCGCCGATCGTCGGCCGGCTGGTCCCGCGCATCGGGCCTTTGATCGGCGTGCGCCCCGACGATACGCGCGACGTCGACATTTCGGATATCAAGCCGCTGATCCCGGAGGCGAACAAGTGAAGCTGGCCAAGCTCTGCACCGCGGCAGGGATCGCTTGCGATGCCGACGCCATGGTGACCGGCTTCGCCATCGACAATCGCAAGGTGGCGCCGGGTACCGTCTTCGGCGCTTTCCAGGGCGCGCAGGTCAATGGCGAAGACTTCATCCCTGCCGCGATCGAAAGCGGTGCGGTAGCGGTGGTCGCGCGGCCCGAAGCGACGGTGGAAGGCGCGATCCACATCGCCGACGATACGCCGCGCCGGGCCTTCGCTGCGCTGGCAGCACGGTTCTTCACCCCCGTGCCCGACCATATCGTTGCGGTCACCGGCACCAATGGGAAAACCTCCACCGTCGAAATGACGCGCCAGATCTGGCGCATGGCGGGCGAGCGCGCGGCGAGCATCGGCACGCTGGGCGTCACCACGCCCGACGAAAGCGTTTCCACCGGGCTGACCACACCCGACATCGTCACCTTCCTGTCGAACCTCGCCGGGCTCGCCCGCGAAGGCGTGACGCATGTCGCCTATGAAGCGTCGAGCCACGGCCTCTCGCAATTTCGCAATGAAGGCGTGCCCGTCGAGGCCGCGGGCTTCACCAATTTCAGCCGCGACCACCTCGACTATCATGCCGACATGGAAGACTATTTCGCCGCCAAGATGCGGCTGTTTGACGAAGTCGTTTCGGACGGCGCGACGGCAGTGATCTGGATGGGAGCGGGCGATTGCGGCTGGAATGCCCGCGTGGTCGACCATGCGGCACAGCGCGGTCTCGCAGTCATGACCGTCGGCGAACAGGGCGATGCCATTCGCCTTACCCGCCGCGAACCGACCCAGCTGGGCCAGTCGCTGACGGTCGAGCACGCGGGGCAGAGCCGGACGATCAACCTGCCGCTGATCGGCGCCTACCAGGTTTCCAATGCGCTGACCGCCGCCGGGCTGGCGCTTGCCACCGGCAGCGACGCCGGACTGGTCTGGGATGCGGTCGCGCGGCTCCAGCCGGTCCGCGGACGGCTGGAACGTGCGGTGATCGCGCCCTCGGGCGCCCCCGTCTATGTCGATTACGCGCATACACCCGACGCGCTCGAGGCAGCCATCGCGGCGCTGCGCCCGCATGTCAGCGGGCGGCTCATCACCGTTTTCGGCGCGGGCGGCGACCGCGATCATGGCAAGCGCGCTCCGATGGGCGAGGCAGCCGTCAAGGCGAGCGACCTCGTCATGGTTACCGACGACAACCCGCGCGGCGAAGATCCTGCGGAAATCCGCCGCCAGGTGCTTGCAGGTGCGCCGCAAGCGCGCGAAATAGGCGGGCGTCGCGAAGCCATTCTCGCAGCCATTGCCGAAGCGGGTGCGCAGGACATCGTCCTGATCGCCGGCAAGGGACATGAAACGGGTCAGATCATCGGATCGGGAGAGGACATGCGGGTGTTACCCTTCGACGACGTAGAGGTCGCGCGCGAATGCGCCGCGCAGATTGCCAGAGGTGATGTATGAGCGCGGCAATCCTGCGCCATCCGGCCTATGTCGAATGGCCCGCCGACCCGCGCGACCGCCTGCCGCTGACGCTGTGGGACGCGCGCAGCATTGCCGAGGCCGTGGGCGGCACTGCCAGCCATGATTTCCAGGTCGCGGGCGTCGAGATGGACAGCCGCGACGTCGTCAATGGCGACCTGTTCGTCGCGCTCAAGGGCGAGGCGATGGACGGCCACCGCTTCCTCGGCACCGCCTTCGCCAATGGCGCGGCAGGGGCGATCGTCGACCGGCCGGTCGACTGGCCGCATATTCTCGTCGACGACACCACCAAGGCGCTACAGGCGCTGGCGCGTGCGGCGCGCAGCCGGGTCGAGGCGACCATCATCGGCGTGACCGGATCGGTCGGCAAGACGGGCGTCAAGGAAGCGATCTTCGCCAGTCTCGAACGCGCGAGCCGCGGCGCGGCGCATCGCTCCACGCGCAGTTACAACAACCATGTCGGCGTGCCGCTCAGCCTGGCGCGGATGCCCGCGCGCAGCCGGTTCGGCGTGTTCGAAATGGGCATGAACCATGCCGGCGAGATCGCGGAACTGACCACGCAGGTCCGCCCGCATGTCGCGGTCATCACGACCATCGCCCCGGCGCATATCGAAAATCTCGGCAGCATGGCGGCGATCGCTGCCGCCAAGGCCGAAATTTTCGCTGGCCTCGAACCGGGCGGGACCGCGGTGATCCCCGCCGACAGCGAACATTACGAACCGCTCAAGCTGGCCGCGCTGCGGGCAGGCGCGAACGTCGTTAGCTTCGGCCGTGCACGCTTCGCCGATGTCCGCTTGCTCGATGCGATCCCCAGCGCCAACGGCGGCAGCCTCGTGACCTGCGAATTTCCCGAAGGGCGGCTGTGCTACACCGTCGCCGAGCCCGGCGATCACTGGGTGGTCAACTCGCTTGCCGTGATGGCCGCAGTGCGGGCGGCGGGCGGCGATATGGCGGCTGCCGGCCTTGCGCTGGCCGAAATGGGCGGGCTCAAGGGACGCGGCGCGCGCCACGGGATCGACGTTCCCGGCGGCAAGGCGCTGCTGATCGACGAAAGCTACAATGCCAATCCCGCCAGCATGCGCGCCACCCTCGCGCAGCTCGGGCAGACGCCCTCGGGCCGCCGCATCGCCGTTCTGGGCGCAATGAAGGAGCTGGGCGATTTCGGTCCGCAGTTCCATGCCGCGCTCTCCGAACCCATCCTCGCCGCCGATGTCGACTATGCGTTGCTGGTCGGCGACGAGATGCTCGCCCTGGCGCGCGAACTGGGGAAACCGGAAAGCTCCGTCCTTGGCAAGCCCATCGCCTGGGCGCATTGCCATACCGCCGACGAGGCGATCGGGTTGCTCGAGGACTTCGGCGTCGTCGCGGGCGATGCCGTGCTGGTCAAGGGCTCCAACTCGGTCGGTCTTGGCCGGCTCGTGGATCATTTCACCCGCGCCGGCTAGGCGCGCGCGACGAGAGGCCGATTTGCTATACATCCTCGCCGAATGGTTGAATTTCGAAGGCTTTTTCAACCTCGTGCGCTACCAGACGTTCCGTGCCGGAGCGACGCTGATGACCGCGCTGGTCATCGGCCTCGTCATTGGCCCGCGTTTCATCGCCATGCTGCGCATCCGCCAGGGCAAGGGCCAGCCGATCCGCGAGGACGGGCCGCAGACCCACCTCGCCAAGCGCGGCACCCCGACCATGGGCGGGCTGATGATCCTGATCAGCCTGACGTTGTCGGTGCTGATCTGGATGGATCTGCGCAATCCGTTCATCTGGGCCTGCTTCGCCGTGACGCTGGGCTTCGGCCTGATCGGTTTCCTCGACGATTACGACAAGGTCACCAAGGCCAGCCACAAGGGCGTTTCGGCGCGCATCCGCCTCCTCATGGAATTCACGGTCGCGGGTATCGCAAGCTATATTATCGTCAGCCAGATCAACACCTTCGTCTATGTCCCCTTCGTCAATGACTTCGGGGTCGAGCTGGGGGTCTTCTACTACGCCTTCGCCGCGATCGTCATCGTCGGCGCGGGCAATGCGGTGAACCTCACCGACGGGCTCGACGGGCTGGCGACCATGCCGGTCATCATCGCCGCGGGGACCTTCGCGCTGATCGCCTATCTCGTCGGCCGCGTCGACTTCTCGACCTATCTCGGCATTCCCCATGTCGAGGGCGCGGGCGAGCTGGCGATCTTCTGCGCCGCGATCATGGGCGCGGGTCTGGCCTTTCTGTGGTTCAACGCCCCGCCCGCGGCGGTCTTCATGGGCGATACCGGCAGCCTCGCGCTGGGCGGTGCGCTTGGCGCAATCGCCGTTGCGACGCATCACGAGATCGTCCTCGCGATCGTCGGCGGGCTGTTCGTGTTCGAGGCGCTGAGCGTCATCATCCAGGTGGTCTGGTTCAAGCGTACCGGACGGCGGGTCTTCCGCATGGCACCGATCCACCACCATTTCGAACAGCTCGGCTGGTCGGAGAGCAAGGTCGTGATCCGGTTCTGGATCGTGGCCATCGTGCTGGCACTCCTGGGGCTCGCGACGCTCAAGCTACGATGATCACCTCACCTGCCTGGAAGGACACAAAATACGCGGTGCTTGGCCTCGCGCGGTCCGGCCGGGCGACGGTCGAAGCGCTGCTGGCGAGCGGCGCCGACGTGCTGGTGTGGGACGACCGCGCCGAAGCGCGCGAACCCTATGCTGGGCGCTGCGCCATCGGCGATCCGCTGGCGGCGGACCTTACTGGCTATGCCGGCGTAGTCGTCAGCCCCGGCGTCCCGCTGAACACGCATCCCATCAAGCAGCATGCCGACAGTTTCGGCGTGCCGGTCATCGGCGATATCGAACTCTTCGCGCAGGCGCGGGGCGACCTGCCGCCGCACAAGGTCGTCGGGATCACCGGCACCAATGGCAAATCGACCACGACGGCGCTGGTCCACCACATGCTGAAAGAGGCAGGCGTGCCGACCACCATGGGCGGCAATATCGGGCTGCCGATCCTCGAGCAGGAGCCGCTGCCCGAAGGCGGAGTCTATGTGCTCGAACTGTCGAGCTACCAGATCGACCTGACCTATTCGCTCGATTGCGATGTGGCGGTGCTGCTGAATATCACACCCGACCATCTGGATCGGTACGATGGGGATTTCGGCAAATATGCTGCCAGCAAGTCGCGTCTGCTGGGAATGCAGACGCGGGGCCAGAATTCGATCGCGCGGTTTACCGATGCGCGGGTGCTGGGGCAGTTCGCCGAAGGTTCGGTTGCGAGCATTCTCGAAGATGTGCTCCAGAACAGGGGCATCGCGACGGGCGAGCAAGCCGACTGGCCATCGCTGCAAGGATCCCACAATCGCGAGAACGCGGCAGCGGCCATCGAAGTCTGCGACATCCTGGGGATTGCGACCGAGGAGGTCCGCTCCGGGCTCAAGAGCTACCCCGGCCTCCCGCACCGTATGGAGCGCGTCGCCGAGATCTCCGGCGTCGCCTATGTCAACGACAGCAAGGGCACCAATACCGCCGCCTCGGCCCCCGCGCTGGCGGCGTTCGAGAATATCCACTGGATCGTCGGCGGGCTCGCCAAGGAACCCGGACTTGGCGAATGCGAGGCCGTGTTGGGCCATGTGAAAGCCGCCTATACCATCGGCAAGGCCGGGCCGGACTTCGCGGCGCTGCTCGACGGCCGCGTGCCGGTCGAACAATGCGAAACGCTCGACCGTGCGGTGGCCAGCGCTGCGAAAAGCGCTGCGCCGGGCGACACGGTCCTACTCTCGCCCGCCTGCGCCAGCTTCGACCAATATGCCGACTTCGAGAAACGCGGCGACCATTTCCGCGCGCTGGTGGAGCGGCTGGCATGAACACGATGCAGCCCTATGTCCCCGGCAAGCGCCAGCCCGCGCATATGCCCAAGGGCAAGCTGTCGCGCTGGTCCGAAATCAAGATCTGGTGGCGCGAGATCGACCGCGTGCTGCTGCTGCTCGTGCTGCTGCTGATGAGCTTCGGCACCATCGCGGTCGCCGCCGCCTCGCCCGCCAGCGCGGATCGCCTGTCGACTGCGAGCGAGACGCTCGACCCGCTGTATTTCTTCTACCGCCACCTCGCCTGGCAGGTGCTCGCCATCGGGACGCTGCTCGGCATATCGATGCTCACGCGCGAGAATGCGCGGCGGCTTGCCATCGTGCTCGCGGCGGTGATGACCGGACTGTTGTTCCTCGTCCCGCTGATCGGGGTCGAGATCAACGGCGCGCGGCGGTGGATCAATCTCGGCATGCAGTTCCAGCCGTCGGAATTCCTCAAGCCCGGTTTCGCCATTGCCATGGCGTGGATCCTGTCGTGGCGCATGCGGGATCCCAACCTGCCGGTGCTGGGCATCGCCACCGCCTATCTCGCGCTGATCGCGGTGCTGATGATGATGCAGCCCAATCTGGGCAGCACGATCCTGTTCGGCGGCGTGTGGTTCGTGATGGTGGTGCTCTCGGGGGTCGATGTGAAGCGGCTGGGCGGCGTGGTCGGCGGCTGCATCATCGGCCTGACCGCGACCTATTTCCTCTATGACAATGCGCGCCACCGGATCGACGCCTTCCTCGGCGGCGGGACCGCGTTCGACCAGGTCGACCTCGCCAGCCGCACGCTGCTCGCCGGAGGGTGGACCGGCGCAGGCTATGGCCTCGGCATTCGCAAGATGAGCCTGCCCGAGGCGCATACCGATTATATCTTCAGCGTCATCGGCGAGGAATTCGGCCTGATCGTCTGCGGCCTGATCGTGCTGCTCTATCTCGCCATCGTGGTGCGTGTGCTGATGCGTCTGATCGACGAGGAGGACCTGTTCGCATTGCTGGCCGGTGCGGGGCTGATCGCCCTGCTCGGCGGGCAGGCGTTCATCAATATCCTGGTCAATCTGCAGCTGTTTCCATCCAAGGGGATGACGCTGCCGCTGGTCAGCTATGGCGGCTCTTCGACTATCGCCATCTGCCTCAATGTCGGGCTGATGCTGGCGATCACCCGGCGCAATCCGTTCCTGAAAAGCCGGACCATTGGACTTGGCGACAGGCTCGGCTTCGGGCAGACGGCCCCGATGAAAGACACTACGGGTTCCGCACGCCGGGAGATTCACCCATGACCGGCGCCAGCCGCCATTTCGTCCTCGCTGCCGGGGGCACCGGCGGGCATTTGCTGCCCGCCTTCGCGCTCGCGGCCGAGCTCCACAGGCGCGGTCATCATGTCGCGCTGATCACCGACAAGCGCGGTGCCGAAATCCCCGGCAAGCCCGATTTCCTGCCCGCGCATGTCATTCCTGCAGGCCGGTTCGGCAAGAACCCGCTCAGCTGGTTCAAGGGCCTCAAGGCGGTATGGGAAGGGCGGCGCATGGCGCTGCGGCTGTTCGACAGTTTCCAGCCCAGCGCGGTGGTCGGCTTTGGCGGCTACCCTTCGCTGCCCGCAATCCTCGCTGCCACCAGCGCCGGCGTGCCCACCGTCGTACACGAGCAGAACGCCGTGCTCGGCCGGGTCAATCGCCTGTTCGCCGGACGGGTGGACGCCGTCGCCACCGCCTATCCCGAAGTCGAGCGGCTCGACGCGAAACACGCCGGGAAGGTCCACCTTGTCGGGAATCCGGTACGCGCAGGCGTGCTCAGTCTGCGCGACGAACCGTTCCCTCCCTTTACCGAAGACGGCTTGCTGCGGGTGCTCATCACCGGCGGCAGCCAGGGCGCGCGGGTGCTGTCCGAAGTGGTGCCCGACGGCCTTTCCATGCTCCCGCCTGCGCTGCGCCAGCAGCTGCAGGTGACGCAGCAGTGCCGCCCCGAGGATCTCGACGCGGTCCGCGAACGCTATCGCACGCATGGCATTCCCGCCGAACTGGCGACCTATTTCGAGGACATGGCCGCCCGCCTTGCCGATGCGCATCTGTTCATCGGGCGCGCGGGCGCATCCACCATTGCCGAGCTGACTGCGGTCGGTCGCCCTGCAATCCTCATCCCGTTGCCGATCGCGACCGACGACCACCAGGCCGCCAATGCGCGCGAACTGGCGAAATCGGGCGGCGCGCGGATGATCCGGCAGGAGCGTTTCACCGGCAAGGAGCTGGCCAAGCAGATCAAGGTGCTGGCGGAAAATCCGCAGGGTCTCGCCAAGGCGGCGCATGCCGCGTGGAATTGCGGACGGCCCAAGGCGGTCGAGGACCTGGCCGATCTCGTCGAGAGCTTCGGCGGAGCGGAGCTGATGGATGTCATCCGCGTCGGCGGCAACAATGCGCGCGGGTCGTCGCAGGGTGTGCCCGCCGGCCAGGGCGCGGTGCGGGGGCGTCCCCACCGATATCGGCACCGTGCATTTCGTCGGCATCGGCGGCATTGGCATGTCCGGTATTGCCGAGGTGATGAACAATCTCGGATATGCGGTCCAGGGTTCCGACGTGAAGGACAGCGCGACCGTCGAACGGCTGCGCCAGCGCGGGATCGAAGTGGCGATCGGCCACGCCCCCGAAAATGTCGAAAGCGCGGCGGTCGTCGTCACCTCGACCGCGGTGAAGCGGACCAATCCCGAAGTCGCCTACGCGCTGGAAAACCGCATCCCCGTGGTCCGCCGCGCGGAAATGCTGGCCGAACTCATGCGTTTGAAATCGACCGTTGCGGTCGCGGGCACGCACGGCAAGACCACCACTACCAGCATGATCGCCGCGCTGCTCGACGCGGGCAATATCGACCCCACAGTGATTAATGGCGGGATCATCGAACAATACGGTTCGAACGCGCGCCTCGGCGACAGCGAATGGATGGTGGTCGAGGCCGACGAGAGCGACGGCAGCTTCCTGCGGCTCGACGGGACCATCGCGGTGGTCACCAATATCGATCCCGAGCACCTCGACCATTACGGCGATTTCGACGGGGTGAAGGACGCCTTCGTCGAGTTCATCCACAACGTCCCGTTCTACGGCGCGGCTATCCTGTGCATCGATCACCCCGAAGTGCAGGCGGTGATCGGCAAGGTGCGTGATCGCAATGTCGTGACCTATGGCTTCAACCTGCAGGCGGACATCTGCGGCGTGAACATCCAGCCGGATGCTGGCGGCAATGTCTTCGACGTGATCGTGCG
>LWDU01037470.1_pt1 | contig 17586 bp, 17 predicted proteins | sample 727161 | NCBI WGS metagenome assembly LWDU01 (sample SAMN04566230, study PRJNA314399) | hydrothermal vent metagenome | isolation source: deep sea hydrothermal plume seawater | place: Mexico: Gulf of California, Guaymas Basin | collected 2004-07-11
GATATGGCAGCCCCGACGATCAGGCGCAGGGTCAGCGGCTCACCAAGCAGGCTAACGGCAAGGATAACGCCCCAGATCGGTGTCATGAGCGTGAGCGGCGAGAGGAGCGAGATGTCGTACTTCTTGATCAGCGTATAATACGCCCCGTGCCCAAAGACGCTGACGCCAAGGACTGCGAACGCTGTCGCTGTCCAGACCATCCAGCCACCACCGACAAAGGCGTCGACCTGCCCGCTTTCGGTCAGAAAGGAAAAGGCCAGCAATGGCGTGAAGCTGAACATGCCGAGCCAGGCCTGAAGCTGCAGCGCACTGATCGGCGCCATCTTCTTCATCAGGATGCCGCCCGCCGCCCCGACAAAGGCCGAGATGATCACATAGATGAGGCCGAAACTGACCGAGAAGCTTTCGGGATCAAACGCAATCAGCGTCACCCCCGCAAAGGCCAGCATGATGCCAAGGCCGCGCCGCCAGCCGACAGTCTCTCCAAGGAACGCCATGCTCATCAGTGTCGCGAATGGCACGCCAAGCTGGCCGGTGACCGACACCGCGCTGGCGTCTGCATTGGCGAGGCCAATGAACAGAAGCGCGAAGTGAACCGCGCCCATACACATCGAAATCGCGAACAGGGTCAGCATCTGCTTCGGCGCGGGAAACAGGAAGGGGAGGAGAACAAGCGCGATGCCAGCAAAGCGCACCGCCGCAAAGAAAACGGGCGGCACGGCGGCATCTGCGACGACCCAGCGGGTCACCACAAGGTTCAGCCCCCAGACAAAGCAGACGCCGAAAAGAAGAATGAAATCACGGAAACCCATGGGACGGGCTGTAGCAGTGTTTTGTTGGCGCCGTCACCGCCTTTCGGCGCGGAAAGCCTAGCTGGGGCGAACCCGGTCATAGGGGCTGTCGAGCGAGAAGGCTGGCACGCGCGCGCTCAGCTCCTGTCCGTCATCGGAGACGAACGTATAGCTGCCGCTCATCATGCCGGACGGCGCAGAGAGAGGCGCGCCGGATGAGTAGCGGAACGTATCACCTGGCTCCAGGCGCGGCGTCTGGCCGACGACCCCTTCGCCGTCAACGGTCTGGCGACGCCCAAGACTGTCGATGATGTCCCAGTGGCGAAGCGTCAGCGTCCAGGTCGTCTCCGAGCCGTTTTCCATCTCGACCGTATAGGCCCAGACGAACCGGCTCTTGGACGGCGCAGACTCGTCTTCGAGAAACTTGGGCGTGACCGCGATCACCATGCCGTCTGTATTGGCTTCGTACCGGGCGGTCTTGTTGCTTTCTGCCATGACCTGCCTCCTCTAACCGGCCATCGCCGAAAGCGCCGACAGGATGTCGGCTTCAAGATCGCTGACATCCTCAAGGCCAACCGAGAGACGGATCCAGCTCTCATCAAGGCCCATGGAAGCGCGCTCTTCTTCGTTGAGCGCCCGGTGCGTCGTCGAAGCCGGGTGGCAGGCCAGCGATTTCGTGTCGCCGAGATTGTTCGAGATATCGACCAGATTGAGCGCATAAAATCGAAATAGTTTTTATAGCTATCTACCCTCGTCCATCTGCTTTGCGTGCACAGCGTGATGCGGGTGATCGCTGCGGCCGGGATAACGCACCGCTCTCACATTCTCATGGCCTGCAATCGCATCGGCAAGATGGGCCGCATTGCGGCTCGCCTGACGCACACGCAGGTCCAGCGTTTCGAGCCCTTTCAGGACGACCCAGGCATTGAACGGCGAGGGCGCGGGGCCCGTATGGCGCAGCCACGGGTCGATAAACTCTTCCATCCAGTCCGATGCGCCAAGAATGGCCCCGGCAAGAACGCGGCCCTGCCCATCCATATGCTTGGTTGCCGAATAGACCGAGATGTCAGCGCCGAGCTCCAGCGGGCGTTGAAGGATCGGCGTTGCAAACACATTGTCAACGATGAGCTTGGCGCCCGCCTTGTGGGCTAGCTCGGCGACCGCTGCGATATCGACCGCCTCAAGCAGTGGGTTCGACGGCGACTCGATGAGCACATAGTTTGCCGGGCGCGAAAGCGCGGCCTTCCAGGCATCGAGCTCGTCGCCCTGAACGAATTCAGTCTCGACCCCGTAGCGCGGCAATATGGTCTGGCAGATGACCCGGCAGGACCCGAAGAGCGCGCTCGCGGCAACCACACGGTCACCCTGTCCGACGGGGGCAATCAGCGCAGACGAGATGGCGCCCATGCCAGATGCTGTGACGCGGCAGGTCTCTGCCCCTTCCAGCATGGCGAGCCGGTTTTCCAGCATGCGGACTGTTGGATTGGCATAGCGCGAATAGACATAGCCCTCTTCATCACCGGACATGCGGCGGGCCGCCTGCTCGGCGCTGTCATACGCATAGCCAGAGGTCAGGTAGATCGCTTCGGAGGTCTCTCCGAACTGCGACCGCATGGTGCCACCACGCACGAGTTTCGTCGCTGGTTTCCAGTCCTTGCCATCTTCAGCCGCCATGGACTTCATCCTTCCAAACATGAGCGGTCCGTCTTAAGCCTCTTGTCGGAAAAGGATCAAGGCATGGTTGAGCCAAGACAGGGCGTCCTGCCCGACGGGGAATTGAAAGAGCTGTTCGAGAAAGGCTCGATCAGGGCTGACCGGCCGCTGGACGCCGATCAGATCCAGCCTGCCAGCCTTGACCTTCGGCTTGGCACCGTCGCCTATCGTATCCGGGCAAGTTTCCTGCCGGGGGACCGCCGCCGGGTCAGCGACGTTCTGGAAGAGCCGGGCCTGGCGCTGCATGAAATCCCGCTCACCGACGCGGGCGCCGTGCTGGAGACAGGCTGCGTCTATCTCGTCCCGCTGATGGAAACCGTTCGCCTGCCGGACGGCATTTCAGGGCGCGCGAACCCGAAAAGTTCTACCGGGCGGATTGATGTTTTCACGCGGCTTGTCACCGACCGCGCGAGTGCATTCGACGACATCCAGGAAGGCTATGACGGCCCGCTCTGGCTGGAAATCAGCCCGCGCACCTATTCCATCCTCGCGCGGCCCGGTGACCGGCTCGCCCAGCTGCGCCTTCGCCGCGGCAAGCCGCAGAATGTCAGCGATCTGATTGTCTCCATCGATATGGAAGCAGCAGATGGCAAGCCGGTTGGCTGGCGCGCCAAGCATCATGCCGGGCTGATCGACATTCGTGCCATTGGCGGCCATGAAGTCGCCGACTATTGGGAGCCGCTTTTCCCGCATAAGGGGCGGTTCGTGCTGAACCCGGAGGATTTCTACATCCTCGCCTCGCGCGAAAGCGTCAGCGTGGCACCGGGACAAGCCGCCGAAATGGCACCGGTCGCGCCAGAACTGGGCGAGTTTCGCGCGCACTATGCCGGTTTCTTCGATCCGGGCTTTGGCACGAATGCGGGCGGCTCGCGCGCCGTTCTCGAGGTCCGCTCACGCGATGTGCCCTTCATCCTCGAGCATGGCCAGCCAGTCGCAAAGCTCGTCTATGAGGACATGGCAGGCGAACCGGCCGCACTCTATGGCGGGAAGTCGAGCAATTATCAGGGCCAGCGGCTCAAACTTTCCAAGCATTTTGCCTGATGTCCTTAAATCGCTGGACAATGCCTCAAGCAGCCTTTTGGATTGCCGCATCTTTGCAACTTTGGGGCTTAAGCCATGAAATTCCAAATCCTTAGCGCGGCCGTTGCCGGTCTGGCGCTTGCAGCTTGCGGCGGCGGCGAGACTGACCCTGTCGACAGCGCTGAAACCGCAGACGAAGCCGTGATCGAGGCAGCCGAGGAAGCTCAGGAAGCCGAAGTCGACGAGGTCGCAGAGCTTGAAGCCGACTGCCTGATCCTCGCAAGCGATCCGGAAGCGCAGGAAAGCTTCGTCGATATGGGCACCGACACGGAAGGCTTCTGTGCGTGCTTCGTGGATGTCATCGACAACAGCCCGGAAGAAGAACGTGCGCAGATGCTCATCACGCTCGAAGAAGTGACCGACGGGATGGAAGCCAGCGGTGAAGGCGCCGAAGAGGTCGTCAGCCGTATGATGAGCGCCGCCATGACCGATATGGAAAGCGAAACGGCCCAGGCCACCACGGCTGGTGTCCGCATGATCGGTGACGTGATCGACCGCATCGATAACAGCATGGAAGACACGGGCACCTGCCCAGCCGCCTAGGCGGATTCCGGGACTGCAGTCCCGATTGACTTACCAAGCGTCAGGGGCGTTTCTCTCTAGCCAGACAGGCCTGCCATCAGAGCAGGCTGAACGGAGGAACGCCCATGACCCATGATCTCGTCATTCGCAATGGTTTCGTCGTCGACGGAACGGGAGCGCCCGGCCGGGAAGCCGACATCGCCATCGATGCTGGCCGCATCACCAGCGTCGGGAACGTCCCCGCCAAAGGCCGCGAAGAGATCTACGCGAAGGGCGAAATCGTCACCCCCGGCTTTGTCGATGTGCACACCCATTATGACGGGCAGGTCACCTGGGGCGACACGCTAACGCCATCCTCCATCCACGGCGTGACCACTGCAATCATGGGCAATTGCGGCGTCGGCTTCGCGCCTTGCCGCGAACAGGATCACGACCGGCTGATCCGCCTGATGGAAGGCGTTGAGGACATTCCGTTCCCCGTCCTCTCCACCGGACTCCCCTGGGACTGGGAGAGCTTCCCTCAATATCTCGAAAGCCTGTCAGACAAGACTTACGACATCGACTTCGGGGCGCAGCTGCCTCACGCGGCGCTTCGCGTCTTCGTGATGGGTGAGCGCGGCGCCAATCGCGAGGAAGCGACGGCGGAAGATATTGCTGCCATGGCAAAGCTTGCCCGCGAAGCCGTTGAGGCGGGCGCACTTGGCTTTTCGACGTCCCGCACGCTGAACCACCGCACCTCTGACGGCCAGCCGACCCCGACACTGACCGCCAGCGAAGAAGAGCTGACCGGCATCGGCATGGCGCTGAAGGAAGCCGGCAAAGGCGTACTGCAATTCGTGTCGGACTTTGATGACCCGAAAAAGGAAGCGGCGATGCTGCGCCGGATCGTGGAGCGGACAGGCCGCCCGCTTTCTGTCTCGCTGGCCCAGTCCGATGTCGCGCCGGAAGGCTGGCGGGTGCTGCTCGGTGCCATTGAGGAGGCGGTCGATGACGGCCTGCCAATGCGGGCGCAGGTCTGCGGCCGCCCTGTTGGCGTGCTTCTGGGTCTCGACCTCACCATGAACCCGTTCACCGCGCATCCGGTCTATCAGGAGATCAAAGACAAGACGCTTCAGGAGAAGGTCGCTGCCCTGCGCGACCCCGACTTCCGCGCGCGCCTGCTGTCCTCGAAGCCGGACCCGAACAATCCGTTCGTGAAAAGCCTGCTGCGCAATTTCGGCAAGCTCTTCCCCCTTGATGCTGTGCCGGACTATGAGCCCGAAGCTGACCGCACGGTTGAGGCCATCGCCAAGGCGCGCGGCGTCACGAATGAGGAAGCCGCGCTCGATATCCTGCTCGAGGATGACGGGCGAGGCATGCTGTATCTGCCTTTCCTGAACTATGCGAACGGCTCGCTCGACCCGTCCTATGAAATGCTGAGCAGCAAGGCGACCATTCCAGGCCTTTCAGATGGCGGCGCGCATGTCGGCATGATCTGCGACGGCTCTTTCCCGACCAGCATGCTGACCCACTGGACGCGTGACCGCTCTCGAGGTCCGAAATTCTCACTTGAATGGACGGTGAAACGCCAGACGGCGGACACGGCCCACTGGATAGGTCTGCATGATCGCGGGCTGATCGCGCCGGGCTACCGCGCAGACCTCAATGTCATCGATTATGACAGTCTGACCCTGCACCGCCCGGTCATTCTGCGCGATCTGCCCGCCAATGGCCGCCGCCTGATGCAGCGGGCTAGCGGCTATACCGCGACCATCGTAGCCGGTCAGACGATCTACCGCGACGGTGACCCGACAGGGGCCAAGCCAGGGCGGCTGGTGCGCGGCGCGCAGAGCGTCCCGGCACAGGCGAAGGTGGCAGCCGAGTAGCGCTCAGGCGCTGGCTGGCGGTTTTTCGCTGACGGCCTGTTCCTCGATATTCTCGAACCGGTCCGCGCGGGCGAGGTCGGGGAAAAGCCGCGTCCACAAAAGCGCGGTGGTAATCGCTGCGCAGCCGCCGAACACAACTGCGCCGACAGGACCGAGAAGCCTTGCGGCGACACCGCTCTCGAACTCTCCAAGCTCATTCGAGGCCGAGATGAAAATGAAGGAGACCGAGGACACACGGCCCTTCATTTCATCTGGTGTCGCAAGCTGGATCAGCGACGCGCGGACATAGACGGAAATCTCATCGGCTGCGCCCGTCACGATAAGCGCCGCCATGGAGAGGAAGAAGTAAGGCGAAAGGCCAAAGACCAGCGTCGCGACGCCGTAAACGCCGACCGCCCACATCATCCACGGGCCGGTATTTCTGGTCAGGGGCCGTGTCGCAAGGATGAAGGCCACCGTCGCCGCCCCGATTGCGGGCGATGCGGCGAGGATGCCGAGGCCTTCCTGCCTGACATGGAGGATGTCGCGCGCAAAGACCGGCAGCAGCGCCTTCGCCCCACCGAAAAAGACAACGACCAGATCCAGCGAGATCGCGCCGAGAACGATCTTGTTGCGGCGGATATAGCCAAGCCCCTCAAACACCATGGACCAGCCGCGCACATTCAGGACTTTCTCATGCGGCGGGGTCTTTGCCGTCGCGATAGCGAGAATGGCGAATGAAGCGAGGATGATGGCGACCGTGTACACCGTGGCTGCACCAAAGAAGCCGTAAATCAGTCCGCCGATAGCAGGGCCCACGATCACGGCGGTCTGGAAGCCAAGTGAATTCCAGGCGATCGCGTTTGGCAGTTCCTTGCGCGGCACAAGGCGCGGGAAAAGAGAGTTGGCCGCGGCGGGCGTAAACGCGTTGACGCAGCCCAGCAGGATCGCAACCCCAAAAATGATCGGCAGCGCGTTCGAAGCAGGGAGGAAGACCGAAGCGAGCAAACCGAAGGAGAGCAGCACCCGCACCGTGTTCGACACGATGAGGATCATCTTCCTGTTGAGCCGGTCTGCGGCCTGTCCCCCGACAAGCGAGAGAAGGAGCACGGGCACGAATTGCGCGAGGCCGACAAGCCCAAGAAGGAAGGCCGATTCCTCGATGCTCCAGCCAAGCCCGCCGGTTTCCGCGGGCCTGCGGGCGAGGTCATAGACCTGATACCCGATCGTGATCGCTTCCATCTGGCGCGCCGCCGCGATCGATACCCGCATCAGCCAGAAGTGCAGGTATGCGCGATGCCTGAAAACGTGGAGGGAAGGAGCAAGCGCCATGGGTGGGCTGTCCTATACCCTGCGCCGCCATTGGGAAAGACGGAATTTTGTCAAGGACACTTGACTGACAAGTTTCCTTGTCATAGTGTCAAGGAAACACGACAAGACGGGAATTTGAAATGCAGGAAGAAAAACAGGACCTCGAACTCGGAAAATTCTGGGCACGCATCTTTGGCGGGCTGGGCCTGTGCGCCACGGGCGCCATCGCCGCACGAGCCATTGAAAGCGACACACTGACCGTGCAATGGGGCGGCGTCGGCATGCTCACTGGCACGCTTGTCGCCTTCGCATTCATGCTCAGGAAATACCGCCGCGGCGATGAGTTCGACAGAGCCATCGATAGGGTAACGAGCGTTCAGGCCGGCCTTTTCACTATCGGCATGATCATTTTCCAGAACCTAATCGCACAGATGGGCTGGATCCCGTCTGAAGCGATCCCTGTCTATGCGATGCCGGGCTTCTTCATCCTCTCCAAGACGATGACGGCGCAGCTGCTTCGCGCCTCACTCGCCGAAGGCAAGGACTCTTCCGGCATTCTCGCGCTTCGCGCCTGATCACTCACAGACGACACCGATTAGAATTGGAGGCCACCCATGGCCCAGCAACTTGGATTCAATACCGCAAAGAAACGTTATCAGCGCCTCTACTGGCCAGCTGTTGCGGCTTATGTCGCCGTCTGCCTTGGCGGTGCCGTCATCGTCGATAAGGGCACCTCCCCAATCTGGCTGACAGGTACCTTTTCGGTGCTAACGGCCGCGCCACTCGTTTTCATGATGTGGCTAATGCTGCGCCATTCAGAGGAGACGGACGAGTATACACGCCTGCGCCAGCTGAAGGCATTCGCCCGCAGCGCGTGCATCACGCTCAGCGCAATATGGATCGTCGGTAGTTTCCAGCTTTGGGATGTGGTTCCCGGCGTCAACGTCTTCTGGTTCGGCCCGTTCTTTCTACTGGTCTATGGACTCAACTACTGCGCGGACAATCTCTTCGGCAAGACGGTCTGAAGGGGCGGTCGATGGAGAACATCATCCGCACCCTTCGTGCCGAGCAGGGCTGGAGCCAGGCCGCGCTGGCCGAACAGCTCGACGTTTCCCGCCAGTCGGTGAACGCCATCGAGACGGGCAAGTATGACCCGTCCCTTCCGCTGGCCTTCGCGATTGCCCGCCTGTTCGGCAAGTCGATCGAGGAGGTCTTTCAGGACCCGGCCGCGCCAGCCTCAAAGGCGGCTGAATAGGCCGCTCAGGCTGAACAGCTTGCCCCGCCCAGTACGCAGAAAGTCGCGCACCACGGGTGGTTCAGCTGAACAGGGTCTTGAGTTGCGGCGGACAGTGTGTCGCCGAGCTCAAACTCCGGCGAATAAGCGAGCAGGGTGCAGGCTGTCACAGTGGCGCGGTCTGCACCTTTGCGCCGGATAACCATGCGCTGGCTGGCGCACATCATGTCCCCCGGATCGACATCGAGAATGCCCCAGCAGGCCGTGGTAATTTCTGGCGGGCTGTCGCCCTCGATCATTTCAGGAAAGAGGACGAGCGCCTTCGTGTTAGCCGGGTCGATGCGAAGACCGAGCCTTTCGATCAGCGCCCCATAGCCAAGACGGGCGTCTTCCTCGCTCTCGGCAAGATCCTGTCGTCCGGCAATGGCGACTGAGAAGCCATTCGAGGCGAGCCAGGCGAGGCCTTCACCAGCAATTTCGAAACTTCCAGTGCCGCGCTCAGCATCGTGAAGTGGCTGCGAATGGTGGTCCATCGAGACGCGCATCGTGATCCTGTCGCCATACCGCTCATTGAGAGCGAGCAGGCCCTCGCGGATTTTGGGGCGCATCATCGGGCGCATTGCATTGGTCAGGACGAGCAGCGTGTGGCCGCGTGTCAGCACCTCTTCCATGATCGCCAGGATGTCCGGGCACATGAAGGGCTCACCGCCGGTAATGCCGATCTCCTTTGTGCCCTCAGCCAGGGCGTCGATCTCATCGAGAAACGGCACCACGTCGCCAAGCGTCAGATAGACGAGGTCATCATTGGTCGGAGAGCTTTTGATGTAGCAGTTGCGGCACTCGATGTTGTCTTCAGGCCGCGCCAGTCTACAGACCCACGGGTCTCTCTCTTTGCCGTGATGAAGGGGTCGCGAAACTTCTGCTCTAACAATGTCGTATGCGCCATGGGCCTAGACCTTAGTCTTGCACACCAGCATGACAAGCAGCCGTTTTCATGCACTCGCTCAGATGTGAAGTCGGCTTCCCAACGAGGCTAGGCTGACAAATCGCTGGCGTTTCCTGCCAGAAAAGCTATTCAGCCCAACCAGCCAGCGCGCGGGTGTAGCTCAATGGTAGAGCAGAAGCTTCCCAAGCTTAAGACGAGGGTTCGATTCCCTTCACCCGCTCCAATCCCCCTCATCTACCAGCCGAATTCCCCCCGATGCGGCAAATTCCTCGCTTCGGTTTTGATCGCCTTAACCGGTTTTCTGTTAAGCATCCGGCATGGGCACGCACGCGGACTATGTCGATTTTTCAGACCTGACCGGGGCTGATCGGGAAGCATGGGCTGCCCTGCAGGCCAGCGACCCTTGCCTCTGGAGCCCTTATTTCTCCTATTCCTATGTCGCTGCTGCTGAAGCTGCCCGGCCGGGCGTCAAAGTCCTGAAGTTCACCGAGGATGGCCAACCTATTGCCTATTGGCCTGTAAGACCGGGGCCTCTTGGCACGGCAAGACCCGTCGGTGGACCGATGGATGACCTTCATGGCATTGTTGCAGCCCCAGACACCGAACTGGATCTGAGCCAGCGAGGCGTTGCGCGCCATGTCGGGGGATATGCATTCTCTGCAACGCCATACAATCAGCAGCGCCACGGCCTCACCGGCCATATCGGCGACGGCAATCAGGTCATGGAGCTGTCGGCTGGCTATGATGCATGGCTTGCAGAGCGACAGGCAGCCTCGTCAAATTTCAGGCGTGAGCACCGCAAGGTCGAAGCGCTTCTGGCAGCGCCGGGCACGGTTGTGGCACACGATGTGACCGATCCAGCAGCCTTTGACCGACTGCTGGAGCTGAAACAGGTCGCCTATCACCAGTCAGGTCACTTCCCGCTCTTCTCCATGGACTGGCCGCGCCGCCTTCTGGAAACGCTGGCGGAGCGCAAGGCCGCTGACGCGCGCGGCGTGGTTTCGACGCTTCACATTGAGGGCGAGCTGGCAGCCATTTCCTACTGCATGCGGTCAGAGAGCGTGATGCATTACTGGTTCCCGGCCTATGAGGACAAGTTTTCCAAGCGAAAACCGGGGCTCGCGCTGCTCTTCAGCCTGGCGCAGTGGAGCGCGGCAGAAGGCATCAAGGAGCTTCATCTCGGCCTCGGGGGCATGCAGTACAAGCGCCAGCTGGCAACGTATATGGCACCGGTGCGGGCAGGCGCGCTGGCGCTGGCGACGCCGCAGAAGATCGACACATCGGCCTCAAGCCTTGCGGCCCAGATAGAAGGGCGCCACCGACTTCTGGATATCCCGGCAAAGTTCGCCCGCAAATACCACCGGGTCATGCTGACCGGGGCATTGCGGGCCTGAGTTTGCCTGTCGTGGCAGGCGGTTCTATTTGGATGCCGGTCCTAGGATAGCCTTCCCGTCACTTTTGAAAGCGGCGCAAGCGGCTTCTCGACGCGGCGGTGAGCGATGTGCTCAGGGCGCTCCGAATTCGCCGCAAACGGGGCCTTCAGGCGGTTTGACCACGCATTGAAGACAAAGAAGGCATTCATCCGCTCGAACGGGGTGATGTTGCCGTTCGAGGCGTGAAGCGTATTGCAGTCGAAGATCACGACTGAGCCCGCCTTCGGCGCAGGTGCAACAATGCCACCTTCATCGACCAGCTGGGCAATGGAGTCTGCATCCGGAATGCCGGTCTCCTGACGCTTGAGCGATGACTTGTAATTGTCGTCAGGCGTTTCACCGACGCAGGCCCGGAACGAACATGACAGGGCCAGCCTGCGGATGGTTGTCTGTCAGCATCACGGACATGGACAGGGCGCGCATGTCGGGCATGCCGTCTTCTGCGTGCCAGGTCTCAAAGTCGGAGTGCCAGTAGAACTCCTTGCCCTTGAAGGCTGGTTTGTAGTTCAGGCGCGACTGATGGATGTAGACCTCATCGTCGAGGATATATCGGGCGACATCAGCGAGACGCGGATCACGGGCGACGACATCGAAATCGCTCGTCTGCCGGTGGATCGCGAACACGGAGCGGACCGCGCCGCTATCGCGCTCTGAAATGACGGTTTCATCGGCGAGGCTGTCTGGATAGTCGCGCATTTCATTCGCGGTGCCGCGCATGCGGGCGACTTCCTCAGGGGAGAACACGTCCTCAAGCACAATGAAGCCGTCGCGCTCGAAATCCTCGATCAGTGACGCGGTCGCGGCGGGCGATCTGTTCAGGCTGGCTCTGCAGCCGGGTGGTGTATCTGTCCTCTTGCAACTGTTGCATGGCTAATCGTTCTGATCCTCTTGGTTTTGCGGGCGCTTTCTGCGCCGAAATTTGGTTTGCGATGGCAGCTCAAGCCGCCCATCTGGCCGCACCTACGCAAGGCCACACTCATAGGTTGCAAGAAAATTCCGCTAATAATCCTTATCTTAATTGAGGTTATGCAGACGCACTGGCGGAGGCATGCAACCGGCTGGGGTGTAGCGCAAACAGGCGAAGCGCTGGACGCCTGAAGGCTTCTCATCCAAAAGGCTGCCCATGAGCCCAGACCTTCTCATCGCCTTTGCCGACCGGTTCGGTGTTTTCGTCTTCGCCATCTCTGGCGGGGTGCTTGCCGTGCGCAAGGAGATGGACCTGCTCGGCGTTATCGTGCTTGCCTTCCTGCCCGCCATTGGCGGAGGCACCCTGCGCGACTTGCTGCTTGGCGCGCCCGTCTTCTGGCTGTCTGACACGCTGACACTGGTCCTGGCGATTGCGGGCGGGCTGACAGCCTTCCTGTTCTATCGCTATGTCAGCCAGTTCCGTGCCCTTCGCTGGCCAGACGCGGTCGGCATGTCCCTCTTCGCCGTCACGGGCGCAGCCAAGGCCATGTCACTCGGCCATGGCTTTCTCGTCGTTGTGATCATGGGCGCCATCACGGCGAGCGCAGGCGGCCTGCTTCGCGACGTAATCGCCAATGAAGAACCGCTCGTGCTGAAAGAAGGCGAGCTTTACGCCACCTGTGCGCTGGCCGGGTCCGGCGTCTATTTCGGGGCGGTCTCACTTGGCGCGCCTGAAGCCATCGCCTTCGCTGCGGGCATGGCGACGGCATTCATCTCGCGCGCCATGGGCATCATCTTCGGCATCAAGCTGCCACGCGCCAAAGGTTGACCCTGCGAGCCCCTGCCTCAGCCGCCCTTCGCGTGCTAAGGCTCAGCGAACAAGAAAAGCCAAAGGGAGGATAAGAATGGCAAAGGGCGCAGACGATCCGAGACTGGACCCGCGCATCCGCGCGATGCTTTCAAACATGCCGCAGCCAGCACCGAACCCGGCGACGACCCGCGAGGAGATGGTCGCACGCGCCAATTCGCCCGAAGCCAATGAGCGCGCCGCCATGGTGCAGAAGCTCTTCTCCCAGATCGATACCGAGCCGCTCGCGCCGACAAAGGGCCTCGATATCTCGACTCATGAGTTCACCTCGCAGCCCGATGGCAACACGGTGAAGATCCAGCTCATCAAGCCTGAAGGCTCAGGCGCGCTGCCTTGTGTCTATTACATCCATGGCGGCGGCATGCAGGATTTTTCCTGCTTCGACGCGATGTACAGGACATGGGGCAGGTTGCTGGCGCATCAGGGCATGGCGATCGCCATGGTCGATTTCCGCAACAGCCTGCGCGCCTCGTCCGCACCAGAGATCGAACCGTTCCCAGCAGGCCTTAATGATTGTGTGTCTGGCGTACGATGGGTCAGCGAGAATGCCGGCAAGCTCGGCATCGACAAAGACAAGATTATCGTCGCGGGCGAAAGCGGCGGGGGCAATCTAACGCTTGCTACGGGCCTCAAGCTTAACCGGGATGGCGATATCGGCCTCGTCAAAGGCCTCTATGCGCTGTGTCCCTATATCGCTGGCAAGTGGCCCGATGACCGCCTGCCGTCGAGCACCGAGAACAATGGCATTCTGCTCCATCTTGAGGGCATGGGCGCGGCAATCGCCTACGGCATCGACGCCTATGAGGCGAAGGATCCGCTCGCCTGGCCGCTCTTTGCTAGCGAAGAAGATGTGAAGGGCCTGCCGCCCGTCATGATCAGCGTAAATGAGTGCGACCCGCTTCGCGATGAAGGCATCGAGTTTTACCGCCTGCTGCTACGTGCCGGACAGGCTGCCCAATGCCGCAATGTCATGGGCACCAGCCACGGCACTGAAATCGCCGCGCATATGTGCCCCGACATCAGCCGCCAGACAGCGGCCAGCATCGCGCAGTTCCTGAAAGAGGTGTCTGGCTAGAGAAAATCCCCGAGCGTCTCGATGAAAAGGTCGAACTGGTCATGGTGCAGCCAGTGGCCTGCTTCGGGGAACATCTTCACATCGGCATGTTTGAAATGCTGGATCCGGCCATCTTCGGCCGGGTTAGAGGCCCAGCTTTTCTCGCCATAGAGCAGCAAGGTTGGACAGCTGATATTCGACCAGAGCTCGGCAACCTGTTCATGCGTGATGTCGACTGACTCCCAGACGCGGAGGTAATTGTCGAACTTCCACGAATAGGTGCCATCCTCATTTCGGGCGATACCATTGATGGTGAGGTGGCGCGCCTGCTCGGCCGTCAGGAAGCTGTTTTCCTCCTTCATGCGGGCATAGGCCTGCTCCAGCGAGTCGTAGCGCTTCGGCTGGCGGCCGGCGAGGCCGCGCTTGTCATCGATCATCTTGCGGAAATGATCCTGCCACGGCGTTTTGCGGCGTTCTTCCAGACGGCTGGGGCTCGGCCCCAACCCTTCGATCGCAACGATCTTGCGGACATTCTCTGGATAAAGCCCTGTATAACGCAGGCAGATATTCCCGCCGAGCGAATGGGATACGATGGTGACAGGCGCAAGCTTCAGCTGGTGGATGAGCTGGGCCAGGTCATAGATATACGCCTGCATGTTGTAATTGCCTTCAGGCGACCAGGCGCTGTCACCATGGCCACGAAGATCTGGCGCGATGACGTGCCAGTCCTTGCGCAAGGCTTCTGCCGTCCAGTCCCAGCTGCGGCAATGGTCGCGCCCGCCATGTACCAGAAGGAGCGGCGGTGCGTCTTCATTGCCCCAATCGGCATAGTGCAGCTTGAGACGCTGCGAGAAATAGGTGTGCGAAGTCGGTCCGAGAAGTGTCATCAGAGCCGTTTTGACCGCATCGCTTCATAGAAGGCAATGGCTGCCGCGTTGGAAACGTTGAGACTTTCCATGCCGGGCACCATCGGGATGCGGGCCAGCGTCGCGCACGCCTTTGCCACCGCCGGACGAAGGCCTGAACCTTCGGCCCCCATGACGAAAGCGATCTTGCGTGCGCCGCTGACGGAATCAGAGAGATGTTCCTGGCCTTCGCCGGCAAGCCCCACCGTATGATAGCCCGCCGCCCCCAGCGCATCGAGCGCGCGGGCAATGTTCACGACGCGGATTTCCTCGACCGTCTCGATGGCGCCTGCCGCAGACTTGGCAACGACGCCGGTTAGCGGCGGCGTATGCCGCGTCTGAAGGACGAGGCCGCCCACACCAAACGCGGCTGCCGACCTGAAAATGGCGCCGAGATTATGGGGGTCCGAAATCTGGTCGAGAATGCACAGCGTGTCCGGCGCATCAGGACGGTTGATCACGTCTTCCAGAGCGGACGGCTCGGCCGGTTCGACCTTGATGGCGATGCCTTGGTGAACCGCGCCGGGCGGCAGCAACTTGCTGAGCGCTTTCTGGTCCATGACCTCAAAGCCCTCAAGGCCGGTGCGCTTGGCCGCATTTTCTGTCGCGACCCAACGCAGGATCACCCTGTTCTTGTTGGAAATTGCGGCTTCGACAGCATGCTGACCCCAGAGCCAGAGCGGCTCATTCGGGTCCGGTGCAGATCGCGCTGCAAATCGCCGTTTCTCATGGTTGCGTGGAATGGGCTTCATCCCTATAAAGCGCGCTTCGGAGCGACCGGGTTGTTGATGACAGCCTTTTGACGTTCCGATGTGGCAGCGTCAATTACCGGCGCTGCAAGGCAATCCCTGGAGGGGTGGCCGAGTGGTTAAAGGCAGCAGACTGTAAATCTGCCCGCATAGCGTACACAGGTTCGAATCCTGTCCCCTCCACCATTTGCTTAATTGATCCCCGCTTCACTGCGTTTCGCGATGGATCGCGCTCAGGGCTGCGATTTTAGCATTCTCCCCCGAAGTCACCTTGAGTCGCAATCGCGCCGACTGCCATCAGCGTGCCTCTTCCCTTGCATCGCGCCGCGCCCCGAAGTATCTCGTGGCCCTCTGGCGCGCGGATATAGCACAATGGTAGTGCAGCAGCCTTCCAAGCTGAGGATGCGGGTTCGATTCCCGCTATCCGCTCCAGGCCAGCCTCATCCCGACTTCAGCGATTTCTCGTCGTCAGCTTCGACTGTGAAGCTGTTGAGGAAAGCGATCAAGCTTTCGGACCGGACAGGGCGCGAGATGTAGTACCCCTGGGCGCGGTCGGCGCCCATGACCGACAACATGGACATGATCTCACGCGTCTCTACGCCTTCAGCCGTGACTTTCATGCCGAGACTGTGAGCCAGGTCGATCGTCGACTTGATCAGAAGCGCATCTGAGGAGCCAACTTTCAGAGGAAGCACGAAGCTCTTGTCGATCTTGAGCTCATGCGCCGGGATCTGTTTCAGATAGGAAAGCGACGACAGGCCTGAACCATAATCGTCGATGGAAATCTCAAAGCCTGCTTCGCGCAGCAACTGGATGTTGGCGAGCGCCAGGGTCGGGTCATCGATGACGGCCGTTTCGGTCACTTCCAGGCAATAGCGATCTGCCTCTGCGCCAAGGAAGCCAATGCTCCAGCGCAGAAAGTCAGTATCGGTCAGAAGCCGGCCTGAAAGGTTCACGGCGATCTTGATGTCATGTCCCGCATCGAGAAAGCGGGCCCGCTCATCCTTGACCTGCCTGAACACCCATTCGCTCAAGGGGCGGATGTGGCCAGTCTCCTCGGCGGCGCGGACGAAATCCTCGGGCGAGACGAAACCGCGCTCTGGATGCTCCCAGCGAAGCAGGGCCTCCGCGCTGCAGACGGTCTGGCTGCGAAGGTCTACCTTTGGCTGGTAGGTTAGGTAGAGGCTGCCATCCTCCATGCCTGCCACCATCTCGCTCATCAGTGAGAGCGTGCCACTCGGATCGCCATAGGCGACCTTGTCGAACGCAAAGATAGGCAGGCGGCGCTGCCTGGCCTGATGAAGGCCGATGACCGACTGATCGAGCGGTGAGAGCTTTCCGTCTGAGCCGAGCGGTGCGAAACCTGCCGAAAGCTGCACATCAACAAGCTCACCGCGCACCCGGACCGGACGACCGGCCCCCTCCAGAATAGCGCCCAGAAGCGCATGCGCCTCCTCATCGCTCGCCGCGCCTATCGCAATCCCGATGACCTCCCCGCCGAGGCGGCCAAGGGCGAGGATATCGGGCATGTCCTGGAGACGCTGCCCAAGCAGGGCAACCAGTTCGTTGCTCGCCGCCTGACCGATGACTGAAGTGATATTCGCAAACCGCTCAGGTCTGACCGCAGCGCAGTAGACATCCGCGCGGTCCGTCCCGCTGAGGAACATCTCCATTGCCCGGCGGTTCGGCAGCTCTGTTTCAGGGTCTGTCAGGGAGAGTTTGAGGATATTGTCCTCACGCGCCTGCACCTCTTTGACCATGTGGGAAAAGCTGTTCGCGAGCCGCCCGATCTCATCGTCTGCTTTCACGTCGAGACCAGCCTTCTTGCCATCTGCAATCGCCTGCGCCGCTTCATCCAGCTTCATGATCGGGCCGGTTACCGTGCGAGAAATGAACCATGTGCAGACCAGCAAGGCGACAATGCCGCCAGCAGCCATGAGCGCGATGATGAGCAGCATGCTTCTGAAAGGCGCCATGGCCCCGGCCAGCGGATACTCAAGCTTGAGAACCGCATCAGGCAAATGCCCAAAGCCCTTGATCGGGCTGGAACGGGTCACAAAACCGGGTTTGCTCCCTGCATCATCGCCATTTTGCCCGTCGATGAGGATCTGCGCGGTCAGCGGAATGGCCGACAGGGTCTCAAGTTCGCTCAGTTCGGCCTCATCGAGCCTTTCAGCAAAGAGCACCCAGCCGAGAAGCGTCGGGGCCATGATCGGACGTGAAACGATCT
>LWDU01035471.1_pt1 | contig 17584 bp, 15 predicted proteins | sample 727161 | NCBI WGS metagenome assembly LWDU01 (sample SAMN04566230, study PRJNA314399) | hydrothermal vent metagenome | isolation source: deep sea hydrothermal plume seawater | place: Mexico: Gulf of California, Guaymas Basin | collected 2004-07-11
TGGAGTTGACCCTGGCGTCTGCAGACAGCTACGTCGCCAGAAGTTACCAGGCTGGGCACCAGGTCTCGGAGATATGGACAACACTGACCGATGTATACGACTCCACCCAGGTGCAAGTTAGATTTTTCATGCCCAATATTGAAGAAAACAAAATAGAAAAACTCGGCCAGTTGATGACCAGTCTCTACACACAGCTGTGGGATGAGGATGAAGCCATGATGCAGCAACGTCATAAACGGCTTCACGAGCATAGAGACGATCGCCCGGAACGTATCCTTGGGGAGCAGGCAAGCATTCGTTCAAAGCTTGCTGGCGGAGATGCCGTCATTTTCCAGATAAAGCGTCGTGAATACCAGATCGCGGAAGTCGATGGCCGACTGGTTGCCATTTCCACCATATGCCCGCACCTGATGGGACCACTCCTTGCAATCGATACTCACGGAGGGCTTGTCAGGTGTCCGTGGCATGGTTACCAGTTCGATATTAACTCAGGTAAATGTGTATTCCCCGAACACGCAGATTGCACGCTGCCAGCAGCGCCCGAACTAAATCTCAGTAACGGAAACATCATCGCCCGCATGTCCTGATCTTGCCCGAACTCCCTGTGAGGTCCCACTATATCGACTCGCTAAAGGCTCGCATCATTGGCGAACCCAGCGCCGGCATCAGGTTTTTAAGCCCGTTTATGCTGCGATCAGTAGATCCACCCGCGGATGAGATTAACGGAAAACCGATACAGCGTATTCGATACTCAAACGACGAACGTCACTACTGGGCAAACTGCCAGAGTCAGGGAAACCTGCTTGGCAATAGAAGTCCGTCTCGCCTGTTGAAGAAGGTCTGGCGGAAAACGCTTGAAGAACACCAGAACATTGCGAGGCTAGCTTAAAGCCGCTAGTCTGCATCGATTCCAATGAATGTTTTCACGATGAGCACAGATAGGTCCCTATTCCAGTCATCGAATCTTCCAAGGAACCTGGGGTCCTGGAAATGATTACCGAAGGGTTGAATCGTCTGGGATTTAGTGAGCAGCCAGAATCCATGGATTCTCCGGATGCCACAAAGGTACTCCAGGCCATCAAGACTGCGGGCCAGTCCGGGCTGCATGTTCTGTGTGATTTCCATCCCTGCCTTAAAGATAACCCGGTCAATGTCCGATGGCCGCGCTCGAATCGAGCCATTCACGAGACCAACCCACTGTCAGTCGTCATGGAAGAAAAAATTCGCCCGCTCAGGCACTGGACAACCGATAGGTGTGTATTTGCCAATGAATGATATTTCGATGCCAGTCAGCGACATTGACTGGGACACCTGGCAACCCGAAGAAGTCGCTACTCTCATGTTTATCATCCGGGGTGACTCGGTACTTCTTATCAGAAAGAAACGAGGATTAGGCGCCGGCAAGATCAACGGGCCCGGTGGCCGACTGGAAGATGATGAGACTCCCGAAGCGTGTGCGATAAGGGAAACGAATGAAGAGCTTGTCGTTAACCCCCTGAATGTTCGCGCCGCAGGAGAACTATTTTTCCACGCAGAGGACATGCCCCGCATTCACGGGTTCGTATTTATTGCTACCGACTACGAAGGCACGCCCACGGAGACTGACGAGGCGATTCCCCTCTGGTTCAAGCTCGACGAATTACCGTTTGACGAAATGTGGGACGACGATCGACTCTGGCTGCCTCAGATTCTCTCCGGACAGAGTGTTCGTGGATACTTCACCTTTGTGGAAGAAACAATGCTCGACCACAAGGTCGAATTTACCGCGGGATAGCTTTTATTGAAAAGCTTTTATTGAAAAGCTTTTATTAAATAGCCATCAGGGACCCACCAATGCAACATTGAATCAACCGGGGCTTCGTGTTTCTATTTACGCCTCAAGTTTGTTACTCGTGAGCTTCATCGGCCAGGCAGTGTGATATGTACGAAATCCTAAAGATCGGTGCCGCCGTCAAAGTATTGCTGGTCAACAACGCGAATATGACAGGAAACATATTCATCACTGAGGCCTTGCTGTCTGCGCCGGGTATTCCACTCACTGAAGACTTCCTGAATGAAGCTGACGACCGCTTTTTGCCTTTTGGATCCGCGGCGCGCGCATACCGCCTCCTCAACAAACATCAGGTGGTCGACATCAGAACGGGGCCGTCCTGTGGGCAGGTCAGTGAGCAAACACCGATCAAGCCACGCAACCAGCTTGCCCATTTTACAAAAAAAGGACAATCTACAGTCAGGACTATCCAATAATGGCTGACAAATCACGCGTATCCGATATCATCAATGAAGATGGCAATTTCATTGCCCCCTACCAAACGTGCAGAAAGTCATCGTGAAAAAAACTCATATCATCTACGTCAACGCAAACTAACGGTAAAGACCATGGCTACTCTGGAAGTCCATCAAATCCCCTGTTTATCCGATAACTACGGCTACCTGATCCACGACCCGGAAACTGGTGTTACTGCGACTATCGATACACCCGAAGTAGCACCTGTTAACGCAGCGCTGGCAGAAAAAGGATGGGAGCTGACTCACATCCTAAATACCCATCACCACTTCGATCATGCCGGTGGCAATCTGGAATTAAAGAAGCAGTGGAACTGTTTGATCGTCGGTTCAAGAGACGACGCAGACCGTATTCCAGGCATTGACGTCAAGGTCGGCGATAGAGACACCTATCAATTCGGTGGACACGAGGCGCTGGTTTTTGACGTATCCGGTCATACCATCGGTCACATAGCCTACTACTTTCCCGATGCTGAAAAGCTGTTTTGTGGAGATGCTCTATTTGCACTCGGGTGTGGTCGCCTGTTCGAAGGCTCACCTGCCCAGATGTGGACCAGCCTGCAGAAGCTGGCCGCATTACCGGACGCAACGGGCGTTTACTGCGCTCATGAGTACACCCAGGCGAACGCGGCTTTCGCACTTTCAGTAGAACCGCAGAACAACGACCTGCAGCAGCGCTCTCGGGAAATAGATGACCTTCGCGCCAGGGGTTTGCCTACCGTGCCTTCTTCAATTGGGCTTGAGAAAGCAACCAACCCATTCCTGCGGCCAATGAGTAAAGACCTGCAAGCCAATCTCAACTTACAGGGCGCTGATCTGGTTGAGGTGTTTGCCGAAACCCGGCGTCGTAAAGACAGCTTTTAAAGTCTCGGCTGAATACCATGGTCGGACACTCGCTCCAGGCTCAAACCTGGAGCAGCCTCTACTCCAGAAGCAAACAACACTATAAGAGCAAGAAGTGTAACTCGCAGTATGTTGCAGGCTTCACATTGATAGCGCATTTCTATAATCATGCAACCCGCCTCCGCTCCTGAAACTCCAGCACGAAACTGTAAATAACAGGGAGTACCAACAGGTTTAGTATCATTACGGTAACCATACCACCCAGCATAGGTGCTGCGATTCGATGGGTAACATCAGAGCCGGTTCCACTGCTTAATATGATGGGAATCAGGCCGGCTATCGTTGACAACGCTGTCATCACCACCGCTCTAACCCGTTTTGAGGTTGCAGTCAGCACCACATCCCTTACTTCATCCATCGTGAGTAAACGATCAGTCGCTGAGCGACGGGTTTTCATTTCCTGATCGATAAAGCTCAATACCAACACTCCGATCTCCGCCGCCATCCCTGCAAGCGCTATGAACCCGACCGCAATCGCTACTGATAGATTGTAGTCGTTTGCATATATCAACCAAATACCACCTAACAACCCAAAGGGAATAGACAACATCACGACCAATGGCTCTACAACACTTCTGAAGTTTAGATACAGCAGCAGGAAAATAAGCAACAAAGTTAATGGCGTGACAAGCTGTAGGCGTTTGGCTGCACGCTCCATGTACTCAAACTGACCGGACCACGACACGGTGTATCCTGCGGGAATCGTTACCTCTTTATCTAACAGCTGTTTCGCACTATCGACAAAACCACCGATATCCGACGAGGATATGTCAACGTATATCCAGGCATTTGGCCGCGAGTCCTCGCTCTTGATAACGGGTGGACCTCTACTCAGGCTCAAATCAGCAACAAGACCAAGTGGTATCTGATGTCCTGCGGGTGTTGGAATTAATACCCTATTCAACGATTCAATATCGCCCCTTAGTGCTCTCGGATAGCGAATGTTTAAAGGATAACGCTCCAAACCTTCGATGACCTCGGTCACATTCACACCACCGACGGCACTTTGCAGCACATCCTGAATGGCACCCACAGTCAATCCGTACCGACTTGCCTGCTCTCTATTGATATCAATATCAAGGTAATAACCACCCACTGCTTTATCGCCGAAAGCCGACAATGTTTCCGGCAGTTTCTTCATGGTAATTTCAATGTCTTGAGCGACCTCCTGCAGCACAACGAGGTCCGGCCCAGATATTTTTATACCAACGGGTGTTTTTATGCCCGTTGACAGCATATCCAATCGAGTCTTGATCGGCATAGTCCAGCTATTGGCAAGTCCCGGCAGCTTTATGGCCTGGTCCATTTTTAGCATAAGCTCTTTGGTGGACAATGTTGGGTCCGGCCAGTCTTCCCTGGGCTTGAGCCGAATGGTTGTTTCAATCATTGAAAGCGGTGCAGAGTCCGTTGCACTTTCTGCTCGACCTACTTTGCCAAATACGTGGCGGACCTCATCGAAACTCGCAAGGATCTTGTCAGTCTGTTGCAGAAGCTCTTTAGCTTTGGTGATGGATATTCCAGGAAAGGTGGTTGGCATATATAGAATGTCTCCTTCATCCAGGGGCGGCATGAACTCGCTCCCCAATCTTGAATAGGGATAGTAAGTCACCGCCAGCAGAGCAACCGCGATCATCACTGTTATGCCCCTAAATCGAATCGCGAATCTCAACGCTGGCGTATGCACGGCATGCAACATTCTGCTCAACGGGTTAACCGCTTCCGGGACTATTTTCCCCCGTACAAGATAGCCCATTAAGACAGGCACAAGCGTAACAGTAAGGATGGCAGCAGCAGCCATGGAATAAGTTGCAGTAAACGCCAGCGGACTAAATAACCGGCCTTCCTGCGCCTGCATCGTAAAGATGGGAATAAACGAAACGGCGATAACCAGCAAAGAGAAGAACAAAGCGGGTCCGACTTCACGGCAGCTTTCTCCGATCGTCGCCCACCGTTCATCAGATGAAAGCTCACCACCTTTCCTCAAAGTAGCCGCCGCCAGACGACTATGAGCATTCTCGATCATTACAACGGCACCATCGACCATCGCACCAATGGTGATCGCTATACCACCCAATGACATAATATTTGCATTAAGACCCTGAAAGCGCATAACAATAAATGCAATTAAAATGCCCAGTGGTACTGTCACCATCGCAACGAACGCAGATCGAACGTGAAGGAGAAATATTAAGACCACTATGCTGACAATGACCAATTCCTGCAGCAGCGAGGTCGTCAGACTGTCCACTGCTCGCTCTATCAGGTCACCACGGTCATAAACCGGTACAATCTCTATCCCGACCGGCAGGCCTTTTTTGAGCTCCTCTATTTTGGCACGCACACCTTGAATTGTTGCAAGCGCATTTTCGCCAAACCTCATTACAACAACGCCACCTGCTACTTCACCCTCACCATCAAGATCAACCAGACCCCGTCGCAGTTCAGGGCCAAACTGGACGCTCGCAACGTCACGAACTCTGATCGGCGTGCCATCGGAGCCTGCACCGACAGGTATTTCTTCAACATCCTGCAGGGATTGTATATAGCCTGTGCCACGCACCATGTATTCTGTTTCGGCGAGCTCAATCAAACGCCCACCAACATCGTTATTGGAGTTTTTTACTGCCGCTTTAAGCTGCTCCAGGGAAATATTGAATCGAGAGAGCGCATTAGGGTCGACTTCGATCTGGTATTGTTTAACGTGTCCCCCGATCGACGCAACTTCCGCGACTCCGTCTACAGTTTGTAGTGGGTACCTGAGGTACCAATCCTGGATAGAGCGCAACTCCGAAAGATCATGCTTACCGCTTCGATCAACAAGCGCATACTCGTATATCCATCCAACCCCAGTCGCATCAGGTCCCAGGGTAGGTGATACATTGGATGGCAACCTGTCACTAACGTAATTCAGCGACTCAAGAATCCGGGATCTGGCCCAATACATGTCAGTATCGTCATCAAAAATGATGTACACAAAAGACAGACCAAAAAATGAATAACCACGAACGACTTTGGTTTTCGGTACCGCCAACATTGACGTCGTCAACGGATAGGTGACCTGATCTTCAACAACTTGTGGGGATTGACCAGGATACTCCGTAAAAACAATCACCTGCACATCTGATAAATCAGGAATCGCATCCAGCGGTGTTGTTCTGTATGCCATAAGGCCGGCGATAGACAACAGTACTGCCGCCAGGAGAACCATCACCCTGTCATTCAGGGAGAGGTTGATGACGCGGTTAATCATGATCGTGACTTCCTGTTTCGGCAGGTTCAGTCGCAGCACCGGTCGACTTGGCGGCTTCCCCTTCAGTCAGCATTTTCGAGATTGCCTCGTTCAACTTGGATTCGGAATCAATCAAAAACTGGGCAGACGTCACTACCTTTTCCGACTGTTCCAGGCCTGACAGCACAACGACTTGATTGCCGGAAGAGACACCCAGCCGCACTGTTCGTGGCTCGTACTTTCCTTCACCCCGATCAACAAACACTTGTGTTTCGTCGCTGGACCTCACGACTGCTTCAGTAGGTATCACCAGAACATCATGCTGCAAATCTGCGTGGATCTTAACGTCAGCAAGCATTTCAGGTCGTAACTTGAAATTCACATTTTCAAATACAATCCGTACTTTTGTTGTTCGTGTTTTTGCTTCAGCATAAGGGTAGATAAAGGATAGGACGCCAGCAAAAGCTTCTCCCGGCAAACTGGCCAGGGTCATCTCGACTTCATCACCCACCTTTATCCACGGCAACTCATAGTCATAGACCTCTGCGTACACCCACACATCACTCAAATCGGTAATCTGGTACAACTCAGTCTCGGGCGTCACATACTGCCCCCTTCGGACACCCACATTAATCACGGTTCCAGCAGCCGGTGAGTGAATATGTAAACTCTTCTTCACTTTTTTGGATTCTTCCAATTCGTGAATCTGATGATCTGGCACATCAAAAAATTCCAACCGGGTCTTCGAACTTTCAACTAACTGTTCAGCCCCCCTTCTGACTTCTGGTATTGTGAATTCAGTCAGCGCTTCTTGTCCCGCAAGCGCGAGTAAATATTCCTCCTGGGTCGCAACGAGTTTCGGAGAATATATTCCCAGAAGAATGTCGTCCTCTGCCACCATCTCTCCCGATTTATCGATGAATATTTCTTCAACCCAGCCTTCTACTTTTGGGTGGAGCCGCAGTATCCGTTCCTCATTAACATCGATGCGTCCCAGGGCACGAACAGTTCTGGCAAAGCTTTTTCTCTCCACGGTGCTGGTACGAACGCCCATGTTTTGAACAACGACCGGGTCGATCCTTACTGTACCGGCCGGTTCAACCGTCAGCTGTCTATTTGCATAGACCGGGACGTAATCCATGCCCATTGAATCTTTAGCCGGAATTGGTGAAGTAATCTCGGGATTCATCGGGTTGCGGTAGAACAACACTTCCCTTTCAACCCGGTTTTCTTGTTCTGTATACACCGGGATGTAGTCCATCCCCATGGTATCTTTCGCAGGAACCGCCGAAGTGACAGTAGGGTCCATCGGGCTTCGATAAAAAATCGGTTCTGGCTCAGCCACTTTTATTCGATCGTCCTGATTTGACGTCGACATCCAATACCCGACGCCTAGACCAAGTACAAAAATAAACAGTGTGAAAGTGATCAACGACTTATTCATAGATATCTACCTCTCCCACGGCCGCTTCAAGACGCGCCAAGGATTGCTTGGCTTCGACAAATGCGCGCCAGTACTGTAATTCATAGTTCAATAACGTACTTTGCGCGCGGACCAAATTGAGAAAATCAACCTGACTCACACGGTAGCCGGAAAGCATCGACTGAACGGTCAGATTTGATTGTGGCAGGATACTCGATTCAAAAAGCTCAAATTGTTTCCGAGCCCTGGAGTAATCAGTTAAAGACCTTGATATCGCGCCCCTTACTTGCCCCCGCACATCTTGTGATGCGTAAACAGCACCTTGAACTTCAGCCGTACGCTGGACGATTGCTTTGTCCTGTTTACGGCTGGCATAAATCGGTACCTTGACGCCTAGCATCACCGACAAAAGGTCATCACGAGAACTACCATTCGGATTGTCGCCTTGCCTGTCTCCGTAGTTAACACCAAGGATGAAATCCGGCAGGCGATCTTTTTCAGCACTGTTAAGTCGTTTGTTCGCAGCCTCCAGTTGCACCATCTTCTGCTTCAGGAGTGGACGGGTTTCAGCTCTCTGAAAGTAATATTCCCGGGATTGGACCTCTTCAAGGTTTCGCTTCATTTCGCTTACCAAACCAAGCTCACCCTGTTCCGGAAGGTCCATCAAAATATTCAGGGTTATTCCTTGATGGTCACGCATTGATTCGAGGCTGATTTCCTGGGCGCTGAGCTTTGACAACTCTAATTGCGCCAACAACACATCCTGTTGCAGCCCAGTTCCGGTCTCGTATTTCTTTCTGGCAATCTGGATGAATTCTCTAAACAGCTTCCGATTACTGCGGACAGTTTCCAGTGCACGATCAAGATAAAAGGCCTGCCACCAGATAGTTCTAACATTGGCCATAATTTGCAGGCGAAGTTCTTCAACACGCAAACCAGCGGCCTGCGCGTCAAACTCAGCGGCCTCACGTTGCAGCCTTAACTTCCCTGGAAAGGGAATGCTCTGCAAAAAACTTAGCTGAACCTGAGTCATCGGCTCTTGTCGTCTATGAAAGTTCGTCGCGGGAAAATTCATCGCACTAAGACCAATCATCGGGTCAGGTAACGTGCCCACCTGAGACGGTATTTGTTGTAGTGCGTCATAACGGGCGCGTAGCTGAGCCAGAGAAGGGTTGTCCCTTACTGCTTTCATCACAGCCTCGGATACACTCAAATTTGAGTCAATCTTGGCGCCCGAAACCGGCGAGTATGCATACAAGGCAAAAATCACAGTCAACCATGCTGCATATGGATTTGTGGCAATCGCCATGGGATATCTCCCTAATCGTTTAAAAAGGATCCCGAATCTGCTCGGGAAAAACTACCTGGTTGCCGAATACCTGGATCCGACGTTCGGTTGCTTAAACGATAGGTGGACGAAACAATTGAGAGGTGTGCGGAGGTAAAACGTGATTGATCATTCCCACGTCAGATTTAACTTGTGCGAAAAGTGGTTTTTGAAAATCGATCGGCATGTCAGATAGTGAAGAAACACTCGATGCACAACTGAGAATGCAATCAAACGCCAGCTCACTATTGGCCAACTGGTGAGCATCAGGCATCTTGTGACAATCGGGCGTCATCTGCTCGTGGTTGATGCCCATTTCCTGAGATGCGACGCTGACAGAACGATCAGGCATTTTTTCGCACGCCATAAGCTGCATAGGCGAAAGCATCACCAATACGAGGTAGCTTGTTAGGGTTATCACTCGAACCATTTCTGTGGGCAAAAACCTGATCAATTCGTTAGGTTAACACAAGACTGTCTGTTTTCTTTGATTAAGGTCAAACCATTAAGTTCAGCTTCAATCAAACCCTGGTTTCATTTAGCCTGAAACACCATCCGGATCTGGATTATCAATCCTCTGTCACAGGCTATCAACAGCTTCACCGTCAACCGAACAGAACCTGGGCTCTAGATCCAGAACCGCCAGCAGTCGGCCAAAACCGATAAACTGCCCAATCATCATGCCGAGTTCGATGACCTGCTCATCACTAAAATGTTTATGGAGCCGATCAAAAAAAGCATCGTCGATAGAGTGGTGATCCAGCGCCAGTTTATCCGCATACTCAAGAGCAACACGTTCGCGATCTGTAAACGTATTAGTCTCTTCATCCAGTTGCGAGATTTTATCTTCACTTAAGTCATGTTCTGCACCCTGCAGAAGCCGTACATTAAGTCAGGTAAAGCAGTCGTTGTGGCGCGCGACTTTTAAGCGCACCAGCTCAATCAGTTCTTCCTCTACGGCTCTGCCCTTTCGTGCGGGCCCATAGAACTGAAAGTAACTGTCAAACATTTCCTGACAATGGGCAAAACCCCGCAGGTTAGCAGTATCGACGCCCTTGGCATCCAGGTCTTGCACCACCGCCTTAACCCTGGGGGATAACTCGTGGTCTTCCTTTAATCTAACTCTACTCATACGAACTCCCGGTATTAGAAACTCTACTCATACGAACTCCCGGTACTAGAAACTCTACTCATACGAACTCCCGGTATTAGAAACTCTACTCATACGAACTCCCGGTATTAGAAACTCTACTCATACGAACTCCCAGATTTAGAAACTCTACTCATAATAATTACTCGAACACTTCTTCAAAGAAGTTCTTGATGGATTGAGTCGCGCGTCGGTCTGCATCTGGATTATAAACTGTACCAAAGCCCGGATTATTGGCCGCGGGGTTGGTAAAGGCGTGCATGGTTCCGCCATAGGCGTGTACCTGCCAGTCGGCATCTGCGGCACTCATTTCATTTTCAAATTCCAGCACCTGCTCAGGCGGCACCATCGGATCATCCTGTCCATGAAGGCAAAGGATTTTGGCGGTTATTTTTTCATTAGACACATCACCAGCAGAGAATATCCCATGAATGCTGATTACTCCTCCAACATCGGCACCTGCTCGTGCCAGTTCAAGCACACACATGCCGCCGAAACAGTAACCCATGGCACTAACCTTTGAACCGTCCACCACGTCAATAGAGCGAACCGCCGCCAGTGCAGCAACCACCCGAGCACGCAGCGCTGCCCTGTCTCCGGCGAGCGGATTCATCAACGCAGAGTTCCCTTCTACATCGCCGTCAGCACCAAACACGCCCTTGCCGTACATATCGAGCGCAAAACCAACATAACCCAGGCTCGCCATTTCTTCTGCTTTACTCTTTGCAAAGTCACGGCGGCCGGTCCAATCATGCGCTACCAGCACAGCGGGTCTTGCCCCCGAGATACTGTTATCCCAGGCAACATAGCCTTCAAGTTGAGTATCGCCGTCCTGGTAGTCAATCATTTCTGTATGCATGTTCGATTCCTCATCTACTCGCTAAATACCTGCCAGTTCTTTCATCGCAATATCTGTTGTGAAAAAAATCTGACCACTCATGTTCCTATAAAAACCTGTTTTCTTCAGCTTGTCCATGACTGGCCCCTTGACCTCCGCCATATGCAGAGTGACTCCAACTTCAGACAGGTTTTCGGACAATTCTTCCAGCATTTCAAGCCCGCTGGTATCGATGAAGTTGGTCGACGTGCAAATCAGCAAAACATGTTCAACCTCCCGTCGATCTGCGACGTCGTTAAGAATAAACGTTTCAATGAAACGGGTGTTAACAAAGTAAAGGCTTTCATCAACCCTGAGCGCGAGCAACTTCGGAGAGGTTCTCACGTCATAGCGTTCAACATTCCTGAAGTGCTCTGAATCACCGACCCTGCCAACAACTGCAATGTGCGGCTTACTGCTGCTGCGGATCAACAGCACGAATGAAATTGCAATACCCATCAATACACCAGACTCGACGCCCAGGCTAAGTACCGCCAGAAAGGTAAAGATAAAGGTCACGGCATCAGTGGCGTTAAAACTGAAAATTTTTCTAACCGCTTGAAAATCGATAAGCTGCCAGGCCGAGATCACAATAATGGCCGATAGCACCCCTTTGGGTAGGTGAAAGAACAACGTGGCAAATAAAAGAATAGTAATCATCACCAGAAACGCCGTGACAAGGGACGCGACAGGTGAAACAGACCCAGAGGAAAAGTTAACAATTGAACGTGCAAAGCTGCCTGCAACGGGAAACCCACCCACCAATGATGAACCCAGGTTCGCCACACCTAGCCCTACTAATTCTTGATTAGGATTGATTTTCTCTCTGGCTTTACTCGCGATGGCTGTGCCGATGCTGGTGCTTTCCATGAAAATGACCATGGAAATCAGCAGGGCCGATGGAAGCAGCGCCTGAAAGCGTTCCAGGCTCATCAGTACAATATTAATGTCGGGCAGCACTGTCGGAATATCCCCTACCACCGGTACTCCGAATGCCGTATCCAATGAAAAAAGTTGCACTGACACCACGCCAATCACCACTGCGTACATGGGTGCGCTTTTTACAAGGCTGTCAATCACGGCATCAGCAAGCCCCGTTCTCTTTAAAAGCGAACCGAAATAAGTTTTGCAAAACACCAGGACGGCTACTGCCACCAGGGAAACGATGACAACCGCCTGATTAAATTGGCTCGTCTCTTCGAACAGGTACCTGTAGACACCCACAATGCTGGTATCTGCTGATGACGCCAATCCGATCATCAGCGGTAACTGGTTACTGATAATCAGGATGGCAGCGGCCGTGATAAAACCAGTAACAACCGCATGGCTTAGAAACGAGATTACTGACCCAAAGTTAACAACCCGAAGTACGATCAGGACGATACCGGTTACGACACACAACTGAACCACAGTTTCTGTGTAGTCGACGGTTCCGGGAATAGCATAGGAAGAGGCCGCTTCGAGCGTCATCATGGCTATGATCGCCGTCGGACCAACTGCCAGCGCTCGCGAAGACCCAAATATTGCATAGCCAACCAAGGACATCATGGCGGCATACAAGCCAGCCTCGGCGGGCATACCAGCAAGAAAGGCATATGCGATCACCTGCGGAACTGTGATAAAGACCACTACAGTCCCGGCAACCAGGTCAGACCTGAAACGACCCAGTGAGTACTTTGGGCCCCAGGTCATTACCGGGAATATGAGTTCAAGTAATCTGTTCATGGCTAAAAAGTAAGGTGCATCTGTTCAAGTTTCCTCAAAATATGGCCAGTTATCTCGTGTCAGGCATCTATATTGTAATGATACCCGTCTTCGGCCTGAACATGCAGTGCCTTCCCACTTGAGCAGGCTATCTTTCAGATCACAAAAATCCGACGGGAAACAGACTAGCAAACCACCGGCTATTCATACCTTGATTGTACGAATTTCATCCGTTTACTATTAGGTCATAAGATCTATAATATAGGTCATATGACCTAATGTTCAGTCACTATGCTGCCTTCAAAACCACAGAATACCCGCCAGCAAATCATCGATGCTGCAACGCGATTACTGATAGAGGAAGGCGCAGGAGGATTCTCGGTCAGGAAAGTGGCGCAAGGCGCTTTGATCAGTCTTGGCAACCTGCAATATCACTTTCCCACAAAAAATGACCTCTTCTACGGTTTGTTCGAACAGGTAAAGGACCGGGTCATTGCCGTAGCGGCAACTGAGCAGGATGAAGAAGCCCAGTTCTTCGCCTATGTGGATGTCATCTTCGAAGAATGGGATACTGCCGCCGGATCTATTCCCGTCTGGGAGCTTGGGGCCATGGCTGCACATGATGAGGATCTCGCAGAAATGCTGCATAACCTGTATACGCCCTTTCGAAAGAGACTGACCTGGCTGATCGTCAGGAACAACCCTGATCGATCTGTTCGAGTATGCGAACATCAAGCCACCTGCATTGTCGCAATGATTGAGGGCTCCGGCTTATTTGATGCCCATAGCAGAAGTAACAGAGCTGAGTTTCGCGGCATGAGAAAACAGCTAAGGGAAATCATCAAATCCATCATCTACAGATAAAGCATGTAGTAAATTAACAACCTATCCACGGGAAACCAGAGATGACCATCGACTTTTCGTTTCACGGCCCTTCGGTCAATGAATCTTCTGCACTGCCAAAACATTTTTTCACCGATCCGAAAATTTATGACCTGGAGAAAGACAAAGTCTTCAGGAGTGACTGGGTTGCGGTTGCCCGCGTTGACCAACTGATTAACCCCGGGGATTACCTGACTTATGATTTTTTTGGCGACCCCATCATCCTGGCATGCAACAAACAGGGTCAGATCAATGCTTTCTCGAATGTCTGTCTGCATCGCGCCTGCCCCATTGCCTCGGGTACTGGGAACACCAAAACTCTATTCACCTGCCCGTACCACAAATGGACTTATGATCTTGAAGGACGATTTCGTGGCGCGCCTGACATGGAACAGGCTGTCAATTTCAACCGCGATATGAGATTGCCCTCGCTGAAGGTAGAACTCTGGCAGGGCTGGGTTTTCGTCAACGCATCGAAGAACCCTGAACCACTGGCACCGACTATTTCTGAGTTGGAGGCCAAGCTTGCCCCCTGGAACGTTGCGAGCCTCAAAACGGTGGGCGTTCTCAAGTATGACTCGCCATGGAACTGGAAAGTACTTCTAGAGAATTTTATGGAGTCATACCACCATATGGGCCCTCACAACGAAACGTTAAACCCTATCTACCCTCATTCTGGTACCTACGCCGAGGAAACGAACGGTAACTACACCCTGCTGGAAAACCCGACAATAGACAAAACCCTGTCCCCTTCCTTCTGGGTCGGTCTGGTGTTTCCCTCAATGATGTTCGCCATGACCCGGGAACCGAACGCACCTATCCTTGCCTGGTACCAAATGATCATAAAATCAGTCGATCAATTTGAACTGAATATCCATGTACTGGCACCTCAGACGCTGATCGACAGCGGTCATAGCGAGGAAGCACTGGCGACGTATCAAATGATTCATGGTGAGGACATCCCCATATGTGACAGCGTCTGGCTAGGCCTTCAGAGCACCCAGTACACACCGGGGCGACTCAGTCACCTGGAAGGTTGTATCTGGTATTTCCATGAGTATCTGCACCGCAAGCTCAGCGCAGTCTGACCACATTAGATTGACCCTCTTGAGCTCAACCCCTATGATGGCTCCGCCTTAGATCAGGTGCCTTGGCTGTATTGTTACAGTCAGGGTGAAACGAGAAGCCAGTTAAAATCTGGCGCTGCCCCCGCAACGGTAAGCGAGAAACTATTTCATTCGGCCACTGTGCATTAGCAAGAGCATGGGAAGGCGAAATAGATGTTAAAGACTCGCAAGCCCGGAGACCGGCCTAATCTATCAAGCAAATTACCGCGGCGGGCGGAATGCTATGTATTATTTTTTCCCCGCACCGGATAACTACTATCGCTACATCACTCGGGTGTGAGTGTGGAGAAAGACAATGCAATCACCAATATTCCGTGCATCATGCATGGCACTTTTTATATCTCTGGTTTTAAACCAGGCAATCGCACAACCAGCTTCAGAAGCAATAGAAATCATCACGGTATCTGCAACACCTATTAGTATCGACGATGCTGGCAGCTCTGTCAGTGTGATCTCTCGACAGGATATACTCGACCGTAATGCTGCATCCGTTCAGGATCTTCTCAGGGAGGTTCCCGGATTTTCCGTGAGCCAACAAGGCTCTCATGGCGCAGTCAGCCAGGTCAGGATTCGGGGAGCAGAAGCCAACCAGGTACTCGTGCTGATTAACGGCATCGAAGTCAACGACCTGGCCCAGGGAAGCGAATTTGATTTCAGCCAGATTTCGACGAACGACATCGAACGTATCGAAATTGTGCGCGGGCCACAGAGTGCACTGTGGGGAAGTGACGCGATGGCAGGCGTCATTCATATCATCACAATGCCAAACACCGATCACAGCTCTTTCGATGCCAGCATTGAATCGGGTTCATTTTCTACCCAAAGAGCAACGTTCTCGGCAAACCATGGCTCTTCTCGCCACCAGGCAAAGTTTTCTGTTGATTACCTGGATTCCGACGGTACGAATATCGCACGAAGCGGTAGTGAGGATGACGGGCTTGAAAACCTGACCCTCAGCCTGGCAGGACGTTACGCTACCTCTGACAATTTGAGCCTGGCTTACACCATTCGCCATACCGATAAGACCAGTGAATTCGATGCCATTGATTTCTTCACGACAGGCCTGCCCGTAGATGCGGATTATGAAACGGTCTCAAAGTACTTCTATTCAGGCGTTTCAATTACCCATGTCATTAACAATACCTTTGATCATTCACTGAAGGTTTCACGGACTGATACCGACAACGAAACCTCAGCAAGCAATCCTGACAAAGACATTACTCGCGGTGTACGTGACGCTTTCAAGTATCAGTTTAATTATTTGGGCGGAGCCAATCGCCTGTCACTGCGGATTGAACACAAAACCGAAGACTACGAACAGCGTGGTACGGCATCTTTTTTTGGCGACCCGAACCAGAACCTAGATGCAAAGACCGACAGTTTCGCGTCTGAGTATCGCTATGTTGGCGACAGGTTTAACTTCTCTTTGAGTGGTCGACACGACAACAATTCCGAATTTGACGACGCGGACTCCTGGAGGATGACCGGCAATTTCAAACTGCCCCAGGCAACCCTCTTCGCATCAGTCGGTGAAAGCATCAAAAACCCAACGTTCACGGAACGCTTTGGGTTCTTCACCAATTTTATCGGCAACCCTGACCTGGAGCCCGAAGAATCACTGCACTGGGAAATAGGTGCCCGTACTTCGCTGCTAAATGACAAACTCGATCTTGCACTGACCTACTTTGATGCCAACCTGGAAAACGAGATCAACGGTTTCGTTTTTGATTTCGGGACAGGAGGCTTCACCTCTGGAAATGTCGATGGCGAGTCTGAACGAAAAGGCGTGGAACTGGAGTTACGCTATGCGCAGTCTGAACAGTTCGACCTCAAGGCAACTTATACCTACCTTGACGCCACCCAGCAGGACTTTAACGGCAGTGACGTCACCGAGGTTCGAAGACCGGAACATACTGGCTCCCTGACCATGAACTACCGATGGCAACAGGCCGGACTCAACTTCGCGGTAAGCTACACGGGTGCCCAGGAAGACAACTTCTTTCCTCCTTTCCCACCCTATCAGGAACGCGTTGAACTGAATGCCTTCACCCTGGTCAGCCTGTCAGGTTACTACAACGTGAATGACCTGGTCACAGTCACGGCCAGGCTCGAGAACATTACCGACGAAGACTACGAACAGGTTTACGGATTCACGTCTCCAGGAATCGGCGGGTATCTGGGCTTTAGGCTGAAGTGGTAGGTGCCGGTGACTTTTCCTAAGGTGCCGTGATCTTTGGTATCGGGGAATTATATGAACGCCAACGAACGTCAGGATATGCCAACTAAGCGGATCCGCATATCCTTATTGTGGCTCTCTGTGGATTTGATGAAGAAAGAGCAACCAGCGACCTTGGATCACTCAAGGCTCGTATTGTTTTCGGCGCTTTGACCGCCATTTAGTAGCCCTTATTTGTCAGTGCTTATTTGTCAGTGCTTATTCGTCGAGCAGGGCTGCCAGCAGATCTTCCCCACCCAAAGTACCGGACTCTACCTCTCGAACCGCGAAAGCCGGCGAAACACATTCTGGCTGTTCTCCTGGCTCAGATGGCGGGGTGAAGTAACCCATCGCATACTGCCCCATGGTGTAGCCCAACATATCCTGCATTTCAGCTGAGAATTCCCGCGCGATTTCCGGCGGACAGGATAGATACTGATTCTCTTCCTGCCTCAGCCAGC
>LWDU01040421.1_pt2 | contig 17584 bp, 12 predicted proteins | sample 727161 | NCBI WGS metagenome assembly LWDU01 (sample SAMN04566230, study PRJNA314399) | hydrothermal vent metagenome | isolation source: deep sea hydrothermal plume seawater | place: Mexico: Gulf of California, Guaymas Basin | collected 2004-07-11
TGCGAGCGGTAAAAATCGTGCTGGAGCAGAAATTACGCGGCCAGACCCACTGCCCGACCACAAGCCGAATCCCGACAAGACTGTTTTTTCGGCCCCGACGGGAAAAATCTGCCCTACGGCGCCTCGTTCCGGTCAGGAATCCGCCTCTAAAATGGCACCCAACAATGCAGAGGGGAGCTGGGAGGCAAAAAGTACCTCTCCCCTCACAATCCAGATGATCCGTCAAACCACCGGCTCGGTCCGAAAACTCGCCCCGATCGTTATAGATTTTCTAAATTCCCCACACTACCACTTCGATAGACTAGTATTAGCCATGAATGTCTACGAGATTTGCCTCACCGAGCCCGTCGTGCCCGCGACGGTCTTACTGCTTTTGGTCGTGGCGTACTGGAGCTTAGTGATCCTCGGTGCGTTCGATATAGACGGCTTCGATTTCGACATCGACGCCGACGGTGGGTTCGAGGGGCTGTTGGGTGTCGGGATGGCGGTGTTTCGTTTTTTGAATTTGGGCGAAATACCACTAATGTTGTGGGTCAGCGTCTACGCGTTGTCGTACTGGATGACTTCGGTCCTATGGTTCGACGAGAATTCGGTGCTGACCGGGGCGATGATCGCCCAGATGATCTTTCGCAATCTAGCGGTTGCGTTAGTGGCGACAAAATTAATTACTCAGCCGATGTTGCGATTCGTCGACAAGACCAAAGTGACTCGGCACTACGAAATGGTCGGTCAGATCGCTCAGGTGACAACCAATGAAGTTAGCGAACACCATGGACAGGCTCGCGTGGCAACCGACTCAAGCCCAATGCTAATCAACGTACGGACAAGGGATGGAATCCTCCACAAAGGCGACGATGTGCAGATCATCGATTACGACGAAGACCAGCATATCTTTTATGTTGCGCAGGCTCCAACTGAGGTAACCGCATGACTTTTCCGCTCCTATTCGGCAGCACCACCCTCCAAATCGTCGGCACCGTAGTTGGTGTCATCATCTTGGTCGTAGCCGGGATGCTCGCTCTGTTCTCTCGTTTCTACCGCAAGGTGGGACCGGACGCCGCATTGGTGCGTTCTGGAGTGGGGAATCTATTCGTGGTGACCGGCAAGGGGATGCTTGTTATTCCCGTGTTGCACCGCGTCGAGGAGATGGATATTTCCCTCAAGCGAATCGAGATCTTCCGGAAGGGAGATTCTGGTTTGATCTGCCGCGACAATATTCGGGCCGACATTGAGGGGGCGTTTTTTGTACGCGTCAACAACACCGTAGATGACATACAAAACGTGGCACAATCGATTGGTTGCGGTCGCGCATCCCAGCGAGATAAGCTCATCGAGTTATTTGACGCCAAGTTCTCCGAAGCCTTGAAGACGGTCGGTAAGCACTTCGACTTTGTCGAGTTGTACAACGAACGTGACAAATTCAAGGAAGAGATCTTGAAGGTCATCGGTACTGACTTGAACGGGTATGTGCTCGACGACTGTGCGATCGATTATCTAGAGCAAACAACGCTCGAACACATGAACCCGCAGAACATCCTCGACGCCGAAGGGATCAAGAAAATCACCGAATTGACGTCTAGGGAGCACATTCTCTCGAACGACATCGAGCGGGAAAAGGAAAAGACGATCAAGAAGCAAGACGTCGAAGCACGCGAGGCGATCTTGGAGCTGGAACGGCAACAGATTGAAGCGGAGCAGAAGCAGGAACGCGAGATTGTACAGGTGACCGCCCGCGAAAGTTCCGCGGGAATCCAGGTGCAAAATGAAGAACGGCTCAAGGCCGAGCGAGCGCGGATCGCGACCGATGAAGAAGTTGCCATCGCTGAAGAAAACAAGATGCGACAGGTTATTGTCGCGATGCGGAATAAGGAACGCACGGACCAAGTCGAGCTGGAACGCGTGGCACGCGACCAGCAATTAGAAGCGACCGAGCGAGAACGAGCTGTAACGTTGGCTCAGATCGACAAAGAAAAGGCAGTGGAAGTCGAGAAGCGGAATATTCAAGAGGTGATTCGAGAACGAGTCATTGTCGAACGGGGTGTTGTCGAGGAACAAGAACGCATCAAGGACACGCACGAGTTTGCCACCGCCGATCGTTCGAAAAAGGTGACATTGACCGATGCCGAACGAGACGCCCAAGAGAAATTGGTCAAGGACGTCCAAGCTGCCGAGGCCGAGAAACAGGCATCGCAACTGCAAGCGGACACCGTGGTGATTCGGGCCGAGGCGCAGCGGCAGTCAGCTGACAAAGAGACGCAAGCCACCAAGATGTTGGCCGAAGCCAAACAGGCAGACCAGGCTGCCAGTGGACTGGCCGACGTCCAGGTGCAGATTGCCCGAGCCGATGCCACGGAACAGCAGGGAACAGCCGAAGCCACGGTTACTGAGAAAAAGGCGGTTGCCGTAGCCAGGGGCCGTGAGGCCAATGCTGTCGCCATCCAGAAAGAGGGTTCTGCCGAAGCCTTAGTGATGCGTCAGAAGTTCAGCAGTGATGCGGCTGGAATCAAGGAAAAAGCCAACGCCATGAAGCTGTTTGATGGTGTCGGCCGCGAACACGAGGAATTCAAGCTGCGATTGAACAAGACTAAGGACATCGAAATCGCCGGCATCGAAGCTCAGAAGGACATCGCCGACGCTCAAGCCACGATTGTTGGTGAGGCGTTGAAGCAAGCACGCATCGACATCGTCGGTGGCGAAACGACGTTCTTCGACCGCATTGTCGATTCGGTTAAGGCCGGGAAATCGATCGATCGCCTGGTACACAACAGCGAAACACTGACCGACGTTAAGAACACGTTCTTCAATGGCAATCCAGATTACTTCCGCGACAAGGTGCAGCAGTTGGTTGAAGAGTTCGACCTCAGTACCGACGACGTGAAGGACCTTTCGATTGCCGCTCTGATTGCCAAGCTGTTGGGTCTGACCAAGGCGGACGAAACGCGTAGCGAGCTGCAGCGATTGCTCGGCATGGCGCAATCGATTGGCCTGGCGGACCGTCAAGTGAGCACGTTGAATTTGGGTAAAGAAACCAGCGAATCGGCGAACTAGACGCCTCCGCCACGACAAGCGAAGGGGGCCGTCCTGAGACGTGCTCCTTTCGCCCGAGTGGCGGCTTTCCAATGCCCGATTATTCCCCCCCGAGCTCGCCGCCCGGAGAACTCCCGATGGCACCAGAAGAACAACTCGAAAATGACGCCGCCGAAGCGTCTCCGGACCGCTTAGAGGGCGGCGCCTACGAGATCATTCGCAATCGGCTACAGCAGCACAGCGACGAGTTGCGGAATCGGCTGAACCAACTAAACGGCCTTCGCAAGGACGTCTTCGGTTCGATCGAGACGAAACTTCTGCAAACCGAACGGATCACCTCCGACAATAACTGTATTCCACGCGATTTGGTCGCAATTGATGACTGTTTTCTGTTCGCCTACAACGTTCGCTTTGGACTCAAGACCGAAGTCAATGTATCGGACGTATTTGCCGCCTACCAGTTTAGCGACGGCGCCTTCCAGGCGATGGCTCCCGAGTTCTTGAGCGACTCCGGTTTTGTCCGTGACTTCGGCGACCTCTATCGTTTCTACAAACACGCTTCATTCAACAAGTTCTTCGTCAAGGGCTCCGCAATTCATATGGTTTTCCAGGTAGGGAAAACCGCTACGGACATCAAATCGCTCAAATGGGTTCACGAGGGGGGCGAATTGCACTACGTGGGGAATCGCAACGACCACGAGGTTCGCTTTCCGCCGCAGCATGGATTTGAGTGGACGCGGACTCACCGAGATCTCCAGTATCACGGACCGCATCCACATATCTCGATTGAGGACCGCTTGTTTGTCGAGACGGTTGGTGGTGACCTGACCATCAAGGTCGAAAACAACACCGAATCTGGCGAGGGAATCTACGCCGAAGACGTGGATGATCCGGATCAGACTCTGGACGATGCGGAGATATTCTACGCTTCGCTGGGAAGCATCATCCTGCTCAAGATCCGTCCCTATCGGGAAGGCAATTTTCGTTACATTATTTACAACGAGAAGATTCAAAAAGCACAACGACTCGATGCGATCGAGCACGCTTGCGTCCTGCTGCCAGACGATCACGGCGTAATCTTCTCGAACGGCTACTACCTTCAGAGCGGCGAGTCCAAGACGTTCGAAAATGATCTCGACGAAATGCTATTCGAGCGATGCATTGCGGCGCCTAACGGCGAGGACTATCTGTACATTTTTCACAATCGAAAAGAAGGTGTGAACATTCTGCTGCGGTATAACTTGATCTCTCAACAGGTCGACACGCCGCTGGTTTGCCACGGTGCCGCATTCTTCGAAGATGGAAAAATGATCTGTTTTCGCGGACAGGACGAGCCGCAAAAACATCATCCACTACAGGTCTGGCAGACCCCGTACGTCGGCGACGACTTTGTGCCTCACACCAATACCGACTCGTTCTTGTACAAGGTCGGAAACCGCGAGGTTGTGCGGGGTATGGCCGAGTGCCACGGCATCTTGGGCCTGCTGAATAAAGACGAGTCGTATGCGAATCTGTATGTTGATATCGTCAAGGCAAGTAGCGACGTCCTCGATTCATACTTCTGGATCAACAGCGACGATACGGCCAACCTAGGTGAACCACTTAAGGAGATCCGCGGTACAGCATCGGCGGCTGTCGAGGAGTTTGAGAAGGTCGTTCGCGTTCGTCGAGATACGAGCCAAAAGACTGCAGTTGTGCAAAAGGCTGTCGACGAGGCGCTGCAAAAAACGCAGCGACAACGATTCGATCACATCAACGACTTTGTTGAATCGCTGGCATCTTTACGGCAGCTGCGCGGCGCCGCGATTTCATTGCGAGATTTACGATACGCCGATAATGGCGTTATCGATGGTCTTGAGGCGAGTGTCATCGAAGCCAGCGATCGCTTGGCGCACCGTTGCGTCGAGTTTCTGTTGCGTGACGAAGCGCTGGCGCCTTACCAGAAACAGGTCGCCGAGCATCACGGTGCCGTCGAGGCCCTGGAGACCGTCGCGGCCGGTCGTGAACTGGAAGAAGCAATCGCCGCCGCTGCTGCCGAACTGGAAATGCTGATTGAGATCGTCAGCAACCTAAAAATCGACGATGCCACACATCGCACAGCGATTATCGACAACATCTCGGACATCTTCTCAAAAATCAACCAGGCTCGTGCCGCGCTGAAGAACTGCATCAAGGAGATGATGTCGTCCGAGGGCATCGCGGAATTCAATTCGCAGATGAAGTTGCTCAACCAGTCGGTAGTCAACTATCTGGATCTCTGTGATACGCCGGAAAAGTGTGATGAGTTCCTTACGAAAGTGATGATCCAGTTGGAGGAACTGGAAGGGCGATTCGCGGAATTCGACGAGTTTGTCGAGCAGCTGACCGAGAAACGCGAAGAGGTATACAATGCCTTCGAGAACCGGAAGCTCGGCTTGGTTGAAGCGAGGAATCGTCGAGCTGCTTCGCTATTGGGGTCGGCCGAGCGAATTCTCAAGGGGATCAAGACTCGTGTTGATAATATCGAGTCGATCAACGAGATCCACGGTTACTTTGCCTCGGACTTGATGATTGATAAAGTCCGCGACATCGTCGCTGAGTTGTCCGAGTTAGGTGATACCGTCAAGGTTGACGATATCCAGAGTCGGCTCAAGTCGACTCGTGAAGATGCCGTTCGACAGTTGAAGGATCGGCAGGAGTTGTTTGTCGATGGCAAGAATATCATTAAATTCGGCGATCATCATTTTACGGTGAACCAGCAGACCCTCGACCTGACGACGGTGATGCGGGACGACGAGATGTGCCTGCACTTGACCGGGACCAATTTTTTCGAGCCGATTGAAGACGAAGAATTCGTTGCCCTCCGAGATGTGTGGAAGCAGGAAGTGGTTTCTGAAACCAGGGATGTTTACCGAGGCGAGTACCTGGCCTATCAACTGTTTCAAGCACTCGGCGGCGGTGACTTGCCATCTGCCGCGACTTGGTTGGAAAGCCGGGCCGCGGTACTCCGAAGCGTATACCAAAGGCGTCCACGATGCTGATGCCGAGAAAATTCTGGCGAGCTTGGCGCGGATGAGTAGTTCGTTGGGTTTGCTCCGCTACGGACCGCAAGCTAGGGCGATGGCAGCGGTATTCTGGCAGCACTTTATCGAAGAAGAGCAAAGAGAGGTCCTGAGCTCGCAGCTGCAGTCGTTGGGGATCATTCAGGTTGCTTTTTCGGCGACCATCCACCGTGACCGCAGCTTGGCGGAATTGACGCAGCTTATCGGTGACTTCCAATCGGAACACCAGCTCTACGGTGACGATTTTGTCACCGAGGCTGCTGAGTACCTGCTGGAGGTTTTCTTGGCGGGTGGCAAGTTTGCCGTCAGCAAGGCCGCCTCTGATCTTGTCGGGGAATTTCACCGCCGCATCAACTCTTCGAATCAACAGGATGCGTTCCGTGATTCACTTGCCCAAATCGAACAGGACGCGGCTCGCCGCGTCATGGTCGCCAATCAGTGGGCCCGGGTGTTCGTCGCTGAGCACGAGGATAGTCTGTCTGATTTCGGCGACGAAGTCGGATGGCTGCTGCTGACCGAGAGCATCGAGTCAAAGGCGGTCGTGGACGGAAAACACCAGGAGACGATCGGCGGACTCACTGGTGATCACGGCAAGATCCAACGTGGTAATTACGAGCTGCATTTCAACCAGTTCATGCACCGCTTACAGAATTACCAGAATACGGTGGTACCACGTTTCAATCGATTTCATGTTTGTAAACGCGAACTGGTCGACGAATCTCGCGAGCAGATGCGGTTGAGTGAGTTCAAGCCTCGGATTCTGACATCGTTCGTACGGAACCGCTTGATCGACTCGGTCTACCTGCCTTTGGTCGGCGACAACCTAGCTAAACAGATTGGCGTTGCTGGCGAGCAAAAACGTACCGATCGCATGGGGCTATTGCTGTTAATTTCGCCACCAGGCTACGGAAAAACAACGTTGATGGAGTACATCGCCAATCGGCTGGGCTTGATTTTCATGAAAATCAATGGCCCGGCGATCGGTCATCAAGTCACTTCATTGGATCCAGTCGAGGCCCCGAACGCGGCGGCCCGCGAAGAACTCGTGAAACTGAACTTGTCACTCGAGATGGGTGATAATGTCATGATTTATTTGGACGATATTCAGCACTGTAACACCGAGTTCTTGCAAAAGTTCATCTCTCTTTGCGATGCCCAGCGAAAAATCGAGGGTGTGTACAAGGGGAAGACCAGGACCTACGACTTCCGCGGCCGCAAGGTGTCGGTTGTCATGGCGGGGAATCCCTACACCGAGAGTGGTGAGAAATTCCAAATACCTGACATGCTCTCCAATCGGGCCGATATTTATAATCTCGGCGAGATCATCGGAGATTCACGCGAAGCGTTTGAGTTGAGCTACTTGGAGAACTCGCTGACTTCCAATCCGACGCTCAGTCGTCTGTCCAGCCGAAGCCAAAAGGACGTGTACGCGATCATCAAGATTGCCCAGACCGGTAGCCAAGAGGGAATCGACTTGGAGGGCAATTACTCGCCCGAAGAGTTGGATGAGATGGTCCAGGTCATGGTCAAGATGCTACGTGTTCGACATGTCATTCTGTTGATGAACCGTGAGTACATTCGCTCGGCTGCACAGGCTGATGAGTTTCGCACCGAGCCACCGTTCAAGTTGCAGGGGTCGTACCGAAACATGAACCGCATGGCGGAGCGTATTGTTCCGATCATGAACGACGCCGAATTGCAGACGCTGATCACGTCGAGCTACGAGAATGATGCCCAGACGCTCACGTCGGAGACCGAGTCGAACTTGCTTAAGTTCCGTGAGCTATTGGAGATTCTCAGCGAAGACGAGGCGAAGAGGTGGGAGAACATCAAACGCGGTTATTGTCAGAATATCAAGATGAAGGGGATTGGAAGCGACGACCAGGCGGCCCACGTCATCGCCCAGTTGAGCGGTTTCAACGATCAGCTTGAGGCGCTGCGCACGACACTCATCGAGGCGGCGCAAGAGTCTCGGATTGCCGGACAATCTGCCGAAGACCAACGCTCGGAAGCCTTGACGCGCGAGATCGGCGAATTGAACACGACAATCCTGCAGGTTGGCGACTCCCTACAGAACATGGCGCCTGCCCCTGTGGAACCGGCTGCGGCGAGTCCTGCGGCCAGCGGACCATCGCCCGTCGACCTGGCCAAAGATCCGACGACCGAAATACACCGCGTCACCGTGCAGCACAAAGTACCTCGCTCCATCCTGGATGTGCTACGAAACCAGTTCGAACTGATGCACCAGTGGATGGAGCCAACATTCGTTCAATCTCAACAACAGGCGGGCGAACTGAAAGAGCTGCGAACGGCAATCGACACGTGTATCGCCAGCTACTCGACATTGGTTGGTGAATTGGAGTCGGCGCCCAAACAAAAACGTTCGTCGGATTGAGCTGCAGGCGCTAGCCTCGGGTTTTCAGAACCTCAGTTCACGAATGGACTCGCAGAGTCAGTGCCACACCTTGTTTTCCAAATCGCGCGACAATACAGAAGACCTGACGCTAGCTCTGCTTGAACTCATCGAGTTTGTTGTAGAGCGTCCCGCGTCCGATCCCGAGGATTTTCCCCGCCTTGGTCTTGTTGCCCTCGACTTTTTCGAGGACGAATTCGATATGTCGCCGTTCGGCTTCCCGCAAAGAGATCAACTGCGGCTGCTGAGCGAATGCCGCTCGCTGGGCCGACAGGCCCAAGTCGTCGGGAGTCACCTCTTCACCTCGACCCAGCACGATGGCTCGCTCGACCGCATTTTTTAGCTCGCGGACGTTTCCCGGCCACGGATAATCGCGAATGGCGCCGATGGCTGCCTTGGATAACCGGCTGGGGCCACGGCCCATTTGTTGGTGAAACCGATCGAGGAACGACGATGCCAGGCTGATGAGATCGTCGCCCCGTTCCCGCAGCGGTGGCACATGAATGTCGATCACCCGCAAGCGAAAATAAAGATCCTCTCGGAAGAGGTTCTTTCGGACCAGATCGAGCAGGTCACGGTGGGTTGCCGCGATCAAGCGGACGTCGACTTGTATCGATTCTTCTCCCCCGAGACGTTGGAAAGGGTGTCCTTCCAGGACGCGGAGCAGTTTTGCCTGACAGGCGAGACTCATCTCCCCGACTTCGTCGAGGAAAATCGTGCCTCGGTGTGCCCGTTCGAACTGCCCAATGTGCCGACGGTCGGCTCCCGTGAAGGCGCCAACCTCGTGACCGAACAACTCGCTCTCTAGCAGAGATTCACTAAACGCGCCACAGTTCACGGTAACGTTGGGTCCAGCGCTGTACGGACTTAGATCGTGAATCGACCGCGCTACGAGTTCCTTGCCCGTACCACTCTCGCCGAGAATTAGAACGTTGGACCCAGTCGGTCCGACGCGAGCGACCTGGTCGAGCACATTGAGCATCGCGGCACTAGTGCCTTCCATGCGTGACTGTTCGTCCAAGCGGCGCCGCAACTCGACGTTGGCTTGTTCAAGCCGTTCGCGATGCTCTAGATTCTCCAACGCCGCTCCAGTTTGATGAGCGACGACTACGGTGAAATCGAGGTCAGAACGAATGAACGGTGAACTCTCGGTCCGCCGATGACACTCGATCGCACCGCGGAAACCCTGTTGCGCCAAGATCGGTACTCCCAACGCCCGACCTACGTCGGTGCGGGAGTCATCACTGTGCCCCTGTTGGTCGGCCAGGATCGGCTTGCGGTTTTCTACTGCTAGGCTGGCCAGCAAGTGCTCCTCGTGAGTCGTTCCGAACCGTTGGACACAGCGAAGCCGGCCATCAGCTCCGACGAGCCAAATCGATACGGCTTCCGCATCTAAGCCATCGACTAAGGCCGCCAGAGATAGCCCGAGCAACGCTTTTGAATCGCCACAGTCGTGAAGCCCGTTGGCCAAACGGCACAGGACGGCCGAATCTCGAATAACTCGTGAAACTTCGGCGTCGTCCGCATCGGGTACGGCAGTTTGCGGCGAAGAGTCGTCAAATAGTTTGGTCGCCCGCAATTCTTCGGGACTCACGTGAGAAGGGCTCGCCTCACGTTCCGTATCGATGAAGAGAATCAACCGGTCGCCAATTCGAATCAGATCACCGGATTCCAAAACGGCCTGTTGAATCGGTTGCGAATTGACAAAACTGCCGTTGGTACTCTTGCAGTCTTCGACATGCCAGCGGTCGGCGCGAAAACAGATCCGCGCGTGAAGTCGGCTAGCTCGCTCGTCGTCTAGTGTCACATCGCGCGAGGAATGGCGTCCCAAGGTCACCGTTTGCGCGGGATCCAAATAGTGCGTGGCACCGGCATGATTGCCGTTAAGCAGGACGAGCGAATGGGTCATGAATTAGCCTGGTGTCGCGGGAAATTGGCCCGTCCTATGAAAAGGGCATCGGTCAGACGGGCCGGGTTTTTATTGTATCACCTTGGGGCGCATCCTTCAAATTGAAGTGTATGGATTTGGTGCGCGCTGGATGGGGCCAGCAATTGGCTCGTCTGGGCGTTCTGGCAAGGAGTTTCGTTCCGGCTTGTTGTACTTGGGTCTTACTCGTTATCTTATGGCAGTCCGCGTCCTCGAGTGGCTTGCTTTTAGAAACGAATGGAAACCGCAAAACATGGCACTCCGTAAACTGCTCTTGTCGACTTGCTTTTGCCTCTTCGGAAAGAGCTTGTACGGCCATCCCGGACACGGCGTTAATCCAGTGGCGAACGAACCGTGGCACTACTTGTTAGCACCTCAGCATGCATTGTTTTGGGTGTCCGTTGCCTGCTTGTCCTATCTCGCCTACCGCGTCATGCGGCGACCAATCCAGAGTTGCCGAGTCCAAAGCAAGTCGAACGGTCTGTCTGGATAAACGAATGGGGCGAGCCGCCGCATCGGCACATCATCACGACGACTTCTGCGAGCTTCACCGTATCATGACGTCCACGATTTTCGGCTAGGACGTTATTCTCCTCCCGGTTTTTCGGTTAGCTCACCTAGGTTAACCTAGAGAGACAGCAGCCATTGGACAGGGAGCGTAGTGTTGATCGACAAGTCAAACCAGCGTGTTCGTCAAATGTTTGGCGAGATCGCCGCGAAATACGACCGGATGAATCATCTGTTGTCGATGAACGTCGATCGCTTATGGCGGCGAAAGACCGTGCGAATGGTACGGCCACTCACGAATGCTCCAATCTTGGACGTTTGTACGGGCACGGGTGATTTGGCCATCGCGCTGTACAAGGAAAAGAAGGGAAAAGCAACGGTAGTCGGTGCCGATTTTTGTCGGGAGATGTTGGAAATTGGCGAGCGGAAGCGGATACGCCGTGGGTTCTTGGACAACTTCAAATTCGTTGAGGCCGATGCACAGGCACTCAATTGGTGACGGTGGCATTTGGTTTGCGAAATGTCGCCGACACCGATCTTGGGCTGCGTGAAATGACGCGAGTTTGTGCTCCAGACGGCAAGGTGGCAGTCCTTGAGTTTTCGATGCCGACTCGGCAGCCGTTTCGAGGGTTCTACCGTTGGTACTTCAAGAACATACTGCCTCGTATCGGGCAACTTTTCGCTCGAAATGCATCCGATGCCTACGCCTACCTGCCCGACACAGTTGAGGATTTTCCGTGCGGCCAAGCTCTTGTGTCACGAATGGAGGCGGCCGGATTGACGAGCGTGGAGTTTCATCCGCTGACGATGGGGATAGCGACTCTTTACATTGGTCGAAAAATATGACCGAATTACCGCTTGTCTTGGCAATGACGGGCGCCAGCGGTGCCGGTTTCGCAATTCGTCTGTTGCAATGCCTCCGCCATGCCGGAATCCCAGTCCAGTTGACGTATAGCGACGCTGCCTTGCAAGTTCTTCGGACCGAGTTGGGGTTGCGAATTGAGTCTTGTGAAACGAAGTTTCGACCGGAACTCTTTGGATTGGACGGCGCCGCGCCCTGGTGGCAGCGATTATCAGATTCACCTCCGCCCGACCTGGGCCCGCAAGTTCAGCCGGAAGCACCAGTCGAGGTTTACGCCGTGAACGACCTTAGCTCACCGATTGCCAGTGGGTCTCATTTAACTCGAGGAATGATCATCTGTCCCTGTTCGGGCAACACGCTCAGCGCTGTGGCTCGCGCCGCGGCGTCAAATCTAATTCACCGCGCCGCGGATGTGCACCTTAAAGAGCGGCGCCCGTTAGTGTTGGTCACTCGTGAAACGCCCCTGTCCACGCCGCAACTTGAGAATATGGCTGCGGTATCTCGCTTCGGTGCAACCGTCTTGCCGGCGTCGCCCGGTTGGTACCATGGTGTCCGCAGTATTTACGATCTCATTGATTTTATCGTTGCCAGGATCCTTGATCAGTTTCGTATTCCGCATCAGCTGACATCCCGCTGGGGTACGTTGGCAAAAGAAGAGTAAGGTAGATTTATGTGGAGGAACCTGTGCAGCATATTGGAGATGATCCGGTTTAGTCACACGATGTTCGCGCTGCCGTTTGCAATGATGGGCGCGGTGATGGCCTGGAATACGCCAGGTGACTACGAGGGGCAGGGATTTCAATGGCGACAATTGATCGGAATCCTTCTCTGTATGACGTTGGCACGTAGCGCAGCCATGGCATTCAACCGGATTGCCGACCGACGAATTGATGCCGAAAACCCGCGAACCGAAAACCGCCATTTGCCTTCCGGTGCACTCGGCCTTTCAAGTGTGGTCTCGTTTACCGTCCTCACATCGATCTCATTCGTTGCCGCAACATTGATTTTCTTGCCAAATTGGTTGCCCGTCGCGCTCAGTGTGCCGGTCTTGGGTGTGCTTTTCGCATACAGTTTTACGAAGAGGTTCACGTCGCTCGCTCATTTTTGGCTGGGACTGTCGCTCTTTCTGGCTCCTGTGTCGGCGTGGATTGCCATTCGTGGCGCGGGGCTAATCGACCATCCCGCCGACATCCTTCCCGCTGTGGTGCTCGGAACGGCGGTCCTGTTGTGGGTTGCCGGATTCGACATCATTTATGCGTGCCAGGACGAGGCCTTCGACCGCCAGGCCAAACTGCACAGCATTCCGGTACGGCTGGGAGTCGAGCGAGCCCTGCGGCTCGCTGCGGCCTGTCATTTTGGAATGGGCATCGCTTTGCTTTGCCTCCCGTTCCTGTGCCCCCATGTCGGCTTGGGCGCCATTTACCTAACTGGCGTTGCCGCCGTCTGCCTGCTGTTGGTGTACGAACATCGCCTGGTTCGACCCGACGATCTGACTCGAGTGAACATTGCTTTCTTCAACGTGAATTCGGTCATCAGCATGGGCCTGTTTCTGGCTGCGACCGTCGACCTGTTATGGCGGTGAACTCCTGCACTGTATTGAGCCGCAGGCGCTAGCCTCGGGTTTTCAGAAGACTGGGCCCACAATGCACTGGCAAAGCCAGTGCCACACATTGACGAATTGCCCTAATCGACGTTTAGAATCAAAAGTTGACGTAGGGCTAGCCGATCCGACATGCGTCTGAGAAAATAGAAGGTCACGTTGCTGGCTTGTTATCTTTTCCGCCAGCGAACGGTAAATCACTGGGCGGCGATCAGTTTCGTGGTCCGGTGACAGTTTTGGGCCGTCCGTGGCCAGTGTCGAGACAGGCAATCCACCACCGGTGTGACTTATGAACTACGCTCAATCGTTCCAGGCGATTCGTGAAAAGGTTGAAGCGGGCCAACGGCTTTCCTTCGACGACGGTCTATTCCTCTATGAGCCGACAACTCCACTGCAGGAAATTGGTGAGTTGGCCAATTTGGTTCGCGAACGGATAAATGGCAATGCCGGCTATTACAACATCAATACGCATCTGAATCCCACCAACGTCTGCGTCTATCGATGTAATTTTTGCGCTTTTCGGGCCGATCTTCGCGACGCGAAAGGATACTTGATGTCCGACGCGCAGATCATGGAGCGGGGACAAGAGGCGGTAGAGAATGGTTGCACGGAAATGCATATCGTCGGTGGCCTTCACCATCAGATGGATTACCAGTGGTACGTCAACGTGGTGCGAATCCTGCACGACGGCTTTCCAAGACTACACTTGAAGGCGTGGACTGGCGTCGAGATCAACTGGTTCGAGTTTCTCACCAAGCGGTCGGTCCGCGATATCTTGACCGAGCTCAAAGAGGCCGGCGTCGGCAGCATGCCCGGGGGCGGGGCCGAGATTTTTCATCCAGAAGTACGGGATAAGATCTGCGAGCATAAATCTGACGCTGGCAAGTGGATCGACATTCATCGCACGGCTCACGACCTGGGTCTCCGCACAAATTGTACGATGCTCTACGGGCATATCGAAGAGGCGTATCACCGGATTGACCACCTCATTCGATTGCGGGAACTGCAAGACGAAACGGGCGGCTTTCAGACATTCATTCCGCTCGCTTTTCATCCAGAGAACACGGGCCTAGATTACATCAAGAAGCCGTCTTCGGTGATGGATCTGCGAACGATGGCGATCTCGCGTTTGATGTTGGACAACATCCCCCACATCAAGGCCTATTGGATTATGTTGGGGTTGGACGTCGCTCAGACAGCACTTGCCTACGGGGCCGACGATTTGGACGGTACCGTGCGGCACGAGTTGATCTATCACGACGCCGGGGCGACCACGCCGCAGGCGTTGACGGTTGACAAGATTCGCGACGTCATCGCCGAAACGGGTCGTGAGCCAATTGAGCGTGACACGCTCTACCGCCGAGTCCATCGTGACACGGGCAATCTGGACCGATGGGAAATTGGCGAAGAATTGCTGATTGGGCGTTGATCGACATTCGCTAAGAATCAGACTCGATCTTGCTTCCGACGCGTACGGCTCGAATTCTTGCGGCAATCCTCGCACGTTCCTGTGATGATTAGTCGGTGGCTGCTGACTCGAAAGCGGTGGTTATTGGCCACCTCGTCGCGTAGCTTCACCAAATCCTTGGACACGAACTCAAACAGCTCGCGACAAACCTGGCAGTACAGGTGGTCGTGTTGCGGATAACCGTAATCGTGTTCGTACACTCCGCGGCCGTCGAGTTCAAATTTACGCAAGAGTCCCGCATCGACGAACTCTGTCAACGTGCGATAAACCGTGGGTCGGCTCACGTAGCCGGGCTGGCCCTTCGTCGGCAAACGCTCAATCAGGTCATCGGCATCGAAGTGGTCGTGGTGGTTGAATACGTGGTTGATCAAGATCCGCCGTTGTTCGGTGCTCCGCATTCCTCGACTCTGTAGGTACTCTTCGAATCGCTTGGCTGGCGTCAACGAAGTTTTCACTTCGCCCAATGAGAGATCCGGTGTCATGGGGTGAGTCTCGAAATGGCTTATTGAAACTAGTAAGTGCTATTTAAGTCGTGTTGTATTATAGATTTAATTGTCCTCGAGTCCAGTGTAGTCTCAATAAGGTTCGTCGCGATAGGCCGGCCGACAGCCCGTCAAAACCAGGAAATTTCGCCACGAATGAACCAATTGGTGTCTGGCAACGTTTCTCAAATAGATTGGAATCACCCGGATCAAATCGAGACCATGCGAGGGCTAGCCCGTGACGAGAGACCGGACACACGTCGCCATTGGATGTAACGCATCATTACCGTCGGTATTGGTGGATCTCCAGTCGTATTTTGAGTTTTCATTTGCGATCGACGAGCTTCTCCAAACGATGCCGATTCAAAGTCTTGGGCAACCTAGAGAAACGGTATTGCCTAATCGGATGGATCCACCTAGGATCCTTCATCCGCCAAAGTGTCGGAACAGATAACGTCTGTGAATCACTCGGCAGTCATCGATGGAATCGGCATTTTGCCGCGAAACCTGTTTGCCTGTCATGATGGGTAACAACGTTCACATCGTTGAATTTCGGCATCACGTGGTAGATCCGCAACGTCCACATGATGCGAATCGTCTGCTTGACCGCACGAGATGACGCGGTCCTGCAACGCGCATTCGTCGCATTCGCTAGGGCGGTAGCGGACCGGTGCAGCCGACATAGGCGTCGGCAGCCATTGTCAACGTTACAAGAGGTTGCTTCGAGAATTCGATGTAACTTCAGGCCGTCGAAGTCCGATACTTGGAGTGCGATCGCGAGGTCAAGCGTGGCCATGGAGAGCCCCCCTCGAGACACGGATTGCGACGCCCTACGAATCGACGAAACGTCGAAGGATCCACACATTTGGCGTCCAATCCCACGGTCCGCTCTTCCCTTGGACCGGGCAAAAGGCGTAGTATGTTGGTTGCGGAACGCCGGTCCGCAGTCTTCCTTCGTTAACCCGGCAAGATGCCGTGTATTTTTGGCGAACGAAACATGGATCGCTTTCGCTACGCCTAACTGGTTAATGGCCTATCCTTTAATGGGGGAACCAAGATGCAGATCCAAGGCCCAGCTCATGTTCATGGACCGCAGGCAATCAACGCACCTCACCGTGTCCGTCCCGCAGAGACCGCAGAGAAAACGACGTCATCGACCGGAGTGGACCAATTGGACATCTCGCCGGAAGCAGATCTCGTCAGTCGCGTAAGAGAGACGCCAGAGATTCGCGCTGATCGTGTTGCGGAGATTCGCAAGGAAATTGCCGCCGGTGTGTACGAAACCGATGAAAAGCTCGATGTTGCGCTCGATCGGTTGTTGGACGAAATTTCCTGAACCGGCCCACCGTCCGGTCCAGACCTAACCCGCGCACTCGCTGCGCGGTTTTTTTGTGCGCCACAACACTGGACTCGCTAACTTAAGTGAGCGGAGCAACGTTGATGAAACAGCTTCTTTTACTACGTCACGCGAAGTCGAGTCACAGTGGCGGCCAAGTGAACGATCACGATCGTCTGTTAAACGAACGTGGCGAGAGGGAGGCGCCGATGGTCGGTCGGTATCTGGTCGAACAAGACCTGATCCCTCAACGAACGATCTCCTCGACGGCAAGCCGAGCGGAGCGGACCGCAGTACTTCTTCTCAAGGAGTGCGGACTTGACCCACCGCAGCTTGACGAACGCCTCTACCTGGCTGCCCCGCAGACCATTACCGAGTTGGCGATGGAGTGTGATGAATCGACCGACCGATTGTTGTTGGTCGGGCACAATCCGGGAATGGAGAGTCTCGCTAGTCAACTCTCCAATCGGTACCTGGATCTGAAGACGGCCCATCTGGCCGTCTTTCAATTCTACGGGATTGCCTGGAACGATTCGCGCTGGTTGACCGAAGCGTTGCTGCTGTTGCAGTGGCGCGCTGGTGCGGACGTTTAGCGTTGGGGCCACGATCAATGGCCAATCCCAGCGGCCCTGGCTCACGGTAGCCGAAACTTCTTTCAATTGTTGGACAGAGGGTGTGTGAGTTGAAGTCCGTTCAGGGTCGGCTTTCGATTTGTCAGAAGTAGTTCGTCAAGTATGTCATCGGGTGTGCATATCCAACGCTTGATCGTATAGATGGCCCCTACATAATCCATCTGCTTGCGAGTGCGGACTTGGCCCCGGCATAGGCAGTTCGTTGCTTTTCCCGCTGAATTCTTTCGTTGTTTTTTCTCCTGATACTGCCGCCAAGCGGGTTTCTTTTGACCTTGCCGACCTCAAGATT
>LWDU01032406.1_pt2 | contig 17580 bp, 26 predicted proteins | sample 727161 | NCBI WGS metagenome assembly LWDU01 (sample SAMN04566230, study PRJNA314399) | hydrothermal vent metagenome | isolation source: deep sea hydrothermal plume seawater | place: Mexico: Gulf of California, Guaymas Basin | collected 2004-07-11
CTGAGAAAAGGAAACTTATCTAAGAATTCTTTAATTTCTGTTTCTAATTCCATAATTAATTTGCGATAAATATATTTAAGTGAGATAAACGCATGGCAGAAACGCTAACACTATTTAAGTATGAGACTGACATCCATTTGATGTTGGCAGATGATATTAACAAAACGGTGAATCCTCCTATGAATAATAAAATTATTAAAATATATAAAGGCGTCGACAGCGTCTTAAACTTCTATATCAAAGACAAAGATCGAAAGGCTGTTAGTTTAACGTCTGGTACACTTACAGCATATTTAGTAAATCACACAACCAGTAATTTGATATTTTCTAGGTTAGTAGAAGAGATAGATAATACCACTGGACAGGCAAAACTTAAAATTTTAAATAAAGATTTAACAAGTATTGAATCAGGATTTTATGATTTGTCGTTAACATTTACAAATGTAGACGGAGAAACATTATCGCTTTATACAGATAGGGCAGATAATGCAAAAGTAACAATAGAAGTTAAAGATGGACCTATGCCAAAATTAGTAGATTCTGCTTCTGTAACATTTTCAACCGATGGTGGAACCGGAGGTAAGGAATATAGTTCAGCAGTAGAGGTTTCGTCTATTGCACCAGATACTACTGGAAATCATACTGTTGTTGCATATTTTACAAATTATACTGGTAATCTTTATGTAGAAGGATCCATTGAACAAACAGCCGCAGGATGGTTTCCTATTACAATAGGTAGTGGCACTGAGCATAAAGTATACACAAGTGTATCATCTCCGGACCCTGTTAATTTTACTGCAAATTTGAATTGGATTCGATTTGCACATGATCCAGACGCAGAAAATGCAGGAACGGTTGACAAAATTCTTTATAGAAGTTAAACTATATGTATGAGTATAGTTCTAGATGTTGTTAAAGCAAATCTACCTATAGATGCAAAGCAAACCCCATCTGGTTGGTTAACGATAAATTGTCCTTGTTGTATACATTTTGGACAGGCTAGACCCGACAGACGACACAGAGGAGGGTTCATGTTCACTCCTGACGAAGGTGTCGTTTATCATTGTTTTAATTGTAATTATAAAACCGGCTGGAAACATCCTGATAGATTTTCCGATAAATTTAAAAAATTATTAAAATATTTAGGACTACCTAGATCTGATATTCAACGACTTACATTGGAAACAATGCGAGAAGCGGATTTAGTACAACCAACTAAAGAAGAAATACCGGAATATAAAATAAATTGGCCAGAATATAAATTACCAAGTGGTTCAAAACCATTAGATCAATGGGAATTTAATCCTTTGTATAATAAAGCATTGGAATATATTAGTTATAGAGGCTTATTAGATTTAGGTGATTGGTATTATAGTAATGCAGTAATTGGTCAAATGCAACATAGAATTATATTGCCATATAAGTACAAAAGCAAGATAGTAGGTTTTACAGCAAGATGGGTAGGTGAAGAACAACATAAATATCCTAAGTACTACCAACAACAACCTAGAGATTTTGTATTCAATTTAGATGCACAAACAAAAGAAAGAAAATATGTATTAGTTACAGAAGGCCCGTTTGATGCAGTTGCAATAGACGGAGTAGCAATAGGTGGTAGTAATATAAATTATCAACAAGCTCAGATTATTAATCAATTAGGCAAAGAAGTTATATTTGTACCTGATCAAGATAAAGCAGGTATTGATGTGGTACAACAGGCAACATATTATAATTGGCATGTAAGTTTTCCACCCTGGGGGGATGTTAAAGATTGTGCCGAAGCAGTAAATAAATATGGTCGGCCGTTTGCTCTTAAAAGTATCTTAGCCTTTGTTGAAACCAACAAAACAAAAATAAAAGTGAAGAGTCAATTATGGAAGTAGGAATATTTGGAGATTATAATTCCTTTATGACTGGTATGGGAGCTATAAAGGCTATCTGGGATAAAACAGACATGAAGGGAGAAGATAAAATAACAGGCAATGATGTCGATCCTATAGGATGGGAACATCTGTTAGCAGAAAAAGTCGAACATGTAAATTTTGAAGTTACGCCATGTTGTAGCAATCAAGAAATTGTAAATCAATTAGTAACATCTATTCAACAAAAGCCAAAAGATTTATATATTGTTCAAACTACATCATGGTATATGTCATCATTTGGTATTATTGATTATGATTATTTTCAACATAAACCAAGACATAACCTTACATATAATGTAATAGATCCGCGTAGTCATATAGGTAAACGGTATCCGTCTGCTGTAATGCCATATCATCCTAATTATACTATTAATAAAACACCATTTACTGTGGGTGGACTCGAAGGCGATGCATCAACACCTAGATGGATTTCACAAACAGATGCAGATTTTATTGTTGATACTTCAGGATTATTTGAGTCGGTTTTTACTAGTTGTATAGATAATATAGAAGATGCAAGCCTTGTTGACGGATTAGATGATGCTCATAGGATGAGAGCAATTTATGGAGAATTAGGTAAGGTCATGTTACATGATCATTTAGGTTCACAATTAAAGCAAGAAGAAATTTTTGCAACAATGAATTTATTAAATTTACTAAGCCAAACACATAATGTTTGGTATTTTCATTGGTTTCCGCCGTTAGGTAGAGTAGAAGATTTTGATTATATGGAAGACCCACATTCATCTGGAAATCGTATTTCAGATTTTAGACGGAAAAATAGAAAAGATACTATTGGATTAAATTATGCAAAATTAGAAAGATTAAACACAGATAAACGTATACATCCATTTAGTGTAATGGATTGGATGATAATGACACATAGAGATAAAATAAACAACGAAACAGACTGGTTAAATGAGGCCGGTCATAAAACAGTATTTGACGACTATATTTGTTCAAACGATACACTTATGAATATACTAAAAAATGGCTGAAGAAATAAAAGAATACACCGAAGATATGCAAAAACTTTATGTAGAGTTTTTATTATCGGATCCTGAATTATATGCACGATGCCAAGCAATTGTAGATGCGGAATATTTTGATAGAAAATTTAGAAAAAGTGTAAGATTTATACAAGAACACGCAACCGGATATTCTGTATTACCTACTCCAGACCAAATTGAAGCACAAACTGGTGTAAAATTTACACTGGTTAAGGATGTTGATGAACGACATCAAGATTGGTTTTTGGATGACTTTGAACAATTTTGTAAGCACAAGGCATTAGCAAATGCAATTCTTAGTTCAACAGATTTATTAGAAGAAAATCAATTTGGTGCCGTTGAAAAAATGATCAAGGATGCAGTTCAAGTTAGTTTGGCAAAAAATTTAGGTACAGATTATTATGTAGATCCAGCAGATAGATTGCGTAATTTAAAAACATTAAATGGAGGAACAAGCACTGGTTGGGAAACAATGGATTCAAAACTGTTTGGTGGATTTAATAAGGGAGAACTTAATATATTTGCGGGAGGTAGCGGTGCAGGTAAGAGTATATTTCTGCAAAATCTAGCGATAAACTGGTCACTAATGAAGTTAAATGTTGTGTATATTAGTTTAGAATTAAGTGAGCAGTTAACTGCTATGCGTATGGATGCAATGAATACAGGCTATTCAACTAAGGAATTATATAGAAATTTAGACGATGTAGATTTGCGTATTAAAATGCAAAAGAAAAAAGCAGGAGCTATTCAAATAGCACAATTAGTAAGTGGTTGTACAGTAAATGATATACGAGCATATTTAAAAGAATATACAGTACAAACAGGCATACGACCAGATTGTATATTAATCGATTATTTAGATTTAATGATGCCCGTTCAACAAAAAGTACTACCAAGTGATTTGTTTATTAAAGATAAATTTGTTAGTGAAGAACTTAGAAATTTAGCAGTAGAATTGGATATTTTATTTGCAACAGCATCACAATTAAATAGAGGTGCAGTAGACGAAATTGAATTCGACCATAGTCATATTGCAGGCGGACTTAGTAAAATACAAACAGCAGATAATGTAATTGGTATATTCAGTTCACGAGCAATGCGAGAACGAGGACGAATACAAATACAATTTATGAAAACACGGTCCAGTAGTGGAGTAGGACAAAAAATAGATTTAGAATTTGATGGCAACACATTACGAATATCTGATCTACCAGAGGGAGAGGAAGATAGTCCAGTTGAAGATATATATGCTAAACTTAAAAAGAAATCAACTCTTTCAAAGGTAAAATCAGGGTTAGCCGATAACCAGGTAGTTGACGACCAAGTAGATCATACAGATAAATTACGAAAAATGTTAAAAGGCATGGAATGAAGCAAGAAGAACAACTTAAACATGCTAATCATTTTACTACAAATATAGAATGTGATCAACTTAATACTGCTGATTTAATTGCTAATAGGATATTACTTAAAATATATGGTGGTATTGGTGATGTATTAATGTGTCTACCGATAATACGTAACTTATCTGAAATATACCAAGTAGATATTGCATTGCGGAATGCTGATAATTCAGATATAGGCGAATGGACAGAAGAAATAATACAACATAATCCTTATATTAATAATGTTTATACATGGAAATATTGGACAACCAATTTAAGTGACTTGCGGGTATATAAAAAAGTTGTTGTTTATAATCCCTTTCCATACGATCAAGAAATGTTTTATGCAAAACCCATTCATAGAATAGATTTTGCCGCCGACTTAATGGGAATTACCGATTGTAAACCACATGATATAAATGTTCATTTAACAAACGACGAAAATACATGGGCATATAATAAATTAGAATTAATTAAAAATCCTGTAATTATTCAACCAACTATTTTGCGAGATCCGTGGCCCAATAACCAAGGTAAACAAATTCCGTTAGAAATTTATCCTAGGCTTTTTAAAGACTTTCCTGAATTAACATTTGTGGGTATTGGAACAACAAAAGGCAACAATGGTGATGGAATGAATTTAGGTGAATGGGATAATTATGTATCTTTTATGGATCAAACTACAATAAGACAAGCAATTGCATTATTAAAATGGTCTAAATTTCATATTATACCTGATAGTTTTTTAAGCCATGCAAGTGCAGGATATAATAAGAAAGGTATAGTTATATTTGGTAGTACATCTCCGCAAGTATTTGGATATAAAAATAATTATAATCTTTGGTATGCTCCTCCGTGTGCTCCGTGTAGGATACAATCAGAACCAACAGAATGGCATAAAGAATGTTGCATTAAAGATGGAATACCAGTAGAATATGATAATTTAAAACGAAATATTAAGAAATTAATAACTGAAGAGCTTTCAGGAGTGCTTGACCTTGGGTAGGATGTACATCCCTGCTACTTGCCATTAAATTAACAGCCGCCATAGCACTATCTAGCATTTGTGGTCCCATTTGCGGATCAGGATGTAATGCTGAAGGATCTATGCTTTGTATAGCATTAAGCACACCGGAAGGATCAGCAGGTTCCTCTGCTTGGGCCAATGCTTCTTCATCGGGTAGGGGTTGCCAGTCTGGATGATATGGACTTGCTTCATCTAAATCAAATGCTCTCATAACAATATTTAGCTAAATATTATATAGTATTAAGAGGATTGTATATGACATCCACAAAAAGTCTTTTTGAAGAAATTAGCTCAATTGCAACTAAACGAGATAGTTCATTATTAGTTGAATCTAGAGCAGAACATATTATTGCAAGTGTTATTAATTTAATACATTTAATACAAGAATCGTATTCACAAGACCAAGCGGCAGATTTAAATAAACGATTAATAAATGCAATAAGGACCGAAGATGTACGCAAATTCACTAGAGGTATGCGTAAAATAAAAGAGCAGGTAGGAAATGACAATTAAAGATATTTTAAATAAAGTTAAACCAGCTAGTCGTTTGTCTGTAAAAGATCCTACAACAAAACGGTTTAAAAGACGTAAAGGAAAAGATTTTCATTCCAAAGGTGATTTTAATCACAAATTTAAAGTTTCTAATATTACAAAGCGAATAAAAGGCGCATTGTGTGATGACATTAACAACAATACAGAATGAACTAGATTATCTAGTAGAAGAAAACCAAAGTAGTTTTCAACTAATTAATACACTAACCGAAAGTAGGCTATTCAGGCAACCCCAAGTTTTAAAAAATTTAGGCAAACAAGGTCTAAAAGACTTAACTTTTTTATATATACTTTTATTATACATATTATATAACGAACCCGAAACTCATGAAAAGGCAGTACTTTACGCAAAACGAACTAAATCTTACAGGGACTTTGAAACTTTTTATATAGGTGGAACAGATTTATATCTACTTATTAATGCTAATCTAGGCTCGATCAATAAACCTCTATTACTTATGTTTCTTGATCGTTTGGCTAATGCAAGTATAGAAAGAGAATTTGTACATAGATTTTTTTTAAATGCACAAAATACATTACAAGTAAACAATAGTGTATTACGATCTGCTAGAAGATATGTCCAAGATTGGCACATAATGGGCCAACAACGTAAATACCAAACAATGACCCAAATATTATCATTTGTACGAACAAAAGCAAGGTACATAGAAGTGTATGATGATATAACCGAAATACATAGAAAATATTCATAATTTGATAAATAAAAATAACAAGTAAAAGTTATTAAGGAGATTAATTATGGCTTTAGACGACAACGCAAGAACGGTACCAACGAATGCAACGTATGGTGCACCTATGTTTGTGTATAAATTAGCATGTACTGCAATTCACACAGGACATACCGCATCAGATTCTGATTTTCAGAAGGTTCTTTCATACATTGGACAAAGAACTACTGTATTGGCATGGGAAACCCCTGCTTCTAACGTAGCATATGTTTTATGTGAAGGTGGTATTGATTTATCGACCTGGCCAGTAGGCGCAGGCGCAACAACAACCGCAGGAACCGTTGATAATGGTGACACCGGTGCAACCAATGATTGTGTAATTACTAAACATTTAACGTTTGAGTAATAGCATATAGAATTAAGGCGTCTATTATTTAGGCGCCTTTTTTTATGACCGCTAAATACCAATAAAGATTATATGTCAACATTTCATGATGCCGGTGAATTTATCGGCGCAAATATTGAGTTCTTTTCAATATTCAGTTTAATAGATTTTTCAGACTCAGATATGGGAGCAAATGCTACACCTTATAAAGGTGACGGCACTAAATTAGATTTAACAAATATTGAATCTAAACCGTATCATCAAGCTCAAAATTTAAATATTTTAATTCAATCTATTGGTTTTAGATGCCAACCAGCAATGATATCTGTAAATTCTCAATCGGTTACTATTACATCATTTAATAATGCTCATAGTGTAAATTTAGGTTCGGCTTATACAGGTACTAAAACATTATGGACAATAAAATTTGCAACGGAACACCCTGGTTCATGGAATATTACATTATTACAAGACGAATTATACAGTATGCCCATAGAAGGATCGTCCACTTTAACAGACTCAACGACTAATATTATAGGAAATATAATAAATACAAACGTTGGTGATAATGTCAACAGAAACACTATCATCGAAATGGCTGAAATACTTTAGGCAAATACTGGCTCCAAGTCGATATTACTATATCGTGTAAACTAATAAACATTAGTAAAAGTGATTTGGATTATGAGTGCAATAGAAAAAACGAGCTTAGAAGCTCATGTAGAACTTTGTGGCGAAAGATACACTCGCTTAGAAGATAAATTAGATGACGTTGTAAGACGTATAGAACGTAGTTATGTACGATTTGATAAAATGGAGCAATCTGTAAATGTTATCAAAGAGTTTGCAACAAACCATCATACTGATAGATTTAAATCTATTGATCAAAAACAAATAGCGTTAGATGTTCGTATATCAAATGTAATGAAACTAATTCTTTCTGGTGCAATCCTAATTATAGGAACATTAGTTACCGGCATCTTCACACTACTCCCCTAATAACAATAAATACAATAACAGGAATTAATAAATGCATATTATCGAAGTAGCAGAGCCTCTTATTGAAACAAAAATTGTTTGGGCAAAAAAAGGCAAAAACAGTATTACACGAAAATATAGATGTTCTTTCGGTAAACGAAAGGGCAGAGTTGTTGCAAGTCCAATGCAATGTTCCGCTCCAATAGATATGAAAAAACGATTCTCACTTAAAAAAACAAGAGCAAGATTGGGTTCTAAAATGGTAAGAAAAGCAAAGAAGACCAAACGATTTAATCCTGCTAGTAAACGAGTAAGGGCATTAAATAGACAATGAAAGCACTATTAGCATTAAATGAAAGTACTACAGCAGAAATACTTGCTGATTTATTACAAATACCTCCTGAACAGGCACAACAAATTGCAGGACAATTGCGACTTAGTGAAATATTAAATCTTGTTCAAGAACTTAAAGCAAACAATATGTGGGAAGCAAACGAAATTATTAAACCATATATTGCTGAATTAGGATCCGGGACTAAAGATCAAGGACTAGGAAGAGCTAAACAAGGTATAAAAAATGCTCCTCAAGCACAACAAGCAGGAACAGGCGATCAACAAGCACAACAAGCCCAACAAGCACAAAACAATGTATCTAGTGCTACAATACCATCAACTAGACCTAATCTTTCGGGACCAGAAACTCCGCCCGGCGAACAAGAACCCAATTACACAATGGATATAAAGAAAGATGGCCAACCAATAGCATCTTCAAATGTCGGACCAGATGGGGCGGCTAGAGCAATTAGAACAGGACCAAAAAGTTCAGGTAAAGGGCAAGGATTGGCGGCATTACGGGTAGCAAAGGGAATGGCATGAGAGTAGTAGAAGTGGCAGGACCTTGTCCTGTAATGGTATCAAATAAAGAAGCATCTGTTTACGATAAAATATGTGGTAAACAAGGTTGCACAAAAGAAGATTTGTCTGAACGCGAAAATATGATTGTTAAACAACTTACCACTAAGGGGGTTGTAGATAGAATAAATGGTCGCTTTTATCCAAGTTTTCGATAAATAATATAAACTGAGGACGGGGATTTAATTATGAATATTTCAGATTTTGACCATGGTAAAACCAAATTAGATAAGATTAACAAATATCTAAAAGAAACCTTTGGATTTTCTATTAAAAAAGAGGATGTTACCTCAAAAGCAATTCGAGGTATATTGCAAAGAGTTAGAGACAAACAATCAGCGATTGTTAATGAATCTAATGTTACTGACTTTCATAAGCATCCAGATTATGCTAAAACTATTATGGTTGCCGAAGCATTGGCTATTATGTTAAAAGAAATTGCCCCCACTCAAAGAAAAATTAAACCAAAAATCAAGGAATCCAAAATGGCGAAGAAGGTCATAGAACATAAAGAACAAGGTATGAAAAAACATCCTCACCCAGGTAAAAAAGTTGAAAATAAAGAAGTAAAAAAAGAAAAACTTGAAGAAGTAAAAGAAAAAGTTAATCCACGTTCAGTTACTTTAGAAAATCTTCGCACCTTAATGGAACAAGATTTAGATCAAGCAGAATTAGTTCTTGCCGCCAAAGATATGGTTGATAGATTGCAAAAAATGGCAGAAGATTTGGCAGGGATGCAAGTAGAAGATTTAATGCCTCTTACAGATGCTATGCGGGAATCATTTGGCATGGAACAAGCAGAAGCATTTAGTGCATCAGTTGATGCTACATTGGGTGCCGCTTTAGAAACAATCAAAGCAACCCGCGAACAAGTAGACCAATCAGTACTGGTACTTACTGGCGAGGGTGCCCCTGTTAATGATATGATGGGTGGAGAAGCAATGCCAGCAGGTGATATGGGAGCTCCATTACCAGGCGAAGAAATGGCTGTTCCGGCAGAAGATGAATTTGCAGGAGAAGAAGCCGCCGCAGGTGTAGAAGGGGAACCATTGGGACGTATTCCTAAAGAATCTGTACAAATTGCTAAAAAACTTTTACTTCAACATGCAAAGAACGGTAAGTTGACAAAAGCATCAATTAAAGAAGCCGCAAAAGTGATGGCCGGCAAGTGAGGCCAATATGCGAGCTCATGAAATAATACTTCGGGAAGACCGTTGGGATCCTGAATATATAAGACATGAGGTACTTACGTTATTAACGTCAGTCGCCGCCGAAGGTATTACACAATTATCTCCAATTAGTTTATTACAAGATCTTAAAGCCATGGGATATCCCATGACAATGAGTGGCTTATTTGATTTATTACAAGGAACAGAACTTGTTAAAAATATGAATAGGGATGTTATTGAACTTGCAGTTACTGATGCAGATACGTTTTCAAATGTAGAAAAAAGCGAAGCAGATACAAACAAAATACATAATACAGCAGTTAAGCAAGCAAATAAGGATATAGGAATATAGAATGGCCTATTTTATTAGTGCAAAACAAGCAAGAGAAAAAGCAAGAAAAGATTCTGCTATTCAAAGTGAAACAGCAGTTATTGAAGCCGCCATTTTAATAGCAGTAGAAGCAGGTACATTATCTGCCTCTGTAGATGATGATTCCGTAATGACCGAATCAACCAGTGCTGATGCGGCACAGGTTCTTGCAGAAAGTTATCATTCGGTTTGGCAAGGCGGAACAACTGACGCCACAAAATCAGATCAAATGGCTCAAGTTATTAAATATTTTGTTGACTTGGGATACAGCATCCATAGAGAAATAAACACTAGTTCGAACACCACATTTAAGTGGGTAGTTAGTTGGTAAGATGAACATTGTGACCTACAATGAATATTTTGTAAAACTTCCTTTTTCATTTGATATAGCCGAATTACGAAAATCAACACATATTGTAAGAAATATAGCAAAAGCAGTAATTGGTCAAGACTTCAATGGTACAAGTACTTTATGCTTAACTCATAGAAAAAATGGGGATCCTTGGGAAGGTCAAAGAATTAGAGGATTTTTTTGGACACGACCCGACGATACTTATGAAGAAGTTACTCGTGAAGAGCCATTTGACGAAGAAGAGTTTACAGAATTTAATCAACATTTTAAGCATACATATTTTGCAAGTATACATAAATTTTTAGCAAACAAATATAAAATAGGTAGAATGCGTTTAATGATGCTTAAACCTAGATCAACTATAAGTTGGCATAGAGATCCTGATAAAAGAATACATATTCCAATAACATCTAATGCAGGTTGCAGGCATATTATAGAAGATATGGTAAAACATATTCCTGCCAATGGCCGAGCATGGATTCATGACGATACTAAATATCATACAGTTACCAATGGAGGCGAAACTCCAAGAGTATCTTTAGTTACCACCCTTTTAAATTAATATATGATAAGAAAAATATTTGGCGAAAGTATAGGTGTATATACCTTACCTAATGCAGAATTATATAACGACGAATTTATTAAATTTGCATACTATTCTAAAGATTTAGTTGAAAATACAGATATTTTCAAGTTAATGAAAGAGTCTAACGCTCCAAAAGATATGAATGATTATTTAGAACCTTTCATACATAGATCACATCTCATACCTGGTTATCCTTTAAAATTTTTAGATGATGTAATGTGGGCATTAAAAGAATATACAAAAGAAATGGGGCAAGAATTTAATCAACATAACTTTCCTTATTTGGCACCATATGTATCGCGAGCATGGACTAATATAACTCCTCAGGGAGATTATATAGGATCGCATGATCATAAAAGATTTGATGCTAAGTTTAGTGTATCGTATTATCCTAAATTTTTACCAGAGCAAGGAGATTTACATATAGAGAATACCGACTTAAAAGTAAATAAAAGAATATATCCGTGTAATGAAGTACCTGCAAGAGAAAGAATTGAAGGCAAAAAAGGACAAGCAGTAATATTTCCAGGATATATAAAACACCATACAGAAATTAACAAATCATTAGAAGATAGAATATCTACTTCATGTGATATTAAATACTTAGGAATTAATAGTGATCTTCCACCACCTGAGTTAGTAAATGAACTAACTTCTGCATTTCAACAAGAATTAACAACAAACTTTAAATTATGATAGATGAAAAATGGACAATTAAACGAATCATGTGGTTTTCACTTGGTATGTTTTGTTTAGGTATGGCATATATAGGTGTTGTAACACCAGGTATACCTTTTAGTATATTTTTAGTGATAGCCGCATATAGTTTTGCAAGATCTAGCAAAAAATGGCATGATTGGATTTACAATCACAAATATTTTGGACCTTTCTTAACTAATTGGGTTAATTATCGAGTATTTCCATTTTATGCAAAAATTTCAATGATTATTGTTATGTCGTCTACACTTATTTTTACCTGGTATATGCTTCACAATTTGAATATGATATTGTGGACAGGAGGGTTTATGTTAAGTGTTGCAATATGGGCATGGCGTTATCCTAGTACAAAAGAAGAACATGCTCGTCGACTAAAAAATGGCAAAAAAATTGGTTGGATTCATTGACAATTGTTGATATAAATGTTATACTATATATATGAATCTAATAGAGAAATACGACTACCCGTCGTTAAACCGGTTTAATAATTCAGGAAAAAGATTATATAACACCCCATCTGGTAATCTTCCCTCAGTTACTACAATCTTAGATAGAACAAAAGATAAAACATTTCTTGTAGAATGGAGAAAACGAGTAGGCGAAGACGAAGCAAAGCGTATAACAAAAGAAGCATCAGGATTAGGTACCCTATTTCATAAACATTTAGAAAATTATATACTAGGCGAAGAACGACCTAAAGGTAAAAATGTTGTTTATAAGTTAGCAGAAGAAATGAGCAATGTTGTTATAGAAAAAGGATTAATTAATGTAAATGAAATATGGGGCTCAGAAATAAGCCTGTATTATCCGGGGTTATATGCAGGTACTACTGATTTAGTTGGTATGCATAATGGTACACCGGCAATAATGGATTATAAAAGTACAACTAGACCTAAAAAAGAAGAATGGGTTGAAGATTATTATTTACAATGTTGTGCATATGCATTAGCTCATAATGAATTATTTGAAACTAAAATAAATAAAGTCGTTATTATAATGTGTTCACGAGAAAAACAATATCAGGAATTTATATGCGAAGGCAAAAAATTTGAAGATAATTGTGAAAAATGGACCGAACGATTAGACGAATATTATAAATAAAAAACTAGCCGATAACACAAAAGAAACTCAAGGAGAACAAATATGAAGCCATCTTTTTTCCCTAATGTTAGGTCATTTCATCCTGGCATGGGGCAAGCCGTAGCCGAACGAACAATACTTAGAAAGAAACCAAATGGAGAATGGGAAAATTGGCATGATGTTGCTAATAGAGTAGCAATGGGCAATAGTTTACTTTGCCCAAAAGAAAATGATAAAGATAGAGAATTTAGATTATTAAAGAAACATATAGCAAAAGCAACGTTATTAATGAGTGGCAGGCATTTACAACATGGCGATGAAAAACAGCCAGAACGAAACATGGAAGTGTTTACAAATTGTGCTACTTCTAGTACAAGTTTTTTACTTTTTTATTTACTGTTAAACGGATCAGGGGTCGGCAGGTGTTATGATGATGACATGATGTTAATTAACTGGGATAATGCACCTCAATTAAGATGTGTATTGGCTGAAAGTCATCCAGATTTTGATTATTCTGCTCATACATCATTACGAGATGGAAAGCACAAATATGGACAAGAAGGGAATACTCTTTGGTATGAAATTCCGGACTCAAGAGAAGGATGGGCCCAAGCACTAGAACTTTGGGAAAATGCCGCATTTGAAAAAATACATAAAGATAAAATGTTGGTATTAGATTTTAGTAAAATAAGAGCAAAAGGAGTACCCATTGGGGGGATGCAGAATAGGCCAGCAAGTGGTCCAGTATCTTTTGGCATGGAGCCATGGAGACAAGCCATGTATGTAGATCATTATATGGCAGAATGTGTACTTGTAGGAGGCGCACGACGGGCCGCTAGGATGAGTACCAAAACATGGAAAGATAAAACCGTACTAGGTTTTATTACAGTTAAGCGACCTATAGAATATATTGGATTAAACATGGATGATATAGTTCAATATAATAAAGAATCTGCGTATCCTCCAATGGGCTTCTTATGGTCAAGTAATAATTCTGTAACAACGGATAAAGAGTTTTGGAATAGACTTAATATAAAACGTGGGGATACCAAATACAATGAAGAGTTAACAAAACACGCTAGAGGGGTGTTTAAACTACTCACAGAGGCCGCTTACGCCGACGGAACAGGCGAACCTGGCATACTTAATTCTGATATGCTAGTACAAAATGACGAAGGATGGGATGATCTTAACCGTGGTGATTATGCAGGTAGTAAAAAATATCAACTTCGTGAAGATACACAAATATTAATGAGTCGGTTAGCAAAACGTGCTAAAAAGAAAAAATATCATACAATTACTAATCCATGTGGTGAAATTGCACTTAATGTACTAGGAGGATTTTGTGTTATTGCAGATGTAGTACCTTTTCATGCGGACACACTAGATGAAGCAGAAGAAGCCTTCCGTGTTGCTACGAGGGCGTTATTGCGTGTAAACGGCATGAATAGTATATATGGTAAAGAAGTTAAACGCACAAATCGTATTGGTGTTGGCATGACTGGTGTTCATGAATTTGCTTGGAAGTTTTTTAAATTGGCTTTTAGGGATTTAATTAACGAAGAAAAAGCCAAAGACTTTTGGATGACAATGGCTCGATTTAATCGTGCGGTTAAAGATGAAGCAACAAAATATTCTGAGTATTTGGGACAATCTGTACCACACACAATGACAACTATTAAGCCGGCAGGAACAACAAGTAAATTATTTGGGCTTACAGAAGGCTGGCATTTACCGGCACTTGCATGGTATATGCGATGGGTTCAATTTAGAAATGATGATCCTTTAGTAGAAGCATATAAGAAAAACGGCTATCCGCATAAGGATTTAGTTCAATATAGTGGTACAACTATTATAGGATTTCCCACAGAACCAGTTATTGCTAGTTTAGGATTGGGAGATGGATTTGTTACAGCAGGCGAAGCAACTCCCGAGGAGCAATATACTTGGTTAAAATTGGGAGAAAAATATTGGATTCGAGGTGTCGATGAAGATGGAGAACCTGCCAAGGATGTTGGTAATCAAATTAGTTATACACTCAAATATATTCCAGAAATAGTAGACTATAAACATTTTAAAAATATGATTTTAAAGCACCAATCTGCTGTAAGAGCATGTTCGGTAATGCCACAAACAGATGCTTCAGCATACGAATATCAACCTGAAGAAGCAGTTTCTAAATTTAAATATGAGGAAATTAGCAGAGCAATTGCACATGCAATGACAGAAGACATAGGCAGAGAACATATTGATTGTGGAGTAGTTCCGGGCGGTTGTCCTATTGATTTTGATGAAGAACAAAAACAATGGGAAGCAGAAGAAGAAGACCCCAAAATAACCTTGATAATTGTAAATTATGCGATCATGCAAAATTAATAATGAAAGAACGAGGTGTAGAATACGATGAAATTCGTATAGGTATAGACATCCCAAAAAAAGAGTTTAAAGAAAAACATAGTGCAGATAAAGCTCCGCTTGTTTATTATGGTAATTGGCGGGTAGGCGGAGCATCGGAACTGTGGAAAGCAATTTATAGAACAAATTTAATTCCTGTTAAAATATCCGCTGTAGACCAACTCCTAAAAAACAAATAAATATGTTAGTAGAGACAAGAAAAAAAGGCGATGTTGTTACATTAAAATTAACAACTTCGGAAGAGTTAATAGGCTCTTACCAAGAAGACGACGCTGATGCATATACAATTGATAGGCCATTCATGATAGCAATGAGCCAACAAGGTATTGTATTAATGCCATGGTTACACGCAGTAGATGTGCAATCAAGCAAAGCAGTAAAGATTAATAAAACACATATCGTTGCAATTGCTGAACCAGTAGCAAGTATAGCAAAAGAATATAGTTCACAAATGAGCGGTATAAAATTAGTATAAGGAAATATGAATGCCTGCGGCAATGACAGAATTAACAAAACCTCCAAGCAAAGTTTGTGTAGCAAACGGCTTGGAAATGATGGATTACAGTCGAATAAATTTCATCCCAAATCCTACAGTAAAATGTAATGATAAACCCATATCATTACATCAAACGGTTCCTGATACAGCATATCAAGATGCAATAAAAACAAGGGATTCACTTCAGCCCTCACATAGAGTTAATACCCCCAAAACATGTTTTATAGATGGTAATAGTGCCGCCAATGAATCTGATATGGAAATGTGGCATAACTTACGTCAAAAATATGGTAGTGGAGGGTCAACTCCTCCTAGTAATGCATGTTCGGGAGCAGGAGCAGGCAATGGACCAAATGGGGTACCACCCGACTATCAATGGTATTTGCCTTCAATAGAGGCAAGTCCGGGCGATGCAGATTGGGATAAATGTAATAAAACAGGATTGGATTTAACTAAAACCCCGCCAAGTAATCCTAATCCGTTGCAAAGTTACTATGGTATATATGATAGTGCAATTAAGAAAAAATTAGAAAAAATGATTTCTCCGAATGTTAAGATAGGTGGATAATGGCATACAGTGATTTTAGAGATGGTTTAACTACATTTGATAATTATATTTCAGCCGAAAAACACTCAGTTGGTCTCGAAGGTACGTATGGTGACAATGCAGTTGTCCGAGCAGAAATAGGCGGAAATATGAAAACCATGATCTGCAATTTACTTGCAGGTAATGGTCTTAAACCTATGCCTCAAATACAAATTTGTTTAGACATGAATCTAAATGAATTATTAGGGCTTGCCGCCGGAAATGCAATTTTAATGGGTGCTTTGGCGTCTTGTCGAACTGCTCTTCAAGCATTTAATACTCATACAGGATTGTCTGCTACATTAATGAGACTTAATGCAGTTATAGGTGAAGCCGCGGCAATAGCAAGTATGATTAATTTTTGTGCTACACCAATTAATCCCAAACCTATTCCAAACTTACTAGAAACAGTTATGGGGGCGTTTTTAGGTAAAGGTGAAGCGATCCTTAATAAATTAGGTAGAGTAATACCCGATAGAGCATCTGTTTGTTTTGATTTTTCCACTGGAAAACTTAATACAGATGCTTATATAGATGGCGGATTATTACAAGAAATTCGTGATGCTTTAGAAGCAGGCATAGATATTAGTGCATTATGGGAAGATTGGGTTGCACAATTAATGGCTATTGCAGATGATTTTAAAAGAATTATACAATTTGAAAATGACATAGCAAATGCGGCTATGGAACAAAATGGTTTAGGCGGCGGAACAGGTGATAGCCTTAAACCTGTAACATTACCTGATAGTAATCCAGATGTACAAATATTTCAATCGGGATTTAGTTCTGTGCAATTTGCCGCAGACGGTACAGAAGTAACACCTATAATAGTTACAAAAATAAACAATGCAACAAACACAACATCAACAAAAGTTACATTAGATGTTCTTATTAAATTTACAGAAAAAATGGATCATGCAACACTTACTTGTAGATTACCTGATTCATC
>LWDU01032615.1_pt2 | contig 17574 bp, 15 predicted proteins | sample 727161 | NCBI WGS metagenome assembly LWDU01 (sample SAMN04566230, study PRJNA314399) | hydrothermal vent metagenome | isolation source: deep sea hydrothermal plume seawater | place: Mexico: Gulf of California, Guaymas Basin | collected 2004-07-11
CAAATTTTCTCAGTGCTTTTACCTGATGATATGAATTTGAAATATAATGCTTCTGTTTACTTTGCCGATCGAACACCTGAGGAAAATGCTGAATTAGATATGATTGTTGAAATTGTAAATGGAAATATGATTAGAGGTCCAGTTGATGGTAATTCTATTTCTGCTTTCAAAGGAAGAATCTTAGAAGAAATATCTAGATTAAAAGGATCAGATGCTGCTAGATCATTTATTGACAAGGTAACTCGCTTAGCTGTAGGTGCTCTTATGGAAACAGGATGTACTACTGGAATAGATGATGCTGATGTTCCTGAAGATGCGCTAAAACAAATTTTAGTTGCTCAAAAAAATGCTGTCAAAAATGTTGACAAGTTAGTAATGGCTTACAACAAAGGAAAACTGCAACCAAGACCTGGAAGGAGTGTTGAAGAAACATTAGAAGTAGAAGTTATGTCTTTACTAGGTAAAGTCCGTGACAAATCTGGTGAAATTGCAGGATGGCACCTTGGTATGGACAACTTTGCAGTTATAATGGCCCGATCTGGGGCTAGAGGAAGTATGTTGAATCTTTCTCAGATGGCAGGATCTATTGGCCAACAAGCTGTGAGAGGTGAAAGAATTTCTAGAGGTTACGAAAAGAGAACTTTATCACACTTTAACAAGGGAGATTTGGGTGCAGACGCGAAAGGGTTTGTACGTTCTTCATACAAAAGAGGGTTAAATCCAACAGAATATTTCTTCCACTCAATGGGTGGTCGTGAGGGATTGGTTGATACGGCCGTTAGAACTTCAAGGTCGGGATATATGCAGCGTCGTTTGGTTAATGCTTTAGAAGATATTAGAGTAAAATACGATTCGACTGTAAGAAACACTGCAAACACTGTTGTTCAGTTCAAGTATGGTGAAGATTCGATTGATCCTACTCGAAGTAAATTTGGGGATGCTGTAGATCTTGATGCAATCGTTAAAAATGTGATTTCAGGAGGTAAATAATGGCTAGACTTGATACTATCCGAGCGCTTGAAAAGCGTGGATTATCGCCCGAATTAGCAGAAAAAACAGTCGACTTGGGATATCTATTAGGGACTTTGAAAAAGAGTGATTTGAAAACGTTGAGAAAGGATTTTCATTACAAGGAAATTTTACAGTTAATTGATGTTTCAAAAAATAATTTAATAGATAGAAAAGATATTGTTACCAAAGCTCTTGAAGAAGGCGATATTAGCGATGGGCCTATTTCAGCAAACCAAGCTCTTAGAAGAGTCGAAAAGAAATTGGGAGTTATATGGTCCTTACCTGAAGGATACACCATTGATGGTTTAACTTCTCATATTTCTAAGAAAGGACAAGTCCTTTTGGGCGTTGCCTTTCCTATTAATTCAAAACAATTCAGATATCCATTCCATGGTTATGTGTATCTAAAATCAAGAGGAATTTGTTATCAATCTGTTATCAGTGAAGTTCTTTCTTTTGATAGACCGAGTGTTCCTGAAGAAGACAAACTTTTGCTTCCTGCACACACTGAAGAACCATATGTTACCTTCTTAAGAATTGAAAGGTTAATTGAATTACCACGTACTATAAGACTTGAAGAATTTCGTAAGATGGACGGTACGCAAGTTAAATCCGCTAGAAATTATACGCAAGTAGAAGATGCATTGGACCTTGATCGAGAAAGATTAAGATTTGAACAAGAACGGATGTTTGCAATTGATCTATTTACTGGAATGGGACTCAGTGAAAAAGTTTCTCGTAGTTTGTATGCTCACGGTATTTTCTTAGCTTCTCAAGTTGTTACGGCAACGGATAATGAGTTAAGAAATGCAGGCGTTCCTGCTGCAAAAATTACTAAAGTTAGAAACGCCTCAGCTGAAGCTGCGGCTGCTGAATTACAAAAACCTGTAACTTCAAAGGACCCTGCTGCAAAAGGTAAAAAGGCCTCAGAAGATGAAGTTGTAATTAAAAAAGTTAATCGATTCCGTAGAGAAGCTAAAAAAATAGGTAAGAAATTACCTGAACTTTACATTGAAGAATTGGCACGCGAATCTGAAACTAAAAAATTGACTAAAAAAGAGATCCAGAAATTAGCTGACGACTACACTGAACTTAACGAAAAAGAAATAAAAATAAGTAAAATAATGGAAAAGAAAGATCTGTATTTACCTCAAGGAATCTCAAGAGCTATTGCTAGCAAGAGTCTTAAACATGAATTAAAAGACAAACAAATTGAACAAGTTATTGATGGTACAATAGTACAATACAATCAAAATAGAGTGGATGCTACTGAAGCTGTTGGAGTTATTGCTGCACAATCAATTGGAGAACCTGGAACACAGATGACTATGCGTACTTTCCACTACGCTGGAGTGGCTGAAATGAATGTTACACTTGGACTCCCTCGCTTGATTGAAGTTGTAGATGCAAGACGAATTCCAAAGACCCCTATAATGGAAGTTTATCTGGAGCCTGCAATCTCTAATAACGAAAAGAAAGCTCTAGAAATTGCTAGCCGTATAGAATCAAAATCTGTATCACAACTTGCAGATATCAATACTGATATTACTAATTTGAGAGTCTTAATTGAACCTAATACAAAAATTTTGAAACGAAGAGGAATTTCGATGGATGACCTTGCTGAACGAATCAAAAAAAGGGGAAGACTAAAATCCAAAATAACTATTGAGAAAGGTGTTATTATCCTCGAAGAAGATGAAGTTTCTTTCAAAAAATTATATATTATCGAAGATAAAGTTAGTCATTTAAAGGTTGATGGAATCGGAAATATTCAACGAGCTATTGTAAGAAAGGAAGGTAATGAATATGTGATTTTCACCGAAGGTTCAGATTTAAAAGCCATTCTAGAAGAAGAAGGCGTAGATCCTACAAGAACCTCCACAAATTCACTACATGAAATTGCTGAAGTTCTTGGAATTGAAGCTGCAAGAATTGCTATCCAAGTTGAACTTCACAAGACATTGTCAGAACAAGGCCTTTCTGTAGACCATAGGCACAATATGTTGGTTTCAGATGTTATGACTAACACAGGTTCAATCCAAGCTATTGGAAGACATGGTATTTCAGGAGCTAAAGTATCAGTTTTGGCTCGTGCTGCTTTCGAAATTACATCTACTCACTTATTGCAAGCAGGTTTAACGGGTGAATCTGATATATTGACTGGTGTTGCTGAAAACATCATTGTTGGTCAGCCGGTGCACCTAGGTACTGGTGCAGTAAGTGCAATCTATAAACCCAAGAAAAAAGCTAAAGGTGGCAAATAGATGGATATTAACAAAGCTCTAAGATTGGCAATTGACACAGGTTCTGTTCGTGTTGGTACCAGAGAATCGTGCAAAGCTGCCCGTTCCGGAACTGCAAAAATGATTATTGTATCTTCAAATTGTCCCGAAGATACTGTAAAACAAGTAAAGGATAGTGAAACACCAGTTCACAGTTTTGATGGAAATAACTCCGTTTTAGGGGCTGCTTGTGGTAAGCCATTCCCGGCCTCTGCAGTTGCTATTCTTGATGGTGGCAAGTCCGACGTACTTACTCTAAAAGCTGATTAAAGAACCCCGAAAGTTTAAGTCCTCTTTCTACACCGGACTTCCAATGGATTTTCCTATGGATTTGAGTAGCTTCATAAATTTGAAGTTAAGTATAGATGAAAAAATGGATGATGGTCGTCTCAAAACCTTAACTAATAATATTGAAACTACCCGAAATGCAATAATTGCTACTACAGCCTTTGCAAGGGCTAAAGGTATTGGAGGGCACACTGGAGGCCCTTACGACATTGTTCCTGAAGCGCTAATCGTAGATAGTCTCAGGGAAGGAGGGGTTGCAATACATGACGAATTCTTTGACGAAGCCGGGCATCGATCTGCTTTCCAATATGTGAGAGGCGTTCTAAGAGGAAAAATGGACTCTGAAAAATTATTACACTATAGAGAATATGGATCTGGTTTAGCTGGCCATCCTGAATCCGAACTCCTTGATTGTATCGATTTTTCTACTGGAAGGTTAGGGCATGCTGCAGGCCATGTGAACGGAGTCGCTTTTGCGAATCCAAATGAGGCTGTAGTAATGTTTGGTTCTGATGGTTCACAAATGGAAGGCAATAATGCTGAAGCTGCAAGATTGGCTGTTGCTAACAATCTAAATGTGAAATGGATTATTGATGATAATAATGTGACTATTGCAGGCAATCCTGGAAATTATATGTCTGGATTTGATGTTGGAACTACATTAGAAGGTCAGGGGTTCAAAGTCTTCGTATGTGATGGTGAAAATTATTCAGATTTATACAATGCAATTGTAGAATCTTTGTCTATCAATGGACCTGTTGCTGTAATCTGTAAACGAGTAATGGGGCCTGGTATTCCTGATTTAGAAGGAACCTGTAGTTTACATGACGTAATACCTTTGGATACTGGCATAAAATACCTGAAGGAAAAAGGAGAAACGGGGTCTGTCGAACTGATTGAAAAAATTGCAGCAGAGCAAGCAGGAAAAGAAGTTTTAAAATTAAAGGGTTCTGGAGAAAAAGATGCTTGTAGAAAGCAATTTGGAACGTCTGTAGCAAATATTCTTAGAAAATTACCATCTAATGAAAGAACGAAAGTTCATGCCTTCGATTCGGATTTAGAAGGATCTGTGGGGCTCACCTCAATAAGAAATGAATTTCCTGAATGTTTTACTAGTGCTGGTGTTCAAGAAAGAGGGAATTATCTGGCGGCAGCTGGTTTTGGTTCAAAAGAAGGAAATTTAGGAATTTTTGCAACATTTTCGGCATTTATGGAAATGGTGATTTCTGAAATTACCATGTCGCGCTTAAACGATGCAAATGTTTTGGCTCATTTTTCACACGCCGGTGTCGACCATATGTCTGATAATACCTGTCATTTTGGCTTGAATAATTTCTTTGCTGATAATTATGTGGAAGAAGGAAGTGCTACTGGACTATATTTTCCAGCTGATGTGAATCAAATGGATGCGGTGGTAAATCGTATTTTCGGGGAACATGGCCTTAAATTTATTTTCTCAAACAGATCTAAAACTCCATTAATTCTTGATAATGATGGAGAATCCTTCTATGGAAGTGGGTATGAATTCACTCCTGGAGTCGATGAAATAATTAGAGAAGGTAAGGATGGGTGGATTGTTTCTTACGGTGATATGCTACATCGATGTTTGCACATTGTCGAAGAATATAAAGAACAAGGTGTCAGTATTGGACTTGTGAACAAACCTACTCTAAATTCTGTTGATGAAGATGTAATGGCTCACATAGGAAATTCACCGTTCGTAATGGTTGTTGAAAGTCTAAATTCCAGAACTGGTTTAGGAATTCGATTTGGAACTTGGTTGTTAGAACGTGGATTTGCACCTAAATATGACTATATGGGGACTACAAGGCCAGGCAATTGTGGCCAAGAAGAACAAATCGTTCATCAAGGCCTTGGCATTGACTCTGTAAAAGAAAAATTGTCTACTTTCTTATAGAACAAATATCTAGGATTGGTATGGCAATGGGTTTTCCTGCTCGGGTTTTTGCAATCATACTGAGAATTTCTCCTGGCCGTGTCCGTAATTGGATGTGGAGATGGTGGTACCAAAGATTGGCAAAAGCACATGAAAGGGCTGATTTCCGCTTTATGAATTATGGTTACAAAGATGATGAAAAACTAAAATTATCCAAAGAGGATGAACCAAATCGACTCTTCATCCAGCTGTACAATATGAATATTCACGATGTGGATCTGAAGGGAAAAGAAGTTGTTGAAGTTGGTTCCGGTCGTGGAGGTGGAGCTTCCTGGATTGCCAAAACATATGAACCAAAAAAATTAATTGGTTTTGATTTTTCTAAAGATGCGGTCGGACTAGCGAATGAATGGTATTCTGCACAAACAAATCTATCTTTCAAAGAAGGCAACGCTGAATCACTTCCCTTAGAAGATAATTCTCAGGATATAATTTACAATGTGGAATCGTCACATTGCTATGGAAATGTAGGGGCTTTTGTGAATGAGGTGTATCGTGCGCTCAGGACTGGAGGCAATTTCTGCTGGACAGATTTCCGGGATAAAACGACCATGGAAAAATTGCATGAAATATTTCTGGATGCGAGGTTCCAAATTGTGTCAAAGAGGGAAATTACCTCAGAGGTTCTTGTGGCTCTGGATGAGATAAATGAAACTAAAGTTCAAGGAATAAAGAAAAGTGTTCCAATATCAATGAGAAAAAGTTTCGAGACGTTTGCTGGAGTTCAAGGAACGCCTGTTTATGAGGCATTTAAGGCCGGCAATTTGCATTATCACAGATATCTGATGGTTAAGCCTGAATAATCTAACTACTTCTTATACTGTAAACTAATCGTTGAGATATGAATGGTCGTACTTGCCTAATCACTGGGGCTACTGATGGAATAGGTAAGGAAACTGCTATTGGAATGGCCAAGAACGGCTATAATTTGATTCTGATCGGAAGAAACGAAGAAAAAGGAAAGAAAGTCTATTTTTTCAAAGCTGACTTGATATTGATGAAGGAAGTTTCAAGAGTTGCTGATGAGGTTTGTCAGAAATATGACCAAATAGATGTTCTGATTAACAATGTTGGAGCCTATTTTGCCTTCAGAGATGTTACGGAAGAAGGATTCGAACGAACCTTTGCTTTGAATCATCTAGGTTATTTTTTAATGACAAAAAAATTGTTACCGCTTGTTGAAAAAAGTGATTACAAAAGAATAGTCAATGTTTCGTCAAGTGCACATTATGGAATCAGCTTTGAATTCGATAACCTCAATGGCGAGAAAAAATATCGAGGTTTTAAGACCTACCAGAAATCTAAACTGGCAAATGTCATGTTCACTTACGAATTAGCCAAAAAAGTAAAGGATCGGGGAATTACAGCAAATTGTTTGCATCCTGGATTTGTGGCTTCTAAATTTGGCAATAACAATAATCTGCTCTGGAGAGGGATACTTGGTTTTGCAAAAGCTCTGATGGCAATAAATGTAAAAAAAGGGGCCAAAACCAGCATTCATTTGGCTTGTTCTGACGATGTAAAGGATATTACTGGAAGATTCTTTTCAAATTGTGAAGTGAAAAAGGGATCTGGTAAAGCTAAAAACGAAGAGCATAACGAAAAGTTATGGGAAATCTCAGAAGATGCGGTTTCTCCTTTCCTTTAGAATAGCAAAGTTTTAAAGACTACGATAAGGAAATATGAATATGGATGCTAAGACTTTATTCGTTGTAGTTTTGGTCGCCGGAATTGTTGGCGGGTTCTCAATTAATAACTATATGAACGATGACTCTCTTGAGAATGTAGGCAGTGAAGCACCTGATTTCACTTTGACAGATACTGAGGGAAACGAATTCAACCTTTCAGATTATGAAGGTGAAAAAGTCGTTGTTTTGGAATTCATGAGCATGAGTTGTGGTACGTGTAAAAATTTTGAAGAAAACGCTTTGAAGAGTTATTGCAACGAAAGTATGCCTGACGATGTTGAAGTTATTTCGATAACGCAAACCAAGAATGTGGATGAGAACGATCTTGCTGAAAGAACCGATGAAATGGGTTGGGAATTCATTAAAGGCAAGAATGATATTACTGATGCTTTCGGGGCTGAGCGAAGCCCAACTGTTGTAATAATCGATAAGGATGGGATAATCACTTTCTCTAAAAGTGGATCCATGTCTCAATCTGAATTAGAAGAAAGAATTAACGCAGCACTTGAATAATCACTAAAACTGCATTATCAACATTAGTGAAGCATATCCTGTAAACATTAAGAAAGGCGTATCCCAAGTATGTGGAGAATAAGCTTCAGTTAACGTCATGATTATAGGAATAAATAACATAGATAGAATAAATTGTATTGTTGTAAAATATTCATAGTGCATTCCTATAACAAGGAATCCAGTAATCAATACACAAGCGCTTCCTTCGAAGGTTCTTAAATATTCTTTATTGGTAAACAAGGCTTTAGTCTTGTATTCGTGCTTGCCAAATCGTACACCTACTGGTTCAGCCAAACCATCTCCTAGCACATTGATCAAAATTGGAATAAGGACTAATGATTCTAAACCCCACTGACCACACAGCCAAATCATAGGTAACATTACGCCAAAACCTGCTGCAAATTGAGTCCATAACCAAACTAAGGTATGTGGTCTATCTTCAGGCCTATCAAAACCTTCAAACATCAACTGAAAAGGAGGCAAGAAGGTTCTTATTGGCTCATAAAAGGCAAGAAGAGATGCTGTGGTTATCAATGCACTTATTGCTAAATAAATAAAATCTGTAAAAGTTTCGGCATTGAATTGTTTATCTATGAAAACAGGTAAGAAGAATATCGCAAAATGATTAATTTTACGGGTGTAATTCACTTTAATATTAAAATAACGTGCCAAAGCTCCTGTTGAAAGCATCACAACAGTAAGGGCAAGACCCTTTGCAATAGTAGACTGGATTTCCGGAGTTATTTCCATGTGCATCAGATGGTGGACCGGGCGAGATTTGAACTCGCGCCCTCCTCCATGCCAAGGAGGCGATCTTCCAGACTGATCTACCGGCCCGCTGAAATGTCATTTTAGTGGGCGGTTAATAGGAGTATAGCTCTATTCTTTTCCGCCTTTGTTCTTTTTTGAGCCTAAAAATAATTTGAAAAGACCATACAAAGCTGCCATGAATACCAACTCCTTACTATCTTTCTTTATGTCAGATTCAATGTCTTTATCCATTTTACGCATAATAAAGCGTACTATGAATATTACTAACAAACAAAGAAAAACGCGCCAAATAACCCAAATAATACTACCAACCAAATCTATTGAATCAAAGAAATCTTGTATTGCGTCGATCATTGTTTCAAAGTTAGTTTAGATGGTGCCCTTAAGATATTTTTGTCTCTTGCTTTCAGGGAATTTTTCTATGGAATATCTAAGCATAGTTCTGGGCATCGTTTTGTAATATTTTTTTAGAAAGGTCTCTTCTTTTTTTATGTCTCTTTTACCGGCTTCTCTAAGCATCCATCCAACTGCTTTATGGATAAGATCATGTTCGTCGTGAAGTAAAATCTCTGCTATCTTGAATGTGTCCTCTAAGTCATTTTTTCTAATGAAGCTAAAAGTAGAAACCATAGCAATTCTTTTTGTCCAAAGATCTTCTGATTTAGCCCATTTGTAAAGAATTGTACGATCTTTATCAATCAAATGTTTGCCGGTTACATGTGGACATGTTACATCTACTAAGTCCCAATTATTAATGTATTTGAAGCTAGAAACATAGATTTTATAGAGTTGATTTCGGTTTTTCTTATCTTTGGTTTTAGCATATTTATTTACTAGAATTATTAATCCCAAAAATCTTTCTTCGTGATATTTTGATTGTATAAGGGTTTTCATATCGGCAATAGAAATATCAATATGTTTCTTAGCAATTAATCTGATTTTAGGGGCCCTTACTCCGAGAAAAATATCACCAAAACCATATTGCCCTTTATCGGTTTTGAAAAATCTTAGACTGTGTTTGGCTATCTCTTTATTTGCTAATTTCCGTATTTCTTCACTCGCTTTCATTTACTCCAATTACTTGCAACGCCTAAACACAACGCTACTACAGGACCTACACCTATTGCAAACATAATTGTTCCCCACCCGAATGTTCCTCCTAATGCCATTCCCAAAATTAAAACCGTGATTTCTATGCTTATTCTCACACGAGCAATGGGCCATCCTGTTTTTTGCTGAAGGCCTGTCATCCATCCGTCTCTTGGGCCTGGACCTAGGTTTGCTGTAAGGTAAAGTCCTGAACCGATACCTATGAGGAGAACGCCTGCAAAGGCCTGTAATAGGGCCAATCTAAAGTCAACAGGAGTCGGAAGTAATGGAACCATAATTTCGATTGCCGCTGCAATTAAAATGACATTAAGTATTGTACCAATCCCTGGTTTTTCTCTCAATGGAATCCAAAGTAGTAAAACCAAAACACTGACTAAGAAAGTCGCCTGACCAACTGACCAATCAATGTTGATGGCTATGCCTTCGGCTAAAACTGTCCAAGGCGTATTGCCTACTCCTGCAGCTATCAGAAAGGCATCACCTGTACCAAAAATCCATAACCCCATTATCAAAAACAAGGATGTGCCAAATCTCGGTTTTAGTGTGAGAGGAGTGTCCGCACTCCAAAAAGTTGTGGGGACTTGTTGTGCTGGTTGTATGTACTGTAAAATAGATTTTAGTGACAAGCTTGTCCATACTTCTTAAGACGCCAATAATTGTATGGCCAAGGTGTTAGAAAACCAACTACTAACATGAATGGAATTGCTAGTGGACTCATACCTAACTCTCCGTTTGTGAACAATAAATCTGTGATTTCCATCGCTATTTCCATCATTAACATAGATATGAAAGACATTCCAAGAGCTGTTGAAAGTGCATTTCTGAAATCCATCTGGCCTCTCATTAGAATGCCTGTCTCTAACATTACACTAGTTATTAGACCATTGATTAACGGAAGGATTGCATAGAAATACCAAATATTAGAATAAAGTTCTAAATCTGATGCGATTCCTGAAGAGGAATAATAGGCTAATGTCCCAAACTCTCCAATGGAACAGCCTATCAAACACCATTTCGTGTTATGTGCACTCTGTTTCCAAACGGAAACATCACTCCAATTGAACTCAGGTAATTTGGGTGAAGATATGGTTTGGAGCAAATCTAATGGCGCCCCAGGTTCATGAATAGAATAGCCTGCATTTGTTACTGCAACTTCTAGAACTTCTTGATTATCAACCTCTGCATTGACTGTCGCTTTGGCACCGTCAAGATCGATATTTACTGCTGAAACTCCAGCTACTGCAGATAAAGCCGTTTTGACGTTATTTGCACAGCCATTACATGTCATGCCGCCCACGCCCAGAATATATTCTTTAGAGGCCGTCTCTCCCATATAAAAAATGACGAACATGGATTGAAATAAAGGTTTGTTTGTGACTCTATATTGTTCGAAGTGAGTAAAAGAGATGGCTTGGCTAGACTTGGAAAGATTAAGACCTCTCATGGAATTCTGGATACGCCAACACTACTGCCGGTAGTTAATCCGAAAATTTTAACGTTGTCAATGGAAGAGCTAAAAGAATGCGGAGCTCAAGGAATTATTACAAACAGTTACATCATATACAAAAGTCCCGAACTTAAAGAAATTGCCGAGAATAAGGGCGTGCATAGTCTACTAAATTGGTCTGGACCAATAATGACCGACAGCGGGACCTTCCAATCGCATGTTTATGGGGAAATTGACATGCAACCAGAAGAAATTCTTAATTTCCAAAAGAAAATTGGAGTCGATATTGGAACTGTGTTGGATGTTTTCTGTGAACCTGAAACTCGATTTGAAGACGCTAAAAAAGAATTGGAAGAAACTCAGAAGAGAATTGAAGAATCGGATAAGAATAAAGATTCGATTTTCCTTGCCGCACCAATACAAGGAGGAAGGCACCTGGATCTGAGACTAAAAGCAGCTCAAATGGCTTCTAAAACTAATGCCGATTTATTTCCAATTGGAGGTGTGGTACCTCTAATGGAGAAACATAATTTCAAAATGTTGGCTGAAGTAATAATCGCTTCGAAAAAAGGACTTGATACCTCTAAACCAGTACATCTTTTTGGTTGCGGACATCCTATGCTTTTTGCATTAGCTACGTTTTTGGGATGTGATTTGTTTGATAGTTCCAGTTATGCTAAGTTTGCTTCAAGAGACAGTTTGATGTTTACATGGGGTACTAGAAATTTAGAAGAATTAGAGATTATACCAAGTGAATTTTCTGCAGCTCCGGGAATTAATATTAATGAGTTAAAGGCAATGGAAAAGAAAGAACGCCAAAAAATTATTGCGAAACATAACTTAATTGCCTCATTTGCTGAAATTCGTAGAGTTAAACAGGCAATTCATGATGGTTTATTGTGGGAACTAGTTGAAAGTCGTCTAAGAACTTCGCCAGCTTTAATGAAAGTCTTTGAAGTAATCAAAAAAGAAATTGATTGGATTGGTGAATTTGAACCAGCCTATCGCTATAAAACTCCACTTAAAACTGGTAAAGAATCCGATTTTCGACCAGTTTTTTCTAATCTTTCAAATTCCTTCAAATCTGGTGAAATGACGCATCCGTACTTTGGGAAAGTTCCGATCCATTTATCAGAAACTTATCCCTTCCATCCAGGGTTATTACAAGACGACATTGAAGGATGGAAAATGCAAAATTGGGATGTCGAGAGAGTCAAAACCATTTTAGATTATCAATTTGGCAAAGGAATGGGAGATATACTGACTAACGGAGAGATTGAATTAGTGATTAGTAGGAAAACAAAACGATTGAGGAACTTGCTCCTAAATGGAGAACATGTTGCTTCGCTTTCACATAGAAGGGGGTTGTTTATTCTGCAAAAAAGAGGAGCTGAAATTATTCATGAAAATTCCAAGTCTACGAAATATCGGGTTGTTGTTGATGCTGACACCGCCGAATTTAACAAGAAAGGAAAAAGCGTATTCTGTAAATTTGTCGACGATATTGATTCTAATTTGAAAATAATGGATGAATGTATTGTAGTAACACCAAAAGATAAATTAGTAGCCTTTGGAAAGTTAATTGTTTCACCTAAAGAATTGGAACTAGGGCAACAGGGAATGGCAGTCAGAGTCAGAGGCGGAATTCCAGAGTAAGTGAAATCGTAAGTTCTTTAATCAAACGGCTATCTATTGTTCTATGCAGCGCAAAGCTATCGCGACCGGATTTGTGGTTTTCCTATTTCTGAGTACAGGATTTGCTAGCTTAGCTGCTGAAGAAGAAAATATCACCTATGGTGAAAACTGGTGGGATGTATATTCGAGAGATAAAAACCATGATGGAATCTCTGATCTTTTAGTTTGGAAACTTTATCAAGGAAATCGATTCTTTGAAGAAGGTGAAGCTCGTGTTTTTGTAAGATACGATCACCATCCAACCGATTATGATGTGGAAAAATTAGAGCAAGTTGGAATCGAAGTTACATTTCGTGCTCAATTTACCGACCTAATTGGAACTACTATGCCTCGTGACATGATTCAGGAAGTCACCAATTGGAATGGCGTGATCATGCTTGATGATATTGGAAAAGCCGAACCTGATATGCACGAAGCCGTACCGGCAATGGGTGTGGACAATGTTTGGTATGATTATGGCATATATGGTGAAGGAATTTCGATTGCTATAGTCGATACTGGAGTGGATAATGCCCACGTAGGGCTAGATGACATGGATGACAACCAATTTACTTTTGACGATTTGAAAGTCGTCGCTTACTATGATGCCGCTCAGGATGAAGTTATCTGTTCACCGTGTTTTCCGGGAGAATCTCTTGATAGTGGAACTCATGGAACGCATGTTGCTGGAATAGCTGCAGGCACGGGAGCTGGAGAAACTGCTCCTGATGGAACGCCTTACATTGGAGTTGCACCAAAGGCCAATTTAGTAAATGTTCTTTCTTGCTGTGATGGGGATATAGAAGACATAATCAGAGGTATTGAATGGACTATTGCGAACCAGAAGGAAGTTACACCTCATATCCGTGTAATGACCTCCAGTCTAGGTGAACAACAAGTTGAATTCCATATTGATAATGATGGTAGTTCTGCATGGAGTCAGGCAGTAGATGCAGCTGTAGAATCTGGCCTTGTTGTTACTCTAAGTGCTGGAAACGAATTTGGCTCACTCACAGCTGCTGGTTGTAACACTATCGATTCTCCAGGCGATTCAAGATTGCCAATAACGGTCGCTTCTCTTGACAAAGATTTGAGTTTAGCAATATACAGCTCAAGAGGATATACTTCTGATGGCAGAGTGAAGCCCGATGTTGCAACCATTGGTAGTAACATAATGGCACCTAACAAAGGAACTGGAACTGGATATACGAGCAAAAGTGGAACTAGCATGGCTACGCCACTAATGGCTGGAATTGTTGCTCTAACTTTAGAAGCAAATCCCGATATGACACCTGGAGAAGTGAAAGACACTCTAGTTGCAGGATATTCTATCGAAAGAGAAGTCTTGCAAGATGACCCAGATGCTGCTTCCAACAATTGTTCACTTGCTGAAACTAGGCCAGATAATGAATATGGATATGGACAAGCTGATCCTCTCGTATTTGTTGAAGTTGCAGGGAAAATAGACCCGGAAGTCTCCGTGAATTGGTCTCTGAGCTATGAAATGGAAGAAATCAATGGAACTATGGTTCCAATTAAACCACGATTATACAATAATGATGTGCTGAAAGGAACTGCTGTAACTCTGAATAAACCAACAACTGGCGGTGGCGTTCAAATTAGATTTGGGCCAAGTGAATGGTACGCTGCTACCGATACATCTTCACAGAGAAATTGGGCAACATGGGAACTTGCGATACCTGAGGACTTAGAGCTAGAAAATAATCAGACGATGACATTGTCTGCTAGATTAGTATTGGAAGGTGGTGAATCGATGTCTGCCGTCAATAGTTTCTCCGTTGTTTATCTAGACGATAAACGTCCTGCTAATTTGCTTATTGAGGGATTAACTGATTTAGGGGGGATGATTTTCCTACCCATTATTATTCTAGCTGCTATTGCAATGGGATATATTTTCACCCAACCTAGAAGATCTGAAAATAATTTAGAAGTTGAAGAATCTGGAAATGACGATTTTGTCTGGGATGATGATGTTGTTGCTGCTGATCAAAACAATTTGATGACTACTATGTTTGGTCCATTTACTGCTAAAGCACTTACACTATGTGCACTTTACACGGCGCAAGGTATTCCTTCAGGATTTATCTCTTACACATTAATTGCTTATCTCGCAGAACAAGGATTTAGTGCTGCGGAAATAGGAAATATGTTATTCTGGGTATACTTGCCTTGGGTTTTCAAATTCCTTTGGGGTCCTTTTGTTGATAATTATCACTATTTGCCTATGGGAAGGCGTAGGCCTTGGATTCTAAGTGCACAGGCTGGTATGGTGGCTACTGTTGTAATTATTGCTGTCGTGCCCGATATTGAAAGTAAAATTACGTTGTTGACTTCGTTATTATTCTTCCATAACTGTTTTGCATCTCTACAAGATGTTGCTGTAGATGGGCTGGCTGTAGATATTTTGAGCCCTGAAGAATTCGGAAAGATTAATGGTTTCATGTTTGGAGCAAAACGCTTTGGTACAATGATTGGTGGAGCTGGTATCGGATATTTCATCGGATCTCTCGGAGTTGCTGGTGGACTCTTTTTAACCGTGCCAATGCTCTTGTTGATTATGTGTCTTCCTGCATTTATCAGAGAAAGGCCTGGAGAAAAATTATTCCCTTGGACTGAGGGTAAAGCAGTCATAAAACCTAATGACGAAGTAGAAGTAAAAAATGAAGTGGCTTGGGAAACATCTCACAATTTTGATATGGGTGATCATAATGCTAAATCTCTAAGTGTTGATATTGGGCTTCTAATTGCCTTAGATTTATTCTTGTTATTGACAATTGCTGATTTTGCAGGTAAATTATGGTGTCATGTACTCACTTTAGGTACTGGCATAGCATACTTTGTATTATTACGAAATAATACAGTTGGACAGCAGGCTTTTGATTTATCCCCTAGAAAAAGCGATATCGTTAAGGCACTCTCTCTCAGAGCTCCTTTGGTTGGAGTGGTTCTCGCTATGTTAACTTACTTCTGGGAATTCTTAATTCCTGTTTTGAATGTGCTTTTCATTCAAGAATTAGGATGGAGTGATTCTGAATATGTAGCCGTAACTGGTGGCTGGGCCGTAACTGCTGGTATTGCAGGAACCATTGGTGGTGGAATTATTGCTGATAAATTTGGCGCCCGCCGTGTTGCGAGTTTATTTGCTATTTTGACCGGTCTGTCTATATTCACAATAGCGCTAGCTGAAGATTTATGGGAAAATAAAGCTGTTATGACTTGGTTAATTATAATCTATCCTTTCTTTGGAGCTGCAATGGGCATTTCCTTAATTTCATTGTTTATGAATGTTACATGGCCAAAAGTAGGAGCTACTCAATTTACAATGTACATGGCGATGCTGAATTTTGGTGCATTGTTTGGTCTCAAAATGGCTGGATACTTTGAAGAAAATTTCACATATACCACTACAATTATGATTGGGGGGACCTGTCAGCTCTTAATTGCATTTGTTCTACCCTTTATTGATCCGGGCCAAACTAGAAGAGAATTAGGCAACGAATTTTAAGCGATAACCCTTAAGAAGGGCTCTTTTTGGAAGATTGCCTTGGAGACAGGGCAGGATAAGAGAAATGAGCAATAATATCTATGTTGGAAATTTGCCATGGTCATACAGAGACGACGAACTAAAAGGACTCTTTGAAGAACATGGAGACGTAACATCTGCAAAAGTAATTGTAGATCGCATGAGCGGAAGAAGCCGCGGATTTGGATTTGTCGAAATGGCAAACGGAGATGAAGCCGCATCAGCAATTGAAGCCTTAAATGGTCAAGAAGCTGAAGGTCGAGAATTAAAGGTGAACGAGGCCAAACCTCGAGATGATTGATTTAACAAGAAACACGACCATTTTATTCTGATTTCGCTGTTGATAACAGCGTGTTTGCAAATGAGCTTTTTGCTGTAGCGTACACGCTGAAATTTGACAAGGTTAGAGATCTTGCTGGAACAAGCAATTTCGTCATTTTAGCCCTTCTTACATTGTGGCTTGGAGGAGATTTATCCTTCCTCAAAATATTTGAATTCCGATTCAAAAAACTATTTGTAAAATTCCTGAAAGTATCCGAAGGATTCTTTTACTGGATTTTAGAATGTACAGTAAGAGTCAATGATTATTGAACAAATCCCCATTGGGCCCATGGCTAATTTTGGCTATATTCTTGCTTGTGAAGAAACGAGAATTGCAGCCTTAATAGATCCTGCATTTGAGCCTGAAAAATTGATAGCGCGGGCAAAGGAACTTGAATTAGACATAGAATGGATTCTGAACACGCACGGACATTTTGATCATATTAATGGAAATAATGTTGCCGTGGAAATGACTGGAGCGAAAATTATAGGTCATAACAGTTCTACATTTCATGTTGACAATAAAGTAGACCATGGAGATACATTTGCAATCGGAAATTTAGATATTCATGTCTTGTTTACTCCAGGGCATAGTCCTGATGAAATTTGTTTCTTTGTAAACAATCAGGTACTTTTTACAGGAGATGTGCTATTCGTAAGTGAGTGTGGAAGAACTGATTTGCCCGGTAGTAATGTCCAAGAAATGTACAAATCTCTTTTTGAAGTTCTGGCCAGTGTTCCTGATGATGTGGATATGTTCCCAGGGCACGATTATGGAAGTAGTCCTATGTCGACAATGGGTTTTGAACGTGCCAATAATTATGTGCTAAAACCTCGGTCGTTGGAAGATTTTGTTGTCTTCATGAATAAACCATAACGTCGGAAAGTAAAATGGCGCCAGGGGAGAGATTTGAACTCCCGAGGGATTGCTCCCAGTGGCTTTCGAGGCCACCGCAATACCGGACTAT
>LWDU01037413.1_pt1 | contig 17573 bp, 15 predicted proteins | sample 727161 | NCBI WGS metagenome assembly LWDU01 (sample SAMN04566230, study PRJNA314399) | hydrothermal vent metagenome | isolation source: deep sea hydrothermal plume seawater | place: Mexico: Gulf of California, Guaymas Basin | collected 2004-07-11
CATCGGTCAGGAATTCAGCCATCCACGTCATGGAGCTGATGGGGCCGGGCTCCACCATCATCGACATGGCCGCTGGCGGCGGCGCATCGGCGAGCGAAAGCAGCGTCGTCGCATTGTACAGCGCGCCTTCGTCCCTGTGCCTCAGCCATAGGGTTATGTCGCCCTTCTCGGCGCCGCTGACAGGCGGCTGGCCCTTTGCGAGCCGGACATTGAAATTGTGTGCGAAATTGGGGCGCCGACCGGACCCGAAAAAGGACGGGTAGGCCTCGGGTCCATCGATCTCTGGCGGCGTAATCGACGACTTGTTGATCTGCGACGGACGCCTGGCGCCGAAAGTGAAGATACAGCGCGCCATGACGCCCTCTTCACTCACCAGATCGACATTGACAAAGGCAGAGGATTTGCCCCGCCGCAGGATGGCGGGCGAGATGACCACCTTGCCGCCAACCGGGCCGACAAAGGCAACCTGTGCGGCCCGCACCGGCATGTCGGGCACAAGCTCCAGCGCCGCCTCCAGGCAGAGCGCAGCCGTCAGGCCGCCATAGGTCGTGCGGCCCTGCATCCAGTCGTCTGGAATTGACGCTTCAATACGCCCGGCCTGGCCGCGTTGCAGCCCGGCAATCAGCTCACTGTACTGCACAGTGACAGCCTAGTGCTGGCTTTCCGGCGTCGTGACGCGCAGCCCGTCCAGATCATCGGAAATCTGGATCTGGCAGGAAAGGCGCGAATTGGCCTGCACATTCTCTGCGAAGTCGAGCATGGACTGTTCCATGTCTTCCGGCTGGCCGACCTTGTCCATGAAGGCTTCGTCGACATAGACGTGGCAGGTCGCGCAGGCGCAGGCGCCGCCGCAATCGGCATCGATGCCGGGCACGGAGTTCTTGATCGCCGTCTCCATGACGGTTTCGCCATTCTTGGCTTCGATCGGGCGTTCGGTTCCGTCGTGGTCGATATAGGTGATAGTCGGCATGTGTATTCCCTGTCTCCTCAGGCGGCCGCGGCCGCAATTTCCTTCATGCTGATGGACGTATCCTTTAGCGTCTCGGACGCAACGGATGCACCAGACATGATCAGTCGTTTCGATGCAATGAATTCCGGCGGGCTGTTTATGGCATCCACCGCGATAAGCCGCCCATTCTTCTTGTAAAAGGCGGCAAACTTTTTCGCCTCGATGTCGCCGCGCACGACGACTTCGTCATGGCCCTGTGACAGGCCAGCGATCTGGAGCTTGATATCGTACTGGTCGGACCAGAACCACGGGCAGTCGAGCGCCGGGCGCGGCTTGCCCATGATGGCGGCCGCAGCGAGCTTTCCCTGCTCGATCGCATTATGAACGCTCTCGAGCCGCCCGGTGCGGGCATAGTGGGCAAGCGGGCGGACCGTGCAGTCACCCGCCGCAAAGATACGCGGGTCGCTGGTGCGAGCATCTTCATCAACGATAATGCCATTCTTGCACGGCAGACCGGCCGCCTGAGCAAGCTCGACATTGGGGATGATGCCGATCCCGGCCAGCACCATGTCCGCTTCGATTTCCTCACCCGACGCCAGCACCGCATGGGTCAGCTTGCCGTCCTTGCCCTTGAGGCTCCCGAGACGCGCGCCACAGCGCACATCGACGCCATGCTCCATATGGAGCGCTTCATAGAACGAACTGATGACCGGGCTCGTCACGCGGGCGAGCGCGCGCTGCTCCATTTCCAGAACGGTCACTTCGAGACCCAGCTGGCGCGCCACGGCGGCCGCCTCGAGACCGATATAGCCTGCACCCACGATCACGAGCCTATGGCCGGGGATCATCTTCGGCTGGATATGCTCAACGTCAGAGAGGCCGCGCAGCTCGAATACATTCTCAAGGTCTGCGCCTTCAATCGGCAGCGGCCGCGGGCGCGACCCCGTTGCGATGATCACGGCATCATAATCGAGATGCCCGCCATGCTGCAGGAGGACCTTGCGATTGGCGCGGTCGATCTTTTCGACGCGCTGGGAAAGAAGCGTCTCGACCTTGTTGTCTTCATACCAGGCGGCTGGCTTGAAATAGAGCCGGTCCTCGGCAAGCTCGCCCTTCATATAGGCTTTGGAGAGAGGTGGACGCTGATAGGGCAGGGCCGCTTCGTCGCCGACAAGCGTGATCTCGCCCTCATAGCCAAACTGGCGTAGCGACTGAACCGCCTGCGCGCCTGCCTGGCCGCCGCCAATGACCACGATCTTCTTTGCTGCCGACAGGTCCAAACCTGTTCTCCTCCCTATTTGCGCGCATTGATGACGCAGGCGTCACGATTTTTCAAGCCATCGCGCGCAAGTGCGCCAATTCGCGCTTCCAGCTCTGCTTTAGCGGCGCTGGTAAGGCGATGGGAGAACAAGGTCAAATGCTGTCGGATACCGCCCATGACCGCGCCAGAGCCTTCGGTCTCTGCCTTCCCGGACTCGCGCAGATATTCGAGTGTGTAGCGCAGGACGAGAACCACATTCACGGAAAGATCTGGGATCTCCTCATCTTCGATATCGAGGAGGCCCGCATCCTTCATCGCCCGGAAATAGGCACTGAAACTCTCCAGCGATATTTCATGGATGTAAGGGAGCTTTGCCTGAAGGGCGTCCGAATGCGCGCCGTAATCGGCCTGGTCACGGTAGAGAAAGCGATAGGTCCGCAGCTCCCCCGCCAGCACGCCAAGATAGTCGACATAGGAGCCGAGCACATCGCCCGGGTCCGGGCGGTAGGTCATCCGTTCGGCATTGAAGGCGAGAAAATCCTCGGTAATCGCTTCCAGGAGGTCGCGCTTGGTCTTGAAGTGATACCAGAGATTGCCTTCGGAAATCCCGGCGGCCTCCGCCAGCATCGCCGTCGTGACATTGCCATAGTGCAGCCGGTTGAACAGCTGGCGGGCCGCCTCGATGATTTTCTCGCGTGTACCGGCCGCCATCAGGCTTTCGCGTGCAACACGACTGGCAGGTTCACATAGCCCGTCACGAAGTTCGACTGGACCCGCTCCGGCTCACTGACGACTTCCAAATGATCGAACCGTTTCAGGATCTCCTCCCACAGGATGCGCAGCTGCATCTCGGCGACGCGGTTGCCCATGCAGCGGTGAATGCCAAAGCCGAAGGAGACATGATGGCGCGCCCTCTCCCGGTCGATCCTGAACTCGTCTGCGTTCTCGATGACCTCTTCATCACGGTTGCCGGACGCATACCACATGACGACCTTGTCGCCCTTCTTGATCGTCTTGCCGCCAAGCTCGAAGTCCTCCAGCGCGATGCGGCGCATATGTGCGAGCGGGGTCTGATAGCGAATGATCTCTGACACCATGTTCGGGATGAGCTCCGGATTGGCTTTCAGCTTTTCATACTCGCCCGGAAACTTGTTCAGAAAATACACCCCGCCAGAGATCGAATTCCGCGTCGTGTCATTCCCGCCGACGATCAGCAGCATGAGATTGCCGAGCAGCTCCATCGGCTCATCAATCATGTGCTTGGTGTCCTCGCTATGGGCGAGCAGCGATATGAAATCGAATTTCTGCGGCTGGTTCGCACGCTCCACCCAGAGGCGGGAGAAATATTCAAGGCACTCGGTCAGATGCTTCATGCGCCATTCCATGTCCGCGCCGACAACGCCGACCGCATCCGACGTCGTCGCGACATCCGACCAGAAAGGCAGCTTGTGCCGGTCCTCGAACGGAAAATCGAACAGCGTGGCCAGCATCTGCGTGGTCAGTTCGACAGAAACCTTCTCCACCCAGTTGAACTCCTCGCCAACCGGCAGGCTGTCGAGAATGGTGCAGACCCGCTCGCGGATCAGCGCCTCGAGCTCTGAGAGCTGCGTCGGCGCGACGGCTGGCTGGGCCGCCCGGCGCTGCACGTCATGCTTGGGCTGGTCCATGGCGATGAACATGGGCGGCTGGAAATTATCGGTGGGGTCACCAATCACGATGCTCGGCTGGGACGAGAAAACCTTATGGTTGGAATCGACCGTGACGATGTCCTGGAATTTCGTGATCGACCAGTATGGCCCGAAAGCGCTGTCCGGCAGGAAGTGGACCGGGTCCTCACGGCGCAGCCTGCGGAACACTTCATGATGCACATTATGTTCGAACAGCGCCGCCTCGCTCGGGTCGACCTTGTCGATCGGGCCCTCAAGGTTTCTGGCAAGCACGTCGTTTTCAATAAGCTGGGCCGTATCCGGCATGATTTATCCTCCCACATTTTTTAGGGTATATACCCTAGAACTGCGAAAGCTGCAATCAGCCGCGCTAATTCCTTTGAGATGAGGGGCTGGCCGCGATATCCCGATCAGGCACGATAGGGCGATGAGAGGGCTTCAGCCGATGACAGACCAGGACAGCAATCCGCAGCGCCGCGTCCTCGACATGCTGCATGGCCGCGCCCGCAAGGTTGCCAAGGGTGAGCCCCTCGCCCCGCCCATCATCAATGCCGCGAAATACGCCCTGCCCGGTGCGCCAGACCACCCCTTCCCCTATGGTCGGTTCGACAATCCGGGCTGGCAGGCCATTGAGGACGCCATCGGTGCGCTCGAAGATGCGCCCACTATCTGCTTTCCAAGTGGCATGGCGGCCGTCACCGCCGCCCTGATGGCGCTCGTTGGCCCCGGCGCGCGCGTTCTTCTGCCGTCTGACGGCTATTACACTGTCCGCGTCCTGATCGACGATTTCCTGCGCCAGCACGGCATTGAGCCGGTCCTCGTGCCGACGCGGCAGATGGACAGCTATGACCTTTCAGGCTTTGATCTCGTCTGGCTGGAAACGCCCTCCAACCCGGGCCTCGACGTCTGCGACATAAAGGCGATCTGTGAGCGCGCGCATGCTGCTGGCGCCAAAGTGTGCGTCGACAACACCACGGCCACCCCGCTCCTGCAGGATCCGCTCGCCCTCGGCGCGGACATGGTCGTCGCCTCGGACACCAAGGCGCTGGCCGGCCATTCCGATGTCCTCTTCGGCCACGTCGCCTCAAAAGATGACACGCTGATCGCGCGCGTGCGCCAGTGGCGCAAGCTCTCCGGCGCAACCCCCGGCCCTGCTGAAGCCTTTCTCGCCTATCGCGGCCTCATGACGCTGGAGCTTCGGCTGGAGCGCATGTGCGCCAATGCGGACGCGCTCGCCCGCCTCCTGCAAGGCCACGCATCCGTGTCAGCAGTCCGCTTTCCCGGTCTGGAAACCGACCCATCATATGCGATCGCCGCCAAACAGATGGTCCGCCCGGGCTTCGTCCTCGGCGCGACCTTCAAGACCGAAGAGACCGCAGAACGATTCATCGACGACTGCCCAGCCATATTCCACGCCACCAGTTTTGGCGGCATCCAGACCAGCGGAGAGCGCCGCGCCCGCTGGGGCGATGATGTCGCTCCCGCCTATGTCCGCCTCTCTGCAGGCTGTGAGCCGACAGATGCCCTGCTGGCCGCCGTCAGCCAGACGCTGGACACCCTCTGATGGCCGACAGTCTCGAGCTTCACCTCGCCGATGAGGCCGCAACCGCGCGCCTTGCCGCCCGCCTCGCCCCGCACCTCAAGGCCGGCGATGTCATCGCTCTTCATGGCGGGCTCGGCGCCGGCAAGACCACCTTCTCCCGCGCGCTCATCTCGGCCTTGCGCGGCAGCCCGACAGAAGTACCCAGCCCGACCTATACGCTGGTCCAGACCTATGACGCGCACGGCCTCACCATCTACCATTTTGATCTCTACCGGATCGAAGACCCTGATGAGGTGACAGAGCTTGGCTGGGACGAAACCGCAGGCGGCCTGGCCCTCATCGAATGGCCGCTCAAGGCAGGCGAGCACCTGCCCGCCTGGCGGCTCGACCTCACCCTCGAACAAACCGCCGAAGGTCGCACAGCAAGGCTGGAACCGCATGGCGAAGACTGGCAGTCTCGGCTCCATGGGATTTGACGCAGACAGGCAGGCCGAGATCGAGGCCTTTCTCACCCGCGCCGGCTGGGCCGATGCGCGTCTCGACTGGCTGAATGCCGACGCCTCGACGCGCCGCTATGGCCGCCTGTCGCGGGCGGATGGAGAGGCCGCCCTCCTCATGGACGCCCCGCTTGTCGAGGATGATCCGTGTACGCCCGACATGGGCCACGAAGAACGTCTTGCTGGCGGCTGGAACAAGCAGTCCCGCCTTGCCGCCTCCCGCGTCGAAGCCTTCGCCGCCATTGGTGGCTGGCTGCGCACCAATGGCTTCAGCGCGCCGGAAGTCCTTGCAGGCGACGCCGCCCTCGGCCTAGCCGTCATTGAGGATTTCGGCAGCCAGAAAGAGTTTGCCCGCCTCATCGAGAAAGGCGCCGACGAGGTCGAGCTCTACACCGCCGCAGCCGGCGCGCTTGCAGACCTACACGCCCTCGACATCCCGAAAGAGCTCACCGCGCTTGAGCGGACATGGCCGATCCTCGATTTCGACACGCTGGCCCTCAATGTGAATGCCAGTCTGTTTGCCAACTGGTACCCGAAATTCGACCCGCGCATGTCCCTGTCGGACGCCGATCATGCGCGCTGGGAAAGCGAACTCGCCGCCCTGATCGAGCGCGCACAGGCATTCCCGCGAGAGCTCACCTTGCGCGACTATCACGCCGAAAACCTTATCTGGCTGCCCGAGCGGGGTGGCCGCGCCCGTGTCGGCCTCCTCGACTTTCAGGACGCCGTCGTCGGTTGGGACGCATGGGACATGGCCATGCTGGTTCAGGATGCCCGCCGCCCTGTCTCCCCGGCCGCACAATCAGCTGCGATCCGCACCTATCTCGACAGGACCGGCAAGGCAGAGGCCGATTTTCTCGAACGCCTCGCCATTATCGGGACGCTCAATGCCCTCCGCATCGTCGGCATCTTCGCCCGCCTGATCGAGCGCGACGGCAAGGCCCGCTACAAGCTCTTCCTGCCGCGCCAGAAACAGCTTCTGGCCCGCAACCTCGAACACCCCGCCGCCGCCGGCATGGCCGCCTTCGTGGCCGACACCGCCCCCTTCATCTTTGAGGAGGCCTGAGGATGGAAATCTATCGATCTGCGACCTTCCCCTCTCCCGATCGCGGGAGAGGGGCCAGGGGTGAGGGCGCCTTGGCTAGTGGCTCCGCAAACGGTTCGACAAACCTGAACTTAGCAGCCCTCATCCCCGACCCTTCTCCCGAAGCCGGGAGAAGGGGGCGAAACCCCGACACGCCGGAAATCGAAGGCGACCTTGTATGACCATCCCCCACACCGCCATGATCCTCGCCGCAGGCCTTGGCACCCGCATGCGTCCGCTGACCGACACAACAGCCAAACCGCTGATCGAAGTCGCTGGCAAACGCCTCATGGACCGCCAGATCGAGCCATTGATCGAGGCAGGCGTGAAGCGCCTTGTCGTGAACACGCACTGGTGCGCCGATCAGGTGGAGGCTCATTCGCGCGGCATTGGCGGTGTCGAAGTGGTCTTCTCCGACGAGCGTGAGGAAGTGCTGGAAACCGGCGGCGCCATCTCGAAAGCCGCCAGCCTGCTCGGCGAAGACCCGATCTTCGTCGTCAACACGGACGCGTTCTGGGCACCGGGCGACAGCGCGCCTCTAAAAGCGCTGGCTGATGCCTATGACCCGGCAAAAGCCGATGAAATCCTGCTGCTGGCTGACCGCGAGCGCTGTCTCGGCTTTTCGGGCAAGGGCGACTTTCATCTCTCTGATGACGGGCTGATCACTCATCGCGGTGACGACCCGTCAGCGGCCTGGGCGTATGCAGGCCTGCGCATCGCCAAACCCGCCCTCTATGCCGAACACCCGGCAGAGCCTTTCTCGGCTTTCCGCGTCTGGTCTGGCCTGCTTGAGAAAAAACGGATGCAGGGCCTGCCCCTCGACCGCTTCTGGCTGCATGTCGGTGATCCGAAATCCCTCAAGGATGCCGAAATGTGGCTGAGGTGCTTCGGCGCATGAGCGGGCCAGGCCTATTTGCTCCCGGCGCGCCGCGACTTCGAACCATCCCGCCCGGCGCGAACTTCCTGAATGAGCTTGCGCGCGCCCTTGTCGAGGAAAAGGACGCCGCCGCCCATCCGGACGCACTGGCCGATGATCTGATCTACGCGCCGAACCGGCGTTCAGCCCGCGCGCTCGCGCTCGCCATCTATCGCGCGGCGGGCGTCAAGACGCTGCTCATGCCGGAAATCCGCCCGCTTGGTGACCTCGAAAATGACGAGCCGCCCCCCGGCGTTGAGTCCGCCCTTGCAGACCTGCCGCCTGCCCTGTCTGGCGCAGAACGCCTTGGCCAGCTCTCTCGGCTTGTCTCTGCCTATTACGAGAGACAGGGCACGCCCGTCCCGCCCGCATCCGCCCTCGCCGCTGCTGGCGAACTTGCCCGCCTGCTCGATCAGGCCGCGCTCAGCGGCGGCATCAACTGGGACCTTCTCGATACGCTGGTCGAAGAGCGCCAGCTCGCCGTCCACTGGCAGCAATCCGTCGAATTCCTGAAGATCATCACGCAGGCCTGGCCCGCCAGCCTTGAAGACCAGCAGCGTATGGACCCGTATGCCCGCCGCCTCGCCGCTGCAGAGGCAACCGCTTCAAGCTGGCAGACGCGACCGCCGCGCGGCGATGTCATTATCGCGGGCTCAACGGGCGCCGACCCGTCCGCCTTCGCGCTAATGACGGCCGCCCTTCATTTGCCCCGCGCCCTCATCGTCCTGCCGGGTCTCGACCGCGACCTCACTCGCGCTGCCATGGACCAGATCGTCGAGACGCCGAGCCACCCGCAGGCCGCGCTCGCCCGCACGCTGGACCGGCTCGGCTACCTGCCCGACGAAGTCGCACCATGGCCGGGCCTGAAAGACAGCATTGAAGCCCGCGCCCGCCGCGCCCTGATCCACGAAGCGCTCGCCCCGGCCAGCGAAACCGCAGGCTGGCTGACCCGTCTGGATGAACTTGCAGGCGCCCGCTCCCGCGCAGACTTCGCCCGCGACGGCTTTTCCGGCCTCACCCTGCTCGAAGCCGCTGATGAGCAGGACGAAGCCTGGTGCGCCGCGCTACTCCTGCGGGAGACGCTGGAGCGAGAGGGCGAAACTGCTGCGCTCGTGACGCCAGATGCGGGCCTTGCCCGGCGCGTCTCCTCCCTGATGAAGCACTGGGGCGTCGATCTTGCGCCGTCCGGCGGCACACCGCTCCTTCAGACCCGGTCTGGCAGCCTTGCCGCCCTCACCATGGACTGGGCGAGCGACCCGACCCACCCTGCACTCATGCTGGCCGTGCTGAAACACCGGCAGGTCACGCCCACCGAAGACCTCGACACGTTGGAACGCGACGTGCTGCGTGGCCCGCGCCGCTGGGAAGACTTTGAAGGCCTCGAAACCCATATCGAGCGGCTCGACAAGGAAGCGCGTCATCAGGCAGAGCTACGCGGGCGTCCAGAGCCCCGCTTCGCCGCCCCGTCTCACCGCATCGTCGCCGACTTGCAGAAGAGGCTCACCAGCGCAGGACTCGGCCCGGATGGTGAGGCCATTTCCGGCCGCCGCTTCCTCGAAGCCGTCAGTGACCTCATGGCCGACCTTGGCGATGCCCCGCTGCCATGGACAGGCGAGGATGGCGCGGCGCTCTCCACCGCGATGCGCGATTTCGCTGACATCTGCGACAGCCTTGAGCCTGCCGCCGCCGAAATCTGGGCGGAGCTTTTCAAGTCCTACTGCCAGACCATCAGCGTCCGCGATGCTGGCGGTGACCATCCACGGCTAGCCATCTGGGGTCCGCTCGAAGCGCGCCTGCAAAGCGCTGACCGGCTCATCCTCGCTGGCCTCAATGAGGATGTCTGGCCAAAGCAGCCGCCGCCAGACGCCTTCCTGCCACGTAATTTTCGCAAGCGGCTGGGTCTTACCGATCCTGATGAGCGTATTGGCCTTTCGGCGCACGACTTTGCACAGATGGCCGCCGCCCCGAATGTCACGCTTATCAGCGCCCGGCGCCGCGATGACGCCCCAGCCGTCGCCTCGCGCTGGATCTGGCGGCTGACCACGCTCGCCCGCGGTGCCCTCGGTGAGGAAGAGGCCGCGCGCGTGCTTGAACCGTCAGAAGGCGCTGATCCGCGCAACTGGCTTAACTCGTTGCGCGAAGTCCCTGCCCTGCCGGATGACTACACGTCAGAGCCCCGGCCCTCGCCTGCACTCGAGGCGCGGCCTGACAAGCTCTCGGTCACGCGGATCGAGGATCTCATCCGCGACCCCTATAAGATCTACGCCCAACAAGTGCTCGGTCTCTATCCGCTCGACCCGCTCGACATGCCGGTCGATGCCCGCCCACGCGGCACCGCTATCCACGCGGCCCTCGAAAAGTTTGAGGATGAAGGCGTCGAGAAGTCAGCCGATAGCCTCGTCGCGCTGATCGAGGATGAACTTCGCAGCGCTGGGGAGCTTGAAGAAATCATCCTTGGCGGTGTGTCCGTCCGCAAGAAAGTCGCCGCAGAGTATCTCGACTGGCGCGCAGGCCGCCTCCACCTCATTGCCGGGCGCGTCCACACCGAAATCTCTGGCCAGACGGACCTCGCCGCCCCTGCCATGCCTGAAGGCCGTTTCACGGTCACAGCCAATGCTGACCGGGTGGAGCGCCATCAGGACGGCTCCATCGCCATTCTCGACTTCAAGACCGGCGATCCACCATCCGAGAAACAGGTGCGCTCAGGCCTCAACCCGCAAATGCCCCTCTCAGCCATCATCGCGCTGGGCGAAGGTTTCGAGGTGAGCGCGACCACGAAGCTTCGCAGCGACAGCGTGTCCGCGCTCACCTATGTCCGCTTCGGGTCGAAGTTCGCTGTCCGCAATATCGGGGATGGTACGGGACGTTCTATCCCCGAAAAACCCCTCGAAGAGATCATTGAGGAAACCCGCGCAGGCGTGACCCAGCTCATCGCCCGGTTTGCTGACCCGGCCCACCCTTATGTCAGCATGCCGCGTCCCGTCTGGGCGACCTATGGCTCTGACTATGCCCGCCTTGCCCGCCGGGACGAGTGGATATCGGAGAGCGGCGATGACTGATGTGATCGACTTTCCGACACCCGCCTATGCCCGCGCCCAGAAGGCGCAGGCCGATGCCGCCTTGCCGGACCGCTCCGCATGGGTCGAGGCGCATGCAGGCTCCGGCAAGACCAAGGTCCTTATCGACCGCGTTGCCCGCCTGCTCCTTCGCCGCGATGGTGGCCGCCCCGGCGCCGCGCCAGACACCATCCTCTGCGTTACCTACACCAAGGCCGCCGCAAACGAGATGCTGGGCCGCCTGTTCCGCACTCTCGGCAGCTGGTCGGTCGCAAATGATGAGGAGCTTCGCGGCGAGCTTGCCCGCCTTGAGCACCGCGCGCCGGATACCTACGAGGCCAGCGACCTCGACGCCGCCCGCGCCCTGTTCGCGCAGGCCCTCGAAACACCCGGCGGCCTCCGGATTGAGACCATCCACGCCTTCTGCGCGCGTATCCTTCGCCGTTTCCCACTGGAAGCCCGCGTCTCGCCCGGCTTCACAGAGATCGAGGACCGCGAAGCTGATGAGCTCTGGACCGACGCCCTGCGCGAACAAATCCTCCACGCGGCCGAAACCAATCCCGGCGCTCTCGCCACCCTCTCCGAAGCTGGCGGCGGCCTCGGCGCATCGGTCATCCTCTCGGCGCTGCGCGGCGTCGCCACAGACCTCACCGGCCGCGACCCGGTCGCGCTGAAAGCCGAGGTCAAAGCCGCGCTCAACGCCCCAAATGAAAGCGCCGTCGAGCTGGTCGAGAACGCAATGGGCTGCGACCTCCCCCGCGCCGACATCCAGTTGCTCGTCTCAATCCTTTCCGGCGAGACCAGCCTGAAGAAGACTGACGCCGACCTCATGGAAAAGCTGGTCGACTGTCTCTCGCATCGCCCCGCAGAAGACCGGTTCGAAACTTATTGCAGCCTCTTTCTCACCCAGGCTGGCGACTGGAAAAAGTCCAACCCCTACACCAAGGCGATCGGGGACCTCTGCCCCGAAGCCGCTGCCCTCTACCAGATGAAGGATGGCGACGGCAGCGAGGCCTTCCGCATCCGCACCCTGCTGGAGCGTCTGAAAGCCCGCCGCGCCTATGAGACCACCGCCGCGCTGATCGATATCGGCCTGCCAGTCCTCTCCGGCTACGCCGCGGGGAAACGCGCCCGCGCCGCCCTCGACTTCGATGACCTGATCGAGCGCACCAAAAGCCTCCTCACCGCCCCCGGCATTGCCGAATGGGTGCTCTACAAGCTCGATGGCGGGCTCAACCACATCCTCCTCGATGAGGCGCAGGACACCAGCCCCAGCCAGTGGGTGCTGATCAACGCCCTCGTCACGGAGTTTCGAGCCGGAATGGGCGCAGAGCGCGCCGTCGACCCACGCACCCAGTTCACCGTCGGTGACAAGAAGCAGTCCATCTACTCCTTCCAGGGCGCCGATCCTGAGCGCTTCCTGCAGGAAAAGCAGGCCTTCATCGGCGCCGAAGAGTCCCGCCACGGACAGGCCAACCTGCCGGACATGACCATGTCCTTCCGCTCGACGCCCGAAGTGCTCGGCTTCGTCGATGCGGTGTTCAATCAGGACAGTTTCGCAGGCGACCCCTTTTCCGACATGCCCCCTGATGAGGCCGACACGCTCACCCATGTCGCCAAGCGCAGCAATGAGGCTGGCCGCGTCGACCTCTGGCCCATCACGCCGCACACCGAGGAAGAAGAAGGCGACCCGTGGGACGCCCCGCTCGACCATATCAGCGAGAGCTCGCCCAAGAACCGGCTCGCCAAACAGATCGCCGCCGAGATCCGCCGCATGGTCGATGCAGGCGAACCTGTCTGGCGCAAAGGCGAACGAGGACTTCCTCATCCTCGTCAGAAAACGCGGCGCCCTCTTCAACGCCCTCATCCGCGCCCTGAAAGATGAGCACCTCCCCGTCGCAGGCGCAGACCGGCTCGTCCTGCTCGACCATATCGGCGTGCAGGACTGCCTGAACCTCATCCGCTTTGCCCTCTTCCCGTCCGATGACCTGACCCTGGCGGAAATCCTGCGCGGGCCCTTCTGCGGCCTCATCGATGACGACAATCACCTCTTCCCGCTGGCCTACAGGCGAAAGAATGAGAGCCTGTGGGACCGGCTGCAGGCCGCCACCGACCCCGTCTTCGCCCCGGCCCGCGCCTTCTGCGAGGACCTCCTCGCCCACCGCCATCTGCCCGCTTTCGACTTCCTCTCCCGCGCCCTGACGACGCGCCGCGAGGACGGCCTCTCAGGCTGGGACCGCCTCATCCAGCGCCTCGGAGAGCCTGCGCGCGACCCGGTCAGCGCCCTTATCGACCGCGCGCTCGGCTATGACATGGGCGAGGCTGCCAGCCTCCAGCTCTTCCTCGCTGAGATTGAAAGCGACACCAGCCAGCTCAAGCGCGACCTTGCCGAAGCCAATGGCGAGATCCGCGTGATGACGGTGCACGGGGCCAAGGGCCTGCAGGCCCCCATCGTCATCCTGCCGGACACGACCGGCGCAGAGAAAGCCGACACGAACGGGCTCTTCATGCTGGAAGGCGGCATCCCGGTCTATTCCAAGCGGGCTGCCGAAGACCCGGCCGTCATCGCCGCCCGCCGCCTCGCCCGCCAGACCGCACAGGCCCGTGAGTCCCGCCGTCTTCTCTATGTCGCGCTCACTCGCGCAGAGGACCGGCTGATCATCGCGGGCGCCCATCATGGCGCAAAGACAGGCGCAGGCTATACCGACACCTCGTGGTACGCGCTCTGCCGGCAGGGCTTACTCTCGCTCACGGGCGGCGACGGTGCAGACGCCGAGGAGACCCTCACCTATGGCGAGGTCCAGCCCGCGGTCACGCCAGATAGCGGCGCGAATTCCGGCCCGCCTGCCGCCCCCGCATGGACGAAACAGCAAGCCCCCGGCACGGGCCCCACCACACGCATCCGCGCGCCCAGCCGCCTGCTGACGGACACCGCGCCCGTCTCGAAACCCTTCGGCCCGGCCCGCGCTGCCGCCCTCAAGCGCGGCAAGCTCATCCACACCCTGCTGCAATACCTGCCAGAGCTCGCCCCGGATGCCCGCGAGACTGCCGCCCGCACCTGGCTCGACCGGCACGCAGACCTCGATGACACCGCCCGCGCTGAAATCCTCGCCGTCACCGTCCGCACGCTCAGCGATGACAGTTTCAGCCACGTCTTCGCCCCGGGCGGGCGCTCGGAAGCCGCAATCGTCGGTGAGATCGATACCGCCTCCGGCGCCACCATCATCAATGGCCGGGTGGACCGCCTCGTCGTCAGCGACACAGAAGTCCTCATCATTGACTACAAGACAGACCGTCCCGCCCCGGCGCGCGTGGAGGATGTCGACGCGTCCTATATCGCTCAGATGGCGGCCTATACGCACATCCTGTCAGAGACCTGGCCAAGGCGCACCGTTCGCGCGGGCCTCCTCTATACAGACGGTCCCGTCCTCTTCGAACTGCCCGCCAGCTTATTGCAGAACTCATTGGAGCGTTTAGCTGGCCGCCTTTGAAGAATCCGTACAATTCCTATCTATAAGAGCAGACAAAGAGCAAAGGAGGCAGAAATGGCCGCCGAAACGATTACAGACGACAATTTCGAAGACGCCGTATCCGGTGACAAGCCGGTCGTGGTCGACTTCTGGGCCGAGTGGTGCGGACCGTGTAAACAGATGTCCCCCCACCTCGAAGCCGTAGCCGAGGAAATGGCCGACAAGGTGAAAGTCGCCAAGATCAATGTCGACGAAAACCCCGTCGCCGCCTCCAAATTCGGCGTGCGCGGCCTGCCAACCCTGATGATGTTCAAGGACGGCAAAGTCACCGCCACCCATCTCGGCGCGATGTCCAAACAACGCATCGCCGAATGGATCAAGGAAAGCGCATAAACCCGCGCTGACCTGCCAGATACCGAAAAGCCCGCCCGGCCAAGCCGCGGCGGGCTTTTCTTTGCGCGCTAGTTAAACCTCTCCCCACCATGCAGCCTCATCCTGAGCCTGTCGAAGGATGAAGCCCCAAGCACCGACCTCCCATTCCTGTCATCCCGGAAGAGCAGCAGGCTCTATCCGGGACCCATGGCGGCTAGATGCACTGGTCCAAACCAGACCTCCCCCTCTCCCGATCGCCGAAGCGAGCGGCTGTCCCGACCTTCCGCCAATCGCCAACGACCCAGCCCCATCAGGGTGAGCGCGGTCTCAACCGCCATGGGTCCCGGATATTCGCTGAAGCGAATTCCGGGATGACGGCAAAGGTAAGTGTGGTCGCTCAAGCCGGGCCTTCCCCACACGTCACCCATGGACGAAACCCCGCTTGCCCCGTACGCCATCCTCAACGAAAAAACACGGAGGAGACCCGCCCATGGAGCCGTACCAGCCGCTTTCCCGCTCGATCAAAGGCAAGACCGCCCTCATCACCGGCGCCGCCTCCGGCATGGGCCGGGCCACCGCCCACCTCTTTGCCCATGAAGGCGCGAATGTCGCCGTGACTGACCTCAAACAGGACGCCGTCGACAAGGTCGTGGAAGAGATCAAGGCCGCCGGCTTCGACAACGTCAAAGGCTGGGCCATGGATGTCGGCGATGGCGACGCCATCAAGCGCGTCGTCAAGGAAGCCGCCGAACATTTCGGCGGCCTCGAAATCCTCGTCAACAATGCAGGTTTCGCCATCCCGGCCAATGTCGCCGAAGAAAGCTATGAGGATAGCTGGGGCCCCAGCATCAACGTCATGCTGACCAGCCACCAGCGCGCCATCCGCGCGGCCCTGCCCTACATGCGCAAGGCAAAGTTCGGCCGCATCGTGAACGTCGCCTCCACTGAAGGCCTCGGTGCGACCCCCGGCAACAGCCCTTACGTCGCTGCCAAGCATGGCGTGATCGGTCTCACCCGCGGTCTCGCCTGCGACCTTGGGCGAGAGGAAGACATGGACATCACCGTCAACTGCATCTGCCCCGGCCCCATCCGCACCGGCATCACCGCCGGCATCTCCGAAGAGCACAAGACCATCTACGCCAAGCGCCGCGTGCCGCTGCGCCGTTACGGCATCCCCGAAGAAGTCGCCAATATGACCCTTTCCGTCGTGCTGCCCGCCGCAAGCTTCCTCAACGGCGTCCACATCCCCGTCGATGGCGGCCTGACGATCAAGAATGCTTGAGAATGGAATACCTCGACATCCCATGCAATTTCGTAGCGAACTTCTGGGTCGGAGATAACCTCGTCGAAAATGCTGATGCCCTTTGCGCTCTTACTCGAGCAAACAAAGGTGGCGTTTTTAACAAACTAATCTCCGTGCAATCGGGTGCGATGGTCGAAACCTATCTTACTGAAATCGTCTTCCGGGCGCAGAATTATTCACAAGAAGGTGTGCCGAACATCCCCGACGAAGATCGTGCTCTAATTGCAGAAAAGACGTTGGATAAATTCGCGACAATCGTTGATTGCTTCAGAAGACATAAGGTTCTCGATGTCTTGGCGCCCGACATTTACGATGAGTTGCATCGGCTGCGGAAGTTTCGAAACAAGATCCACATACATGCCAAAACCTTTCCCGAGCTATCCCAGCACGAGAAAGACATCTTCACCGACGACATCGTAAATTGGTGTCTTCGGCTGAACTGTACAATCGCCAAATTTCTTAGCGAGCAAATGCCTAGGCCAGAGCGCCTGCACGTATTCACGGAACACATGTCGCTACCTAGTCCCTAGCCGCGCTTCAAATCCTCACGCTAAAGGAACCTAACTCAGCATCGGAAATTCCAGCTCGGGTAGCCGGTCAACATCTTTCATCAAACGCAGATGCACAAAGCGGTCGAAGATCATCCAAGCGCGTGTTTGATCATCGTCGTTACGGGCTGCTTTGTCGCGCACTCGTTGGCCATGCCTCGCATTTGCGGCGCTCAGCCTTACAACGTCTATGAATGATCGCTCGACGTTCAATCGACGCCTCAGTTCAGTCCACTGAGCTTTCTCGCTTTTGTCTGGTGTAAGACAGTGTCGAAGCGCTTCGATTACGCGATAGCAATTGATCGCGGAGGCAAAAGGGTTCTCCGTTCCTCTTATCAAGTCATCCAGCGCCAATAGGGCGTTTGGCTCGCCCACGAGTAGGTTGAAAATATCGGATTCTACAACTCCACGCTTGAACGTCCACGCACCGTTTAAGTGCGGGTATTGAAAATCTATTTGCGACTCATTCCCCCAACTGTCGACGAAAGTATCTGGCATAAAGTTCAGAATAACCTGGCTGGACAGAGCCACTACATTCAACACCGACTGACCATACATTCGAGCGCGATTATATGCGAGAGACAATCGAGAATTACTTGGCTGAGAAACCAAGTCTTTGAACTGGCATTTAACGGAAAGAATGCTTCCCTTCGCTGTTATCGAATACTGAGTTTGCTCGCCCCACGGCTGGGCTTCATTGACCAAGAAAGGAGCTGATAAGTCCAATCGTTTGTGGTTGGGCAGAATTGGACCCTTGAAGGTTACTTCAGTCATGCTTCACTCCAAGTTGAACGAGCAGGCATCAGGATAGTGATGCGCGGCGAGTGCTCGCGCTATCAATTTCTTCCCACCGCACACCGCCCCGCCTTATCCTCCCTCCCATGACCCAGCTCACCGGTTTCATCGA
>LWDU01035549.1_pt1 | contig 17571 bp, 15 predicted proteins | sample 727161 | NCBI WGS metagenome assembly LWDU01 (sample SAMN04566230, study PRJNA314399) | hydrothermal vent metagenome | isolation source: deep sea hydrothermal plume seawater | place: Mexico: Gulf of California, Guaymas Basin | collected 2004-07-11
TCGCAGAGCAGCGCCAGATCCATGCCGTATCCCGCCGCAGCACCATTAAGTGCACAGACCATGGGTGTGTCGATATTCCACATCACATTGATGGGCGCATCACGCAAATCAAATAACTGTTTTGGCCGGTTGCTACCTGAACCAGAACCTCCAGAACCGATGCCACCGCCAGCAACATCAACCAGGTCCAGGCCAGCACAAAAACCGCGCCCACTACCCGTAAGCACGATACAGCGCACGTCGGGATCTTTATTCGCTTCGGTCACTTTAGCGGACAGCTGGTCGAGCATATCCCTGCTGATGGCATTCATTCGCTCTGGTCGATTGAGCGTGATGACAACAACTCGACCCTTATTTTCGACGAGTAACTCGTCTGTTGTAGATTCAGATACTGGCACGGTGTATTACCCCTTATATTTCAGTGAAATTGATCTGGCTATATTGCCGAACTAATAAATGTCTGTATATCACGAACCAACGGGCTTTTGCGACGATGTATACGTGAAAAAGATACCACGGCATCGGTGTGGCCCATACCTTCTTAGACCTCGCGACGAGCGCCCCCCCCTGCCTCGACCTGTTATTCCATTAAACTCTTTGAATCGCCTCGCCGAACGCGGGTGTCATCTGCACCGTGCAGCAGATAAAGTTCGGGCGCATCACCGCGCACAAAGTTGACCGGCTGGGACATCGGGTAGTGGTTTTCCGGGCAAAACAGGTCCCAGTGGTCATCGTCAGTAAAGGGGGAAAAATCGTAAGGAACGGGCCTTCGGTATAGACCTGGTCCAGAAAGTAGTTTGTTGCGCTAACAACAGATTTAGGGATGCCATTAAAGCGATGTTCCTGGTATTGATAATCCCCTGGACGCGCCAACGCATTCAGTACAGCTAGCCCCCGGTTTGGTACATCCCGAACATTGATAGATAAACCCTCTTAATTTCAGTAGAATGCGCACGCTTTATGATGAGCGTCAAAGGTTAATTTTCAACAACCTGCAAACAATAGATTGACGACCGTGCCTAATCAATAACAAGTCTAGTCACGGAAAACGCCAGCACAAGGCCCGCCAGACCACACATCATCAGACCAAACTTTAAGGTACCTGTTTTGTTCGATCCCCGGCGTTTGTTCGCCCCAATAATTGGCACTATATTACTTCCGCTTTGCCTTGCCGGCGAGGTCCAGGGAGCAGTGGAATACAGCACCTTGCCGGTCATCGAACTGGACAGGGTTGATGACAAGCCAGGCATCACGATTGACGGAAAACTCGATGAACCCGTCTGGAATGATCTGCCCGCACACTCACAGGCAGTGACCCTGCAGCCAGAAACCCTGGCAGAACCGACCTACCCAACCCACACAAAATTCTTCTACACTGAGCGCGGTCTTTATATCGGCGTGTTTAGTGAGCAACCGAACGACACATTGATAGCGCGGCTCACTTCGCGCGATCGATTTATCAGCCGAGACAGTATTTCCGTTACCATCGATCCCTCGGGTGAAGGCCTTTATGCCTACTGGTTCGCCGTCAGCCTGGGCGATTCACTCGCCGACGGTACTATTCTGCCCGAGCGACAGTTTAGTCGTGAATGGGACGGCGCCTGGCGGGGCGCATCTTCCGAAGTCGAGGGTGGCTGGGTAGCAGAATACTTCCTGCCCTGGTCCATGATCACGATGCCCGAACAGACAGGCGAATCGCGCCGAATCGGTTTCTATATCACACGATCCGTATCTCACCTGGGTGAGCGATGGGGGTGGCCTGCCCTACCTGAATCTGGCAGCAGGTTTATGAGCGCCCTTCAGCCGCTCGAAATCGACAACATCACACCGAAAAAGCAGTTCACGTTCTACCCGTATGCTGCCACCAGGTACAACGTCATCGACTCGGAAGATGACTACAAAGCAGGGTTTGATATTTTCTGGCGACCTTCATCGAATATGCAGTTGACCGCTACCGTGAATCCCGACTTCGGCAACGTAGAATCTGATGATGTTGTCGTCAATCTGACATCATTTGAGACCTTCTTCCCTGAGAAGCGTCCGTTCTTTCTTGAGGGCCAGGAGATTTTCAGGACAACACCCCGGGGCAGATCAAGGGGTAGGGGCACACCCACCATTCTTGTGAACACTCGCCGAATCGGCAGTCCGCCGAAGGGACTGGATATTGATAACCTTGAACTGACCCAACTCGAAGACAACCAGCCAACCGAACTTCAGGGTGCAGCAAAGATTACCGGGCAACAGGGTAACTGGCGTTACGGCGTGCTCGCTGCTGTTGAAGATGACACCAAGATTGAAGGCACCATCAACGACCTGGAGGTTGACCTGCTCCAGAAAGGTCGCGATTTTGGCGCAGCACGATTCCTTTATGAATCCACCACCGGGAACTCACGAAAAGGGTTGGGCTGGATCACGACATTAGTCTCACACCCCCAGGAAGATGCCGTAGTCCATGGCATCGACGGTCATTACCTCTCAGAAAACGGCAAATGGAATATCGATGGGCAGACTTTATACAGCGATGTTGATGATGTCAGCGGTAGCGGCGCTTTCATCGACGTCAGCTATACCCCACGCCACGGTTTAAAACACAGTATTGGGGTCGACTACTTTGACGAAGACCTCGATATCAATGACTTCGGCTTCCTGCGCAGAAACGATGCCATTTCCACACGGTATAAGCTGGAAATCATCGAATCAGACCTCGAACATTACAAGACTCGCGAATTTTCGCTATTCTTAAACCAGGAGTACAACACAGACGGTCGACTGGTTCGCAGTGGCATCTTTGCGAACCGTAAGTATCAGTTCCATAGCAATCATTTCTTGTTTACAGAACTGAACTACTTCCCTTCTCGCTGGGATGACACCAACAGCGCCGGGAACGGTGATTTCAAGATCGACCCCCGCTGGCAAGTCGGCGGATTCTATTCAACAGACAGTGCCAAAAAAGTAAGTCACGGCTTTTCCGTATTCTTCGGTGAAGAAGACATAGGCGGCCTGGAGCATTTCTGGCAATACGAAATCTCCTGGCGACCCAGTGATCGATTCTCCGCACTGTTCCATCTTAAGTACGTCAACAGGACTGATTGGCTGCTTCATCAAAGCGGCCGAGACTTCACGACCTACGAAGCCGAGTTCTGGCAACCAGAGCTGGAGCTAGACTATTTTCTGACCGCAAAACAGCAGTTCAGGATCACCGCGCAGTGGGTAGGTATAAAGGCATTCGAGCGCGATCGATGGCAAGTCCCTGCAGGTGATGGCTCGCTGATACCTGACACAGCTCCTGTTACCGACACCCGAGATTTTTCAATCAGTCGGCTGGTGTTCCAGGCACGCTATCGCTGGGAGATCGCCCCGCTGTCTGATCTTTTTGTCGTCTACACCCGAGGATCTAATCTACCAAATAGTCCAGAAGAGAGTTTTGGTGACCTGTTTCATGACAGCTGGACTAATCGAGCGGTCGATGTCTTCGTGATCAAGTTACGGTATCGTTTAGGCAGCTAGCATTAACCTGGAGTTATCGCTTGATCAAAATGATCGCTTTAGACCTTGACGGCACACTTGCCATAGAGAATCACCAGATATTACCCGCAACCCGCGATGCCCTGGAAGATCTGCATTCTAACGGGGTTGAAGTGGTTATCGCCACAGGACGAAGATATCGAACCACCCGCCTTGTGATCCAAAGCCTGGGTTTTGACGTGTACGCCGTCTGTAACGGTGGTGCACTCGTGAAGGGACCTGAACAATCTACTTTGCACGCGGAAAACTACGATGTCACACCCCTGACTGAAATCGCGCGGGAGCTCGATTTGACGTTATTTGCTCAGCGAGACGCACACGAACTCGGTGGCGCTGATTTCATCATTGATACCGGCAGCAATTGGAACGATGCGACGCATGCTCATTTCAACAACAATTCCGAGTGGGCAGAAAAAGCTGACCTGCTGGCTTCCGAACCTGCGTATCTTGTGTCTGGCGCATTCGACGATGAGTCAGCTCTGAACAAGTTCGCCAGCGAAATCGCCAGTCGATTCCCGGGCATCTACAACACGATTATCCTACCCCTTCTGGATTCAGGGCATTTTTATTGTGAGATCTCACCGAAGCACATAGATAAGTGGCACGGACTGACCAAATTACACGAACACCTGGGCATAGAAGCCGAACATACCTGTACCGTGGGCGATCAACTCAATGATATGGCCATGGTAACAGCCGCTGGCCACGGAGTTGCCATGGGCAATGGTCACGAGGATCTGCAAAAAGTCGCCCGCTTTATCTGTGGCGATAACAAGGAAGACGGCATCCTTGATGTAGTGAACTACATTCACGACATCAACAAAACCCACGCGCAAGCCTCTTAGATGGCAAACGAGACCTGGCTCTTTGGTTACGGCTCTATCATGTGGAAGACCGGATTCAACTTTGAAACCAGTGAACTCTGTCATGTCAAAGGCTGGGCCAGGCGATTCTGGCAGGGATCAACAGATCATCGCGGTACACCTGAGTTTCCGGGCCGTGTCGTTACCCTGATTGAATCTGCAAGCGAACACTGCTGGGGCACTGCATATCGATTACCCGCTTGCGAAGCAACCAACATCATAGAAGACCTGGACTACCGGGAGAAAGGCGGATATGACAGGACCGAGCTGTCCCTCACCCTCAGTAGCGGCCGAACAATCGCGGCTATCACGTACATCGCGCACCCACACAACCCTAACTATCTTGGTGAGTCACCCCTCGAGGATATCGCTAGACAGATCAGTTTCTCGACCGGTCCCAGCGGCAGTAATAAAGAGTATATACTCGAGCTTCACCAGACCCTGGAACAGCACAACATTCAGGACGGCCACGTAGAAACTCTTGCACAACTCATCCTGCTACAGACGGAATCGACTTTATGAATATTATCCCCCAGCTAGCCGTTGACAAAGACATCATGGCCACGTGGCGACGCGATATACATGCGCATCCCGAAATCGCATTTGAAGAACACAGAACCGCACAACTCGTGGCTGACAAACTCCGTGAGTTTGGCCTTGAGATCGAAACCGGTATTGCCGGTACGGGTGTTGTCGGCACGCTGACCAAGGGCCGAGGCAACAGGGCCATTGGTCTTCGCGCTGACCTGGACGCCCTGCCCATCCAGGAAGCAAACGAGTTTGCGCACAAGTCTACTCATGCCGGCAAGATGCATGCCTGCGGTCATGATGGCCACACCACTATGTTGCTGGGAGCTGCCAAATATCTGGCAGAACATGGTGAATTTGAAGGAACGGTTTACTTTATTTTCCAGCCCGCCGAAGAAAACGAAGGTGGTGGCCGTGCCATGGTCGAGGAAGGTCTGTTCGACCGATACCCCATGGAAGCGGTTTACGGGATGCACAATATCCCCGGCATGCCAGTCGGCACCTTTGCGGTAAAACCTGGCCCGATGATGGCCGCTTTTGATATTTTTGAACTGGTGGTCACTGGCAAAGGTGGCCATGCCGCGATGCCCCACCTCACCATTGACCCGATGGTTGTCGGTACAAAAATCGTCGAGGCCTACCAGTCCATTGTCAGCCGATCAATCGATCCGCAGGACCCGGTTGTTCTTTCGGTCACCCAGTTCCACGCCGGTGATGCCTACAATGTCATTCCCAATGAAGTGTCTATCAGCGGATGTACCCGCTGTTTCTCCCCAAGAGTACAGGCGCAACTGGAAGCACAGATGAAACAGGTAGCAACCGAAATCTGCCATGCCTATGGCGCGAGCTGCGAGTTCAGGTACGAACGGCGTTACCCACCGACGGTCAATTCAGAAATAGAAGCACACCTGGCCGGTAGTGTTGCCGCGGAACTGGTCGGCGCTGACCGTGTAAACCTGAATCCTAAATCAGCAATGGGTTCTGAGGATTTTGCCTATATGCTGCAGGAGAAACCCGGTGCGTATATTTGGATTGGCAACGGCGATGGCGAAGGGTCATGCATGGTACACAACCCCGGTTACGACTTTAACGACGATATCCTGCCAATCGGCGCTACCTGGTGGGTAAAACTCGCGGAGACCAGCCTGCCGCCGATTGCATAACTTCTATTAGACAGGCTTTATTCGACAACCTGAAATCCCGTTCTGGGGAAATGCACCACTATCCGCCCGACCTGATCGTCGTTTCGGGCAACTGCTATCTCATCCATACCCGCTGCCAGTAGCTCACCAATGACTGGCTGGAAACCGTAGTCGATTGGCATCACAGACACTAACTGCCCGGCCTGGAAATTATCCAGAAAAGCTGCGGCCATCATTTCTTCCGGCTCCGAGGCACTCGCCTGGGCGAGTGCCTCTTTACCAGGGATCATTTCGACATTGCCATGGCCAAAGGACACCATTTTTTCATACCATGCCACCAGGTGTTCAAACGGCGAAAAGTAATCCCGCAGAGCCTCCTGCGTATAGATAAACCACACATTATGATAGGTAGAAAAGTCTGCAATGCTGGGTTTATCACCAAACAGGAAAGGTCCGCCGACGGACAGCTGTTGATCCAGTTGGTTAAGGTGGCCTATAAAATGTGGTTCCGCAGTCTCAAATGGCATTCCCAATAATTCACTGGAACCTTTCGAAAACTCTGCCCTGTCTGCCATGAATGCCGACATTGCGCTTTCATCCTGGAACAGCGGATTAGTCGCCGCGGCTTTCGGTTGAAATGCGATCGCTACGCATACCTTGAAGAGAAACGTATCCGTCCAGTGGGCAACCGTATTGATCATCGCTAGATGCTCTTCCGGGTAGATTGTGTTTTCCGGATAAATTTCATCTATCACCCTGCAAATGATTGCTGTATCGCAATAGACATCGGCGCCAATCTGCATGACCGGGGTTTTCCGGTAGCCACCGGTAAGTGGAATTGTATCGGGCCTGGGCATAATCATCGGTATTTCTACGGATTGATAACTCACTCCTTTATACCCAAGGATTGAACGTACTTTTTCGGAGAAAGGTGATTCTGCGTATTGGTGTAGGACGATTCCGCTCATGGTGTACTCCCTGGATAGACGGGCGGAATGATAGCAGGCACCTCATGGCAGGCCAGCGGTTTTTCTCCTATAGTCAATGTACCTATTACAACGAGTGAACCGCATGAGACTATCTGAACCCCGTATACCTGCCATCCATGAAGACGACTGGAACGAAGAACAAAACGCCGCACTGGGCGGACAGAAAATGCGAGGTAATGTACAAAACATTTTCCGCACGCTTGCACACCATGAAAAGCTCGCTAAACGATGGCTCGTGTTTGGCAATCACATTCTCGCAAAATCCACCCTGTTACCGCGCGACCGGGAAATCGCCATTCTTAGGGCAGGCTTTCTCTCAAAATCAGGGTATGAATGGGGTCAGCATGTGGTCATAGGTAAAGCAGCAGGACTCTCCGATGAAGAACTTGAGGGCATCAAGATCGGTGACTCTGCCAGCTGCTGGAATGAACCGGAGAAGCTGATACTTAAAGCTGCCGACGAGTTACACGAAGATGTGTTTATAACCGACGACACATGGGTGGGATTGGAAAAACACTACAGCACCCAACAGATCATGGATATGGTATTTACCTGCGGGCAATACAGAATGCTGGCCGGTGCACTGAACTCTTTCGGGGTTCAGCTGGATGACGATTTGGTGGGGTTGTAGCAACCTGGTGTGGTTTCATCAGGCACAGGGAAGGCACATGCTCCAGCTCGCTCTATAACTTTATCCTCGACCTGCCTGGCTTTCATTGGCAACAACCATAGAAAACCGGCATGCTCTTGTTTTTCAATTAATCGATAAGGTGAAGTCATGGCTGATTACATTCCGCCCACTCTGGACTGGGTCCGCAAACAGGTTGAAGAGTACGAAGCGAGCGGCGGGACAAAGGGCACAACCTTGCTTGATACGGGCATGCCGTGCATCGTCGTCACACACACCGGCAACCAGACCGGAGCTATTCGAAAAATACCGCTGATGCGCGTCAAGGTCGACAAAAGCTACGTATTGGTAGGTTCAATGGGCGGTCAACCGAAGAACCCGGTCTGGGTTTACAACCTTCGTGCAAACCCAAGCGTAGAAATTCGCGATGAAACCGAGGTCACCGCAATGACGGCTCGGGAAGTAACAGACGAAGAAGAAAGAGCGCGATTATGGAAAGTTTGTGTTGAAGTATTCCCACCCTATGGAGAGTACATGGCAAAGACGACTCGGAAGATTCCAGTGTTTGTCGCCGAATGAAGCTAAAACCGGGGAGAACCACATCAATGATCAGCGTTTGATTTAGTTTCCGCATGGACGAAGCCACCCTGCTCTGGGGATTCCTGTTCGGAACCATTGGTATTGCGATGGCTGTTTACGGCAGGAAGCAAAAAAAAATGGTGCCGATGGCTTGCGGTGTGATGCTGGTGGTTTTCCCCTACGCGGTCACTGAAGTGTATGCGCTGGTTGGGCTCGGTGCCTTGCTCATTATCATTCCGTTTCTTATACGTCAGTAACGGGATCAATAATTTTTATCCATCCGTTTCAGTCACTTTAACTTCCCTGCAGAGAGTGGCCTAATCTGTCAGGACAGATCAACGCTCTTGTCGATCTGCGCCCACGCCAGCTTGGCAAGGTCATAGGCGCCTGACCCGGCTTCTGCGGCACTGCGGCCCGCGGCGGTGCCGTCCCGGACCCGCTTGGCGATACCCTGCAGAATAGCAGCCAGGCGAAACATGTTGAACGCCAGGTAATAATCCCAGTTATCAATGCCGGAACGACCAGTTCTTCGGCAGTAAGCTTCGATGTACTCTTGTTCGCTTGGAATGCCCAGGGCCTCCAAGTCAACGCCACTTAATGAATCCCGATATCGCATACACAGGTAAGCGAAATCACTGAGCGGGTTGCCAAGCGTACTCAGCTCCCAGTCCAGGATGCCTATCACTTCGTTCCGCTCTTTGTGCATCATCATGTTGTCGATCTTGGGGTCGCCGTGAACGATGGTGCAGCTATCCTCCTGCGGGACGTTTTTTGGCAGGTACTCGATGAGGTTATCCATGAAGGGATTTTCTTCGGTCTTCGTATATTCATACTGGCTGGACCAGCGGGATAACTGCCGTTCTATATAGGAGTTGTGCTTCCCAAAATCGGAAAGCCCTACGGCTTCGAAATCAACGCAGTGAAGTTTAGCCAGCGCGTCATTGGCGGCATCCCATATCTCGCCGCGTTCCTGCCCAGATGACCCTGCCATCAAGGTATTCCATGATGTAGAACCAGGTACCAATCACGTCATCATCAGTACAAAGCGCGTAAGTTTTAGCCGTTGGCACATTGGTGTTCCGTAGTGCGGACATCACTTTGAACTCGCGATCGACAGCGTGCGCAGACTTCAGCAGTTCCCCCGGCGGCTTGCGGCGCATCACGTACTGCTCTTCACCTGCAGACAAGAGGTAAGTCGGATTGGACTGACCGCCGGCAAACTCTTCCGCGGTTACCTTGCCGGAAAAACCGTCTACGTTCGCCTCCATGAATTCTTGCAGCCTACCGATATCAAACTGATGCCGCTCCTGTACAGCGATCGTGCCTATATTCTCTTCTGGATCAAACTCAGCCATGTCAGTTCCTACTTATTGATTTCTTTGGGGCAACGCCATATTCAAACCCGCGTGTTTCCAAAGGCGCTTAAGTTACCAGCTTCATGATTGATAGACCAGAATCGCGTCAGTCGTTATCAGGTTCACGGAGCTCAATCTCCAAATCTGGAGCAGGAGATACAACCATGAAACGTTCGCGAAAATAGTCAAGATACAACTTCGAATGATCCGGTACCTGGTCAATGGCTTCAGCACCAGTCATCCATCGGTAATCACTATGCTCGTAGTTCAGTGTAACCGGGGTAGTTTGATCAACAAACGCTACGAAGGTAACCAATGCCTTGTTCGAATCAGCATGTGGAATCTCCATGCCGAAGGAAAACAGGCGCCCTGGCCTCAATCCTGTTTCCTCGTCAAGTTCACGAACTGCAGTTTGCAGCGGTTCCTCGCCAGCTTCGGGGGTACCTGCCACGGGCCACCAGGCATCCATGTGTTGGCCACCACTTCTTTTCAGGAAAAGTACTTTAGGTTCATCAGGAAACTGCCTAATGACATAAACGATGACGCCAGCAACAGGTCGAGGCGACGCCATCGAATATAGATCAGCTAACGGTCCAGGTGTGCCCACTGCGAAGTAAATCATTAATATCCGCAGGACCTTTCGTCTCGCGAACGACGATTCGCTGCTGAAAGACATCATCTGTATAGCTGGGTGCTGTCGATTCACAGTACAAAACACCAATCGGCTCAGGAAACTCTGGTAACTTCAAACCAGCCAGCATCTGGGCCAACACCTTATTGGTTTCATCATGCACAACCACGTCATTGATAGTCACACCATCTTCACCAATGGTCACGATTTCAAGCAGCAGCGTCCTGGCATTCAATCGGAGAGCTTTCCGGTCTTCTACACCAAAGGTCAACGGTTTTCCGTGCTCTAGCACGAGCCTTGTATCAGCCGCAGTTTTCCTATCCTTGATTTGGTCGAAAATACCGTCGTTGTAGACAGGGCAGTTCTGGTAAATTTCAACAAAGGATGCGCCCTTGTGTTCATGTGCACGAACAAGAACAGGAGCCAGGTGCTTGGCTTCAGTATCGATAGTTCGTGCGACAAACTTTGCGCCAGCACCGAGCGCAAATACACAGGGACGCAACGGCATATCGACTGAACCATCAGGCGTCGAAGGTGATTTTGTCCCAACCTTGGAGGTTGGGGAATACTGGCCTTTAGTCAGGCCATAGATCTCGTTATTGAATAGCAGTATTTGCAGGTCTACATTTCGACGCAGCACGTGAATCATATGATTGCCGCCGATACTAAGGCCATCACCGTCACCGGTAACCACCCAAACGTCCAGTTCCGGATTCGATAACTTCACTCCAGTTGCAAATGAAGGCGCGCGGCCATGAATCGTGTGGAAACCATAAGTGTTCATGTAATAAGGGAATCGTGACGAGCAACCGATCCCGGAGACGAACACCTGATTCTCTTTCTGGACATCCAGTTCTGGCATCAGCTTCTGGATAGTCTTCAGGATCGCGTAATCACCACAGCCTGGACACCACCTGACCTCCTGGTCCGAGGAGTAATCTTTGGCGGTTAGTTTTTGCACAGGTGCATTCATCTTACAACTCCAGTAGCGAACGAATCGCTGTTTCAACTTCCCTGATCTTAAAAGGCTGCCCAGATACCTTATTCAGCGGTTTCGCATCAATCAGGTACTTGGCTCTAATAATATTTATAAATTGACCCGTGTTCATTTCAGGCATCAGCACCTGGTCATACCCGGCAAGCAGTTCACCAAGGTTTCTAGGCAGTGGATTCATGTACCTCACATGGATGTGTGAAACATCCAAATCCTCCTGACGACAACGTTTGACCGCCTGATGAATTGCCCCATAGGTTGATCCCCAGCCGACAATCGCAAGCTTACCCTTTGGATTACCCTGCGAGACTTCCTGTTCTGGAATGTAGTTTGCTATCCCCTCTATCTTGTCCTTTCGCAAATCCGTCATTCTCTGGTGGTTATCTGCGTCGTAAGAGATATCGCCGGAATCAAAGTCCTTCTCAATACCACCAATACGATGTTCAAGGCCAGGCGTACCTGGCTTCGCCCAGACTCTCGCGAGCGTTTCAGGGTCACGGTTCGCTGGCGCAAAGCCTTCAGGATTAGTTTCGAACTTTGCAGGGAATGGTTCGTAATCGTTAATGTCCGGGAGCAACCATGGCTCTGATGCATTTGCGATGTACCCGTCACTGAGCAGAATCACCGGCGTCATGAACCGGGTTGCAATCCGAACTGCCTCGATGGCTACATCAAAGCAATCCACAGAGGTGGAACAAGAGATGACTGGCAGCATGGTGTCACCATGACGGCCGAATAATGATTGGTTCAGGTCTGACTGTTCAGTTTTCGTCGGCAGGCCTGTTGATGGACCGCCGCGCTGGGTATTCACAACGACCAGCGGCAGTTCAGTCGCACTCGCGAGTGAAATTGCTTCAGCCTTCAGCGATATCCCAGGCCCTGAACTTGAAGTAATACCCAGTGAGCCAGAAAATGAAGCACCGATGGCCGCACATACCGCTGCAATTTCGTCTTCCGCCTGGAACGTCACTACGTTAAATTGTTTCTGGCCAGACAGCGTGTGCAGCAGGCTTGATGCCGGTGTGATCGGATACGAAGCAAAGGTAATTGGCAGATCAGCCAGTTGTCCGCCGGCGATTAATCCGTAAGCAAGTGACTCTGAACCGGTTATGTTTCTGTACAAGCCAGGCGCAGCTCCCGCCCGGGGCACTCTGTAGACCTCGATACCTGTTGGCAGTTCAGCGGTTTCTGCATAGGCGTGTCCTGCATTTAGCGCCGCTATATTCGCGTTAGCAATCTCTGGTTTGTTGGCAAATTTTTGCTTCAGATTATCTGCTGTTATCGAACGATCACGGTCAAATAGCCACATGACCAGACCGAGGGTCCACATATTTTTACATCGCACGGCAAACTTGTGCGACAAGCCAAACGGTTTGACGGACTCCAGGACCTGCTTGGTGACAGCAATTGGGATAACCCGATACGCATCCAGTGAACCGTCTTCTATCGGATTGCTGCTATAACCCGCCCTTGCCAAATTTCTATCAGTGAAGGCATCACTATCAATAATCAGCAGGCCACCAACAAGAACATCTTTAAGATTGGTGATCAGCGCAGCAGGGTTCATTGCAATAAGAACGTCTACGTCATCACCTGCGGTGGAGACATCTTCGGAACCAAAATAAATTTGAAAAGCGGAAACCCCAAACGTTGCACCGGCTGGTGCACGAATTTCTGCGGGGAAATCCGGAAAAGTAGCGAGGTCGTTCCCATAGATTGCGGTAGCTTCGGTAAAGTTACTCCCGGTCAACTGCATGCCATCACCGGAATCACCGGCAAATCGAACGACGACATCGCTAACTTGGTTAGCACCGTCCTGGTGACTTACTTCTTCCACTGCGGACATTAAATCTCAATCCTCGCTAGTAATTTGGTGCAGTAATCTTGATCAGAAACACCGATAAAAAAACCCGCCCATTGGCGTGTAGCGTGTCGATAGTTTCTGTGAGTCACAATCTCTGACGAACAGCAATTTTACAGGTTTAACAGGCATTTGAACAACCTGACCCCCTATTTTAACCTTCCATCACCATGAGCTTCATCATAGCAGAACCAATGATGATCTGGTCACCATTGCTAACAGAAATGAGCCCTTTGTCGGCTCTGCAATCCTCATTAACAGATATGCGGTTTGCGGACCCTAAGTCCTCAATAAACTCGCGGTCCTGAGCTACAGCCGATCCCCTGATATTTTTAGCAGGTACCGAATGCCACTGGCATCCCGTCCATCGACCACATACTCCGGGCGCTCTTCGCGGTAAAGTGGGTATTTTTTAGCTGATCACGCCTTTCGAAACCGTTGTTAGCGGTGATCAGCTGTTAAAACGACCGATCTGAACAACGTGGACAATCTGGACGACAAAACCGCTGATTTCAGGTTTGACTTCGCACCCTTCAAAACCTGCAGAAAAACAATACTTTTATCCAGCCTTGCGTCGGTAATCGCAGCAAAAGACAGGGAGAAGAAGGATGACTATATGAGTTTAGCCTGGTTAATAAGACCAAGGTCCTTGTCGATAATTCCAGATAACTATACTCAAAAACCCATAATTAACCATTGGGTACTGGCCGGCGGTTCCTCGGTATTGGGTTACAAAAACAACCCTTTACCGACACTGTGAAGCATCTCACAAACGCGCCTCAATCAGGCTGGGCCCCGACTCAGAGAGTGACCGTTCCAACGCGACAACAAACTCCTCAGCAGTCTCTACTGCCTGACCAGGCACCCCCATACTGTTACCAAGTTGCACAAAATCGATGGACGGACGGGACAGGTCAAACAGGTCCGCTGCTCGCTCCCCAACCTCATTGACGCCCAGTCTAAGATATTCGGTTTCGAGAATGCCGTACTTACTGTTATTAAAAATAACCGTCGTGACATTGAGCCCTTCCCTTGCCTGGGTCCAAAAAGACTGGTTGGTATACATCGAAGCACCATCACCGAGTAATGCAAGAACGGGCCGGTCAGGACACGCTACCGCCGCGCCAACAGCAACCGGGCCACCCTGTCCGATTGAACCCCCGGTCAGGTTCAGCCACGTGTTCGGCCGGGCAGATTGACAGGGGCCAAATGCGGCGCCACCACCACCGGAATCTCCGCAAATAATCGCACCTTCCGGGATCAATGCTGCGATCGCGGCGGAGATTGTCCGAGTTGATAATTCCCCGGTTGGCCGTTCCAAATCCGCTAGCTGGTTTATCGAATAACCTCCGCCAGAGACGCCTAGAAAATCTGCTAATGACTCAAGCGCCTGCGTGGTGTCTTCTTCACTCTCGGAAAGACGAACTACCGCACAATTTTCCGGCACAAGAACGCTTGGCGTATTGGGATACGCAAAAAAGCTGACCGGCGAGTCGGCACCAGCCAGGATCAATTTTTCAACACCATTTAGTGCCGCCAGTACCTGTTCGGGAAAATAAGGCAGGCGTTCGCATCCGGGCAATCCCGCACCACCATCCACGCGCGACGGAAACGGTGTCATAGATACCCGGCAACCTGTCTTCTCTGAAATCCGGTTAGCGGCAATCCTTGCTTCAATGGACAAACCATCCGAATTAATCAGGATCATTGAATTGTTGTCCAGCAACTGCGCTACTTCTGAGACAACCTTGTCGTCAACCTTGCGCCTTTCCGGGGCATTTATATAAGAAGCAGCAGCACCCTCTTCATTCCAGCAGGCATCTGCCGGGATAATCATAGTGGAAATCTGCCCGGCTGAACCCGGCTTGGCAGTCAGCGCGAATTGAAGCGCAAGCATCCCATCGGTTGCCAGGCTGGAAGCCGTCGAGTCTCCTTTCACCCAGCTGGAAACATTCTTCGCCAGGGTATCAATATCGGAAGTTAGCGGCGCATCGTAGTCCATATGATAAAGCGCATGGTTCCCGATCAGATTAATAACGGGTGTCGATGCACGCCTGGCGTTATGCAGATTAGCGATTCCGTTGCCAAGACCCGGACCTAAATGTAACAAGGTCGTTGCCGGTATCCCGGTCATACGCCCATAACCATCAGCTGCCCCGGTGCAGACGCCTTCGAACAGTGATAGCACTGCCCGCATCTCTGGAACGGCATCAACCGCCTGGACCAGGTGCATTTCGGATGTTCCCGGATTCGCAAAACAAACATTCACCCCGGCTGCAGTGAATGATCTGATCAGGCTTTCGGCTCCATTCATGGCTTTCTTCTATCTATAAACTAGCTCGTAATAATAACGGGAATCCAGCGGTACGCACCAAGTTCTTTTGGTTTTCATGGTTTATCATCCCTCGACACTTAAGCGCATTAACAAGACAGCTCCAGTACCTGGTTGCACTCCGAGAAGAATTGCATTTTGGCAAAGCCTCCAGATCGCTGAGCGTCACCCAGTCGACACTGTCTTCGGGCATCCGTGAACTGGAAATCTCACTCGGGATAACGCTGGTTGAAAGAACTAACCGTTCAGTGTCATTTACTACCGCAGGAGAAAAAATTACCGATCGTGCGCGCTATGTGCTTATGCAGGTCGAGGACCCGGTTACTGAAGCGAAAAGTTTCACTGACCCACTGGCCTTACCGCTCAAATTGGGCGCTATCCCAACTATCGCCTCATTTGCTATGGGTAACTTTGCTTACGCCCTGCAGAAACCAAACCCTGGTTCGCACTTATATATAAGAGAACATACAACAGCGAACCTGATCGCGGAGCTGCTGGACAATAAGCTGGACCTTGCGCTCCTTGCGCTCCTTGCGCTCCTTGCTCTACCTTACGATGTAGGGCGGGTTGAAACTCGCGTGATTTATCGCGACATTGGCTTTGCGTGGCGAAAAGGCCATTCACGCCAGTCCGTTCTTGAAGAGGTCATGTCCCGGCTGGCACCACCAATCACATAACGATAGAAGGGAATCGAGCCGAACGCGTATTCTTGATCGGTTTGTTTGACACCTGGTGATAGGTAAACACGACAGACAACTTGGTCTCGTCTGACAGGTTTCGACCCGCAGCATGAAACAGCCTGCTGTGGAAAAACAGAACATCCCCAGGATTCAGCTCAACTGTTATGCCCTGCTCGATCAGCAACTTGTTTTCCGGGAGGTCGGGCCGGAGGAACATGGCCGCATCAAACCTACCTGAATCAGGATCCAGCTTGTGCGACCCTGGTATGACCCGCAGGCAACCATTGGTCTTATCCTCTTTCCCCAGTGCCAGCCAGACGCTCACCAGGTTTTCATAATCAAAGGCCCAGTAGCGACTATCCTGGTGCCACAGGGTCACGCTGCTGAATCCAGGCTCCTTAGTCATGATGCAATTATGGTGACACTGGGATACGGACAGGTTTTCCTCGGTCTGCAAGAGACAAGCGAGTATGCGCTTCACTTCCGGATCAAGCGCCCAAAGCCTGAACGCCTCGTCCCTGGCAAATGCTTGCAGTAAACGCCGCGAGGTATCCGCACCCGGTGAGCTCATATCGACCGGTGCGCCGGGGTAACCAACATCTACCTCGAACTCAATCGGCGCAATCAATTGCCTGAGGTGATCGGTCGCGATAGTACGTAACTCACCAAACCGTTGCGCAGGCACCATGTTTCTGACGACGATGTATCCATCGCGTTCAAAGGCGGCTGCCTCAATATCATTCAGACTCGAAAAACTCATCGTTACATATTGATGGGTTGGTTGAAAATCATCAAATGAAATTTATGTCATAAATTAACTGACTTGTTATAGGTAGACAAAGCCCCTATTATTCTACACCATGATTTCCAAGTCACTATTGTCAGCTTCCTTTTGACATGATAATTCATGAAACCCTTAAAGAATTGGGTATATCGGAGCGCCAGACAGACCTCTATCTCACCCTTCTGAAGCTGGGGCCCAGCTCCATCAGAGATATCGCTTCCTCAGCGGGCATTAACCGCGGCACCGTTTACGAGGAATTAAAGCGGCTGCGAACCATGTCGTTAGTGACTTACTTCCCCCAGGGTAAGCGAAAGTTCTTCTGCGCCGAGCCACCCGATGTGTTGGTTCGACGGGCAAGGCAGATCCAGCAACAAACCAATGAGGCCGCGGATCGCCTGGAACAGGAGATTCTGCCAAACCTTCAGGAAATAATGCCAGACACCACGCAAACCAGCGTGTTTCACTACGAGGGAGATGAAGGCGTTGAGTATGTTTTAAGGGACATTCTGAATACTGTCGGAAAATCAACGGAAAAGCATTACCGGGTCTATTCATCCCGCCGAATCAGGAAGTACCTCTATAGACCCTTTCCAGGATTTACCCGAGCGCGGGTTAAAGCCGGCATACATGTAAATGTTCTTGCTATTGGTGAGGGGGGTGAGGACCAACCACTGTCCGAC
>LWDU01040861.1_pt1 | contig 17568 bp, 25 predicted proteins | sample 727161 | NCBI WGS metagenome assembly LWDU01 (sample SAMN04566230, study PRJNA314399) | hydrothermal vent metagenome | isolation source: deep sea hydrothermal plume seawater | place: Mexico: Gulf of California, Guaymas Basin | collected 2004-07-11
GACCCTGACGAAGGTGATGAATGACGGGGAGGCCAAGGACGCCGACAAGATCAAGGCAGCGGCGGAGATCCTCCGGGCCTCCGAGTCGGCCCCGCGGGTGGTCAAGGTCTCGGGGCCGGGTGCCCCTGACGCCAAGCTGTCTAAGCCCGTTCTCAAGTTGGTGACCCCAGCAGACGCAGCCAAGCGGCTGGCCCTGTGATCACTGTCATGGACCAGGACGAGCTCAGAGCAATGGCAGCGGTGCACCCGGTAGCCTGGGCTATGCACGCCTCCGATGGCCAGTGGAAGCGCGCCAAGCATTTGATGGTGCTCTCCGAGTATCTAATGCAGCTCTGGGAGGGCTCCATTAAGAGGCTCGCTGTGTCGTTTCCGCCCAGGCATGGGAAGAGCGAGATGATCTCCAAGCACTTCACAACGTGGTGGCTTGGGACCCGCCCGACTGACCGAATAGTCCTGGCCAGCTACGGGCGAGACCTGACCACCCAGTGGACCCGAGACGCTCGAGACAGTTTCGCGGAGCACGCGCCCGCGGTCTTCGGCTTGGACACCTGGACCCGCTCAAGCGTGAATAACTGGCACGTCTTCCGCGACGGCAAGCGGACCGGCGGGGGCATGTTCGGGATTGGTCGCGGAGGCGGCCTGACTGGTCGTGGCGCTGACCTCCTGGTCTGTGACGACCTCGTGAAAGATGACGCGGAGGCCCGCAAGCAGAGCCAGCGCGACGCAATCATGGGATGGTTCAGGACGGTCGCTCTGACTCGGCTCTCGCCTGGAGGTCGGTGTATCGTGATTGGGACTCGGTTCCACCACGAGGACCCTATCGGGCAACTCGAGGTCGCCCAGGCTCAGGAGGAGGGCGGGGAGCCCTGGACCTTCCTGAACTTCCCCGCCGTTTGTGAGGAGGAGAACGAGTTTGAGCGCGCCCTCGGCCGCGAGCCCGGGGACGCGCTGTGGCCTGAGCGCTTCAACGTGGAGGCCCTCGAGCGCACCCGTGCAGACGTCGGCCCATACGTCTGGAGCGCCCTGTACATGGGGAGGCCCACCCCAGTATCTGGTGGGATGCTGCGCTTCCGTGAGTGGGCGAAATACTTCAACCGGATCGGGGACGAGATCACCACAGAGGGCGCGGACCCGCTCGCATACAAGGCCCTCCAACTGTTTGCGGTGGCCGACTTTGCCTGCTCGACGCGCACCTCAGCGGACTACACCGTCGTAATGGTCCTGGGAATGCACGCCCCCACGGCTCGCCTCTTCGTTTTGGACGTGATCCGCAAGCGCGTAGAGGGCCCAGACATTGTGCCACTCCTCCAGCGGGTCCACTCGCAGCACAACCTGATGGCGATCTACGCCGAGTCGGGCGGCTTCCAACTAAGTATCGTGCAGGAGGGGGCCCGCGCCGGCCTGCCAATCCGGGAGTGCAGGCCAGACAAGGACAAGGTGAGTAGGGCAATGCCTGTCACTGCGGCCATGGAGAGCGGGCGGGTGTTCTTCCCCGTGACGGCCCACTGGCTTCCCATGTTTGAGTCGGAGCTCTCGACGTTCCCGCACGGGAGCCATGACGATCAGGTCGACTGCATCGCGTATGCAGTTCGCGTATTCAACCAGGTGCTGTTCTACCGAAGGCAGCGCGCCGCTCGAGGGAGAGACGACGGGCTTGGTAGTTTGCTTGGGCGGCTGTAGTGGAGCGCGCGCACGGGACGCAACGACTTAGCGATACCGGATAATAAATCCGGATTGGACGCCCGAATCGCTTGACACAGTAAGCGATATCGCTATTATGGCACTCATGAGCAACACGAACGACATGACCAAGACACAAGCCACTAAGGCCGCCACCGAGTTCGCGGCGAGCTTCGCCCTGGAGGCGTTCGCGCGCTTCCCCGGCCGTTTCTCGAGCGCCGAGGTGTTGAACGCAGCCGCTCGCGCGGGCGCCGCGTTCGCCATGGGCGCAACGTCGGCTGACGTCGCGACGGTCGCCCGGCTGGGGGATTAGGCATGACCAACACGACCCCGACCCCGACCCCGACCCCGACCGTGACCGCCGCCAACATCGCCGCCGTGACCGACTCGACCGCCGCCGCCTACTGTATGCGCCGAGCTAAGGGCGCGTGGGACCGGCGCGAGGTCACGCAGGCGCAGGCGCGCACCCTCTGGACGCTGGCACAGGCTCGCCGCGACGAGCTCCTCGCCGCCGAGGGCGGCGGGTGCTCGCACGGTCAGGCGACCCGCGCCGACTGCAATACCTGCGCGCTGGGCGGTGCCGAGTGAGCGACCGTCGAACGGTGAGCCCCCAAGGTCGCCCACCAATCAACCCAGGCGAGGAGCGCGAGCGCTTCCTGGTCGGCCTCGGGGCCACTGATCACGACGCCCTGGTCACCGCGGCCGGCGAGCTCGGCTACATCTACAACGGAGAGCCGAGCAAGGGCAAACTCGCAAGCGCCGTGCTCCTTCAGTTCCTCGGGCTGAACAGAGCCATGCAGCGAGAGTTGCTGTGCGAGGCCGACAGCGACGTCCAATAACTCGACATACTGGTCCGCTTAGTGTCGGGGGCTGTGAATACTCTGGGGCTCCCACGGGAGACGTCCCATGACGACCGCTCGCGAAGTAACCGCGATCCTGGACTCTGTCGGGCACCTCAAGTCCGACAAGTCGAAAATATCCAATCTTGAGAACCGACTGGAAAAGGTCCGGCTGGCGACCAAGATCAACGCCCTAGAGTCGTTCTCTGTCCAGTTCGGCGGAAACGCGGTACATCAAGACCTCAACTTTGAAGACCCACGATTTGACGACGGGTCTCTAGTTCCCTGGGACGAGGTGGGCCTGGCTGGATCGGTCCCTCGCAGGGGAAGAGTCCGGAGACGAACCCAATACAGCTACGACAGAGCACGAGACATTGGGCGGGCCCTGTCCGAGAACAACGGCTACGCCATTGGCGCACACAAGAACAGGCAAGACTACATCGTGGGATCCGGCGTCGGCTGGTCGATGGTTGCCAAGGACCAGGAGAACGAAGACGAGACCCTGACCGAGCGCACGAATGAGGCGCTCGTGTCGTTTCAGCGGGACTCCGACTGGCTTCTGCGCGAGCACGATACGATCCTCAGGGCAGACAGGGACGGCGAGGTGTTCGTCCGCCTCTTCATGGACGCAGTTGGGCCCCTGAAGGTCCGGTGGGTCGATCCTGGACAGGTGCGAGCCCCCGTAGCCGAACCGCAGCGCGCCCCCTTCGGTGTCGAAATGGACACGCGAGACAGCGAAAAGGTGAGAGCCTTCTGGGTCGTCGAAAACGGCAAGCACGACCCACACCGGGTTATTGCTGACCAGCGCGCGGACGCAGGCGGACGCATCCCGCACATGCTTCACGGCAAGTTCAACGTTGATATGTCAGAGGCCCGCGGGTGGCCCCTTATGTGGGCGGCCCGCCGAGCTCTCGTCCGGTGCGAGAAGTCCAAGGCGAACATGAATACCACGCTGGCGATCCAGTCAGCCATTGCGCTAATCAGGACCCACGAGGGCGCGACGGCGTCCGAGGTACAGCAGTTCCTTGACGACGGCGACGACCTGAAGGTTACCAACAACCTGACGGGGAAGAACACGAGCTACCGCGGAATCGGCAGCGGAATCGTCGTAGACAGCGGGCCCGGAATTACCTATTCCGCGCCGATCTCGAGCGTGAACCCAGGGCAAAACGTTCCGGTGGTCGACCTCGAGCTCCGCGCCATTGCGGCCCAGCTCAACCTCCCCGAGTTCGTCTTCAGTGGGAAAATGGACTCCGGGTTCGCCAGCTCGCTCGTTGGTGAGACGCCGTTTATTAAGCACGTCCTCAAGGAGCAGGCCGTGTTTGGGCTATTCCTCCGGAAGGTAATGTGGGCGAACATTCAACACGAGGTCTTCTGGGGCCGCTTGCCAAAGAGCGTCCTGACCGACTACCGGCTTCAGGCTGCCTTTCCCAACCCGCAGATCCGTCAGCCGCTGCCCATGGCTCAGACTCGGCAGATTGAGCACGCTGCCGGCGTCCTCAGCACCAGGACATGGCAAGAACAGGCCGGATATGACCCCGACATAGAGAAGCGAAACGGCGCACAGGGGAGAGATGCGCTGCCTGGCGACAAGCCCCCGCCCGGACAGGGCAAGGACGGCCCCGGTGGAGCCGACATGAAGGGCAACGGGGACCCGAAGACGAGCCCCCAGAACACCGCATTCAGCCCCGTTGAGTCAAGGGGAGACGCCAGAAACGGCCGAGTGGCGCTGCTAGAGACCCAAAACGAGCGGATCATGGATGGTTTGCGCGAGATCCAGTCGAAACCGGCGCCCGACGCGCCGATCACTAACGTGACGCTTCAACTCTTCCAGAACAGCGCCGAGATCACTGTCCAACAGCCAGAGCTCACAGCGCCTGTGATTGAAAATCACATTGACGTCCAGGCCGCGCCGATCGCAGCTCCTCCGGCTGTCGTTAACAATATCCAGCTCCCCGACGCTCCCGCGCCGGTTGTGAACGTAGAAAACACGCTCGTGGTGCCTGACGAAGCAATCAAGGTTGAGACCCATGTCGACGTCGAGCTCAAGAAGCCCAAGATCACCGGCATCAAGTTCACCAAGGGCCCCGACGGACGCGTCACAGAGGCCCACGCCGATTACGAAGACGAGGAATAGCATGGCCGCCTCCCCCCAGTTTGCTTGTGATTCGTAGCCCGTGAGTGTCTCTCAAGGCAGGCAACAAGGCGCGAGCGCAGGTGGAGCGGACCTCACCCGCGCAAACATGCTTGTTCACGCCAAGAGCGGCGCATGGGGCTCGTGGGGTCTCAACACCGACGCGGCAATGCAGAACTCGGGGCATGGGTGGCTCGCGCACCAGGATAATACGTCAGCGCTCGTCCACGGGGCGGCGTATGGGTCGCGATTCTGCCAGAGGTCGGCAAGCGCTGCATGGCAGACGGTTGGGAGCGACTACTATGTAGAGTTGTTTCAAGCAAACACGGGGCTGCAATTCGTTCACGAGCTGGACTGCATCCCGTTCGACGACGAGACCTCCCCTTCCCTGGCGAATATGTATATTTTCATGTGGGGGATCTGGAGTCAGCGCTACACGGCCCTGATCGGAGTCGGCGGAAACGATCCCGTCGACGCTCACGGCTGCGGCGTGCGATTCAAGGTGGGCACTGACACCAACTTCATGTTCTGCGCGGACACTGGTACGGGCTCGCTCACCCTGGTGGACTCGGGGCTCGCCCCGGCTGACGGCGTCCGCTACATCTTCCGGGCTACATACGACGGCTTCGTCGTCAGCGCAGGCTCGTGCGTCCTGGAAATCCTGAACGGCGCCAAGGTAGTCCTGGCGACGCACACGTTCGAGGCAAACGGTCCCAGTGCTGGCGAGCCGATCAACCCGCGCATCTTTTGGATGGGGAACGGAACGTCAATCGTCAGGTCGCTCTCGATTATCAGCCAGGAGTGGGCTATGGGGTTGCCAGATTGACCGTTCGCACCGTGCTTACACTCCGACCAGACCCGAAAACAGACCCGGTCGAATTTATGAACTCGCTCCTTCCGTCGCCGATCACGCAGAGGGCGCGCTATGTCGGATCACACTGGGAATTGATCCTCGTGGACCCGGCGGCTGTGCTGTCGCCAGCAACGGCAGAGGCTCTAGCCGATGGGTTGATGAGCCAGTTTGGCGTGGGCTTCGGCTACGAAGTGCGGGAGTTTGAGGGATAGATGGCCGAAATCATCGCAGCGTTTACCGCAAGCAACCTTCCGCTGGTAAGCCCCGGAACGGCCCCAACTGTCCGTGTGCGCCGGATAGATACACAGGCGCTAGTGGTCACAGACTCTGCCATGACAGAGATTGGGGATGGGCTCTATGGGTTCACGTTTGCACCGTCTAGCACACTAGAGTACTCCTGGAGGGCAGACGGGGACCCAGCGGCAGCCGCTCAGGTGACAGCCTCAGAGCGCTACGTGTTCGGCGCAATCAGCGGAATAACCGATGCGCGGATAGAGGCGGATGTGCCTGCGATCCTGATAGACACAGCAGCCATCCCCACAGCGGCTGTGGTCTCCGATGCGGTCTGGGACGAGGCACGCTCCGGACACGTTGTTGGGGGCAGCTTCGGGGAGGGAGTGGCATCTGTCGCTGCGGGAGGCATCACCGCCGCATCCTTTGCCGCGGCTGCGCTCCATGCTATCTCAGACGGAGTCCTTACCAGGGTCGTTTCCAACGTCGAGTCGCTCGGCGCGTCTCCCGCCTATCGCTGCTTGGCTGGAGCTATCCAAAAAATCGTAAACAGGACCCGTGTAAACGGCTCCACACTTGAGGTCTACGAGATAGACGACTCCACAGTCAGTTACTCCTCGGCGCTGACCACAAGCGCATCCGCTGATGCCATCGTCGAGGTGGACCCGGCCTAATGGGTTTCCGTAGTGTTCTCCCGCTCATTGGAATTCCAGATGGTGTCCTCGTTCCGGCTGCTGGATTCCGGACAGTCCTGCCGTTTATGGGCGTCGATGGGAGGGCGGAACCTGTCCCAGTTGGAGGTTTCGGTGTCCTCCCGTTTATTGTGTTGACTGCTGCCCCAGCAGAATTCCAGACGCCAAGATCACTGCAAGGCGGAGCCGGCTTCGGAATGCAGGCGCCGCGAGTCCGGCGACCCAAGAGGCGCCGCGAGTTCGTGTACGACGACGTGGCGATTGCTACAGCCCTTCTGTTGATGTTTGGAGACTAGGTTGAGCGACCCTAAGGCGAACCCCTACCGGAACCAGACCAACAACAAGCTGCTCAAGGTCTACGTAAGCCCGAGGCTGCTTAAGGCTGTTGGAGAGCTCGCTGAATGCGACCGTCGGGACCGTTCAGAGTGGGTTCGGATGCTGCTCGAGCGCGAGGCGCTGGCGGACTAACTGGGCCCACAGTGGGCCCACATTGGGCCCTGTAAGGAAGCCCTCTACTTAACGACTCTTGGTGCATGGATCAAATCCGTGTCACCGAGCTGATTGAGTTCTCAAAGGGCTCCAAGGTTCGCACCGACGAAGCGACCGGCGCCATGGTTATCGAGGGCGTCAAGTATCTCGGCCCCAAGAGTTCCAACGTCAACGACGACGGCACACACAACGAATACCCCCTTGAGGGCCGCGTCTCGTCCGAGAAGCTCTACGAGGGCGCGTCGATCTACCTCAACCACCCGGGCCGTGACAACCCGGGCGAGGACCGACGCGTGGAAGACAAGATTGCGCGCCTCAGGAACACAAGCGGACGCTCTACGACGTCCGGCAGTTTTGGCGACCTCTGGGTCAACCCAGAGCACCCCCTTGCCAAACAGATCGTCTGGGCCGCAGAGCACAGCCCAGACTCGATCGCTCTGAGCCACAACGCCCAGGGCTCGGGCGTCGTCGAGGGCAAGTCCAACAAGTGCAAAGTCACCGTCACAAAAGTTCGCAGCGTAGACCTGGTGGCCGCAGCGGCCACGACGTTTTCCCTTTTTGAATCCGAGGGCCCCATGACTCAAGAGACCAAAGAGCCAGAGGCGGTTGAGTCCGTCGTCGAGCCCACCGAGTCCGAGGCACCCGCCGCGGACCAGACAGAAGCCGAGACCGAGGGCCCTGAGGTCGACGCCATCGAGGCGTTGCGCGCCGAGGTCGAACAACTCAAGGCTGAGAAGATCACCACCGAGCGGAAGATCCGCCGGGAGCGAATGATCCTCGAGTCTGGCCTGACCCTCGGCGAGTCGCTCACCAACGCGATTGTCGACTCCGAGCAGGACGAGGCGGCCAAGTCGCTGCTCGAGGAGCTCCGCGCCGCTGCCTACCACCAAAACCCCGTCAGCGGTTCCGCAGGGTCCGCACCCGCACCCACGAAGTCGGTCGACGACTTCAAGAACTGGCTGAGGAGCTAACCACATGGCTGTCGAATTCCACGGGTCTCGCAAGACCACGAAGATCCTTCTCACTGCCAACACTGCCGCAATCGAAGCCGGGGACCTTGTCTACCTGGCGAGCAATTCGGTCTTCCCCGCGTCCAGCCAGGCAGACGGCCTAAGCGCGGCACAGAACCAACTGGACCTCGTCGCGACCTTCCTCGGCGTCTCTCACCACTCCAGCGCGAGCGGCACGACTGACGCCGTCCTGGTCGATACCGGGCTCGACGTGGAATATGGATTCACCGTCGCCAGCGCGACATACCGCTTCGGTGACCTACTCGGCGCCGACGAGAACTCTGGCGGCGACGGGATCGAAGACCAGAGCCTGATCGCCGCGGCCGATTTCGCCCACGCTATCGCGATTGTCACCGACGACAGCGCGTCAGCCCGAACCACTGTCAAGTGCCGACTGGTCCGCACCGTCGCGCGACCGATTGCTTAGGAGCAACCATGAGCAAGCCCAAGAACGCCGTCGAGCTCCGCAACTTCCTGGTAGACGTAGACGGAAAGGTCCGCCGCGACCATTTCGAGGCACTCATGGGAGAGTGTCAGGAGGGCAAGCACGGGCTCTCTCGCTACTCGATCAAGGACCTGGCCGAGTCGTTCGGCGTGGACCTCGACCGCAAGGACGTGTTCTCGCTCCGCGAGGACAGGGACGTCATGGAGGCCGGCGGCATCCCGGTCTCCTCAACGCTGTTCCCTCAGATCACCGGACAACTGTTGTTCTCCGAAATCCGGGCCAGCTTCGACGCCGAGACGGTGATGTATAGCAGCCTGGTCCCTGTCGTCAGCAGCATGATCAAGGGAACCGAGATTGTCCCGTCGATCGTGAACATCAGCGCTGGCGACGTCGAGACGGTGGCCGAGGGCCAGTCCTACCCACGCGTGGGCGTCACGGAGGAGTACTTCACGCTCCCGAGCAAGACCAAGCGCGGAGCGATCATCGAGCTCACCCGCGAGGCCGTCCACTTCGACAAGACCGGGATGCTCGTTGGCCAGGCACAGGGGCTCGGGACAGCCCTCGGCGTCACGCGCGAGAACGAGACCATGGACTCGCTCCTCGGCCACACGGCGTCCTACAGCCGCAACGGCACGGCGTCAGCGTCGTTCCTGACGGCAGGCGCCTACATCAACAACCAGTCTGCCCTCCCACTGACCGACTGGCTCGACATCGAGACGGCCGAGGCTCTCTTCGACGCGATCCTCGACCCGAACACGTCCGAGCCGCTCATGCTCGAGCCGCGCCACCTGATCGTCAGCCGTCAGAAGCGGCGCGTCGCACAGCGCATTCTGACCGCGACGGGCACGCGCTCCAACGACAACCTGGCCACTGCGGCCAGAACGGAAGAGACCCTCGGCGCCAACCCGGTCAGCGACATGGGGCTGCAACTGCTCAGCAGCAAGCGCCTCACCCGCCGGATCACCAACCCGCCCGCGGGCGTGACCGCACAGAGCCAAGCGGTCGCGGACGGCACGTGGCTGCTCGGTGATATCAGCAAGTTCCTCTCGTTCTACGAGGTCTGGCCGCTCGCCCTGATGCAGAAGGGCGCCGAGGCAGAGGCCGCCTTCGACCGAGACGTCAACCTGCAGTTCAAAGCGAGCTACTACGGCGTCTGCGCCGTTCGCGAGCCCCGCCACATGCTCCGCCTTGAAGACACCGTCTGGGCCTAATACCTGAGGAGGTTCCGTGTCCCGCGTCGCTACCGCTGCGTCCCGCTTTTTCATTTGCCTGAACGGCAACAGGATCCAAGGGCTGACCAACGCCGACGGCGAGCGCCTTACGTCCCGCCCCATGATTCGGCACTGGCGGCCGAAGGATTTCAAGGGGAATTTCGAGGACCGCTGGATCACCGCCGAGGACATGAAGGAGGAGGGGATCACCGAGACCCCAAAGGATTGGCACTCTCGCCTCCGCCCGCAGCGCTCGGGCCTCCGCTCGGACCTCTTCGACGGTTGCGTCATCGAGGCACGAACGGTCCACGACGCCCAGGCTCAATTCGTCGATCAATTCGGTATCAGCGACTACTCCCGGACAGCCTGGAAGAACCGCTCGGTGAGCAGTAAAGCTCGGCTTGGCCTCGTGAACTCCGCCGAAGTCCGCTAGAGGTGATCCATGGCAGCTATCGCGGGGACAACGGTAGCTGCCTTCCAGACCGCCCTCGTTGCGGTCACCGCAGCCGTTGCTAGCGGCGACTACGCGGGGGCTCACGTCGAGGTGCTCAACGCTTCCTGTGCGCTGGCAGGAATGCCACTCACCAACGTTAAAGAGGGCCTCACAGCCCAAATGCGGAGCGACCTGAGGGCAGTGACCACAGCCCTCCAGGTAGCCGAGCGGCGCAGCGCTGGAGCTCGCTTTGAGAAGCACTCGAGGCTGATCCCATGACCACGGGTGCAGACCTCGGCCTGATTACCATGGACGTGCTCCTCGCCTATTACGGAGTCTCGGTGACCTACACCGAGGCCGTCAGTGGGATAGCGCAACCAGTGACCGCCCTGGAGGAGAACTTCCAGGTGGACGGGCACACGGTCACCGTTGAGTTCAGTTTCGAGACAACGGACCTGACGATAGCCAACTGGCGCGGTGCCTCAATTACAGCCAGTAATGGCGACGTGTTCAAGGTGACCGACAAGGAAGACAGCGACGGGCACACCCGGTTCACGGCAGTCCGAGACCTGGAGAGATCGTAATGAAGCGGAAGATCATATTTGTGGTGGTTCTTCTTGCCGCCGCTGTCGCCTGGGCCGTTCCGGCGTCCCAAGAATCATACCGAAAGCTCACCAAGACTCCGAGCGAGGGTATCACCGGGCAGGCTGGCGCCGGGTCAACCACGGCGACCACTCCGGGGACGCTAGTCGACACGCAAGGCAATCCGACGGTGGCTGTGTCTGTGGATTTCAGCGGTGCCGCTTCAGACACATGCGTTGTGTCGTGCCTGCTGTTCCAGGGTTCTACCTTCATTGGTCTGATGACACAGACGGCCACCGCAGGCGCCTACGTTGACGCCGCTGGTGACAACTTCTCGCCCCTGGTGTTTTTCGATACTGCGGGAGCGACCCACTACGAGGTCAGAGCTGCGACGCCGAGTGCCGGAAACGTAGACATCCGTTGGTGGAGCTATGGCGCCAAGAGTGAGTAAACCCTAATGGGCGTAGGCAAGACACGCGCAATCGCCGCACAGTTGCTGGACAGCCTGGGGGTCACCGCTGGAGGTGTCTACACTCCCGGCGCTCCGCAACCAACTATCTCCTTCCCCGCCACCGGAGACACCGGAGCAACGCAGACGCTCACGATCAGCAATTGGTCTAGCTACTTTAAGCCTGTGGTGTGGGTGCGCGTAGTGGACTCTGGCGGGGCCGAAGAGACTGCGGCAACGGCGGTCACCGACAACGAGGACGGCACGGTTTCCGTGCCCATGCCCAGTGATGCTGGCACGTACACAGTCCAGTGCAAGATTCAGGAATTTGGGAGGTTGGCCTCGACCGTAGTTGAGTCCGAGATAGTCCTGACCACGCCAGCGGGAGCGCGTTATTACCGCTTGACCGGCTTTAGCGACCACACCGGGGCCGCGCTTCCGGCGGGCACGTCACTAGGGGTGGCGGAGCTTCAATTTTGGACCGGGGCCAGTGGGAGCGGCACCCAATACCCGGCTGCAATGACCTCCAACTCGGCGCCGAGCCCCCATGTCGCGTCGGCTAGCTTTACCTATTCCGCGACCTACGCCCCATGGAAGACTTTCGACCATGTGCTCTCCGGTTTTGGCTGGTGGCTGCTCGGCAGATCGTCCGCCCAGCACCTAGCAGATTGGATACAGATCGACCTGGGCGCGGCGACTGCGATCCTCTCAGTATGGGTGAAATTCAGCTACTACACGTTCCCGAGCCCAAACGGGATCACGGTCGTGTTGCAAAGCTCGCCCGACGCAATCACCTGGACCACGGTCTCCACGACGGTGATCTCCTATGCCAATCTCGGCGGGTACTACCTCCTATGAGAGCAGCCTGCGAGGCGGCGATCTACGTGTACGCGCCGCCCTTCCGCCAGCGCAACGCGGCGCTGACCGGCGAGCAGCGGGACTATGTGGGGGTGGTCCTGATACTCCTCCGCGACCGTTACCACGAGCTTGTTGCCGCTGGCGAGACCACATGGTCGGTCCCCGCGCAGATTACACAGACGCTCACCGATTTGCGGCCGGACGGGTGGACATAATGGGCGGAGGAAACCCCGTAGCAAGTGAGTGAGAACGCCCGACACATCTATGAAGTTCTCGCAACGCGCGTGCTGTTGCCGCTCCTGCTGGGGGTCAGCGCCTGGACGTTCACGCAGTTGTGGGCGCACGAGGGCCGGCTAACAGTCCTCGAGGTGCGCTCAGAGTCGATCAGAGACGACGTGCGCGAGATCAAAAGCGACGTTAAGCAACTGCTGGAGGCACGATGAATTCCTGGAAGACCACCGCACTCGGTATCGCCGGGGCCCTCAGTCTCGTTCTCGCTGGTCTCGTCGCGCAGTTCGACGCTGACCCTGCCACGGTCGCGGCATGGCTCGAGATCCTCCCCGCCGCGGCGGCCCTCCTCGGGATCGGCGTAGCGGCCAGGGATAACGACGTCAGCAGCGAGGCGGCGGGGGCTAAGTGAGCCGATGCCCTCACAACTCGTCTGGCTCCTCGCTGGAGCCGCCCTCGTCCTGGTCGTTATGGGGGCCGGCTTTTGGCTCGGGTTCAAAGTCGGCAGGGCCCCTGTGCTACTCGTGCGCGAGCGGAACTCACACCTACTCGCCGAGTTGGAGGAGCTGCTCGCGCAGGGCGAAGCGGGGAGGCTCGCGGCTACTGGGGTTGTTCGCGCGGAGCGGCGCATTGCTGGCGCTGCTGGTATGCCTCTCCCTGACGCTCTCCGGGTGCTCCACCCCGACGGCTGGCCGCCCGCTGCTCCCTCCGGGGATGCCTAGCGAGTTGATCCTGGTCGCCGGAACCCACGGGTTCGCACCGCTCGACATGTCGGCGTGGTTCTACGCCGACGGAATGGTCACGGTTCCCAGTTCAGATATGCGCGCGGTGTTTGAACAGTACGCGCGCTGGGTCTCGTGGGCCAAGGCCCTACTTCGCGCAGGGAGGTTCCTCCAGTGACCGCTCCAACCTTTGATCAAATCACCGCCCAATGGACCGACGATCAGAACATTGTCGACGCCCTAGAGGTCTTCGGCTCCGGAACCTTCGACGCCTTGGACATTGCGGCCCAGGCGTCCCTTAACACGGACTTCGGCGCCGCGATCTCAACCGTCCGTGAGCAGAACCGGGCCGCCCTCGCCTCTCCGCTGACACAGGCGTCCTTGCGCGCATGGCAGGACGTACACCTGAGGCAGATCGCCAGGGTGATCGACTCACCTGAGACAGACTCACAGGCAATCTGGCGAGACCTCTTTGACTACATGATCGACAACAGCCTCAGCGTCAACGCTCGGGAGATGACACTGGGCGCGGTTTCGGCGGTGACGGGGACCGGAACCGGGACGATTGTCCGGATCACCGTGGACGAACAGGGCGAGATTATGGAGGGGGTCCACGCGGATACCTTCCTCGCGACCTGTGTGCAGGACGCTAGGCAGCTCGGCGTAGATCATGAGGAGGTCTTCGAAATCACGGGGACCGAGCGCGCCCAGGACGAGCTCAAACGCACGGGAACCGGGATCATTGAGCGGGTCCGCTGTATCTCCGAGCGCGACTCCGAGCGCTCCGTCCAAAATCCTGGCTTTGAGTTGTTCACGGGGACCACTCCGACGCCGGCTTCCGAGACGACGGCGACGACTACGACCCAGTTCACCGGCTGGACGCTGACCACTGCCGCAGACGCTGCCGCGAGCGTTGACGTGCTCTATAGGACCCCACCGGGCTCGTCGGTCTCTCAGTCAATCCGCTTCACCGCAAACAACACGATCACCCAGGACTTGGTGGCGGTAAACGGCACCCGGATTGACCCGAACGTGCCCTACCTGGTGACGTTCCACATCTTTCGGGAAGCGTCCTGTGACGGGACACTCACCCTGACCCTGGGCGGGACCAGCCGCGCCGTAACCATGTCGACGCTGAGTAACGCCGCCTGGAACGTCGTGCACCTGGTAGCCGTCGCCGGCCAGGGCAACTGGCCGCAGCAGTTCAACGGCAACTCTTTGAGCCTGAGTGCGGCGCTCGCCTCGAGGACCACCGGCACGCTCTACATTGACAGCATTCTTTTTGCCCCTTTTGCGCGCTACGGCGGAGGCGGATCCAACCGGGGCCGAGGCGGCATGGGCCACTACATTGCGCCGATCGGTGGCGCAACGCCCTTCGTTCGTGACGACACGCTGACATGGACCGACAGCAACAACACCAGAGGCAAGAATCAGTACTTCAACGCTACCGGCGGGCTGGGTTATTTGCCGAGCGCGACGGCAGCGGCTGAGACCTGGGTTGATTAGGCGTGGCCGCGCCCGACGTCACCAAAACCCACTGGACTCAAGGCAGGCTCACAGCAGACGGGACATTGCTGGGGCACGTCGAGTCGGTCCGGCTCATCCCGATCACCCGCTCATACCAGCTCGCCATGGAGGAGTACGGGGGAGAGGGCGGGGACGTTGTGGAGTTTGGTCACGACTGGGTCTGCGTAGCTCTGATCCGGGGCTGGGACCGGGACGCGCTTAACACCGTCTTCGCAACCACGCTGGCGGACGTAGTGACTGAGCCGGGTATCACGATTGGCTCTATGGGTTCGGGTCGTGCCGTCGCCCTCGTCTATACACCTGACGACTCGAGCGACGAGGGCTTTACGCTCGGCGTGGCCATTCCCCAGGTGCAGTCCAGTCACGAGCTCAATTTCTCGATTCTGAACCCGCTTACCATCGGCGTTGTCTTCACCGCTATTCGTAACGGGTCTGGCGTGACCCTGACGATGGGCACCTAGTGATTACGCGTGGTTCGCTGCTCGCTCTCGCCGGCCTCTCGCAGGCAGACGTTGAGGAGAAGCCGGACATGTTCGCTGTGGTCCTCACCGAGTGCGCCCTGAGCGCGTTTCGGGCTGGCGTGCGGCTCTCCTGGAACGAGTGGGTGAGATTCCACGAGGCCGAGCAGCACGCGTTTGTGGCTGCTGGTGACATTCTGGAGCTCAGCCGAGCTAGACGCAGTGCCGTCGCCCAGCGCGGCCTAGCCGGATACCACGCAGCAGGGGCACACATTGACGGGGGCGACGCCCACGACGAGGCGCTAGCCGACGCGACAGCCTTAGGGCTCGCTAGGGGGCTCAGCAGTGGCCCTCAGTAGACGAGAGCGCGAGCTAGAGGCGGCATTGGCCAAGGCAGCCGCTGCGCTCAACAAGTTTGCCAAGGGCGTCGGCAAGGCCGGCGGGGCTGGTCTCGCTGGTGTTGGAGCGGGCGGCGCCGCCGCAGGAGGAGGGCAGGCGCGCACCACGCTAGGGGCTGGGTTCAGGTCTGGCCTGGGCGGCGACAAGATTAGCGCTGGTGTCCGGTCCGCCGGGGGCGCGGGGGCCTTCGCCGGAAAGATGCTGGGCCGTGGGGTTGCGGGGCTCGCCGTTGGCGCCGCCGCAGTCGCTGCGAACGTCGCGGGTGCTGGCCTGGTCTCGGCTACTCAGGGCGGTTCGTTCGGTGCGGGTGCGGGTCGCCAAGTGGACAGACTGATCGCGTCTATCCCGGTGATTGGCGAGCTCTCCGGAAAGGCGTCCAGCGTTCGCGTAGCGGACGGAACCCAGGCCAGCCTCAACGCTCAGACAAACGACCTTGCGGCCCTTGGCGCCGGCCTGAGCCCCGAGGACAGGGCATTCCTGACGTCGGCCACAGTCGAACGGCAGAAGAACGTCGAACTGGACAGGCTCGCTAACAAGGCTTTTGTTGACGAGGCCAACAGCCGGGACCTGACCGACGTTGACATGGACCGGCTCAAGGATCTCAATAAGTCGTTTCACCTTCTCGGCGAAGCCGCCGGACCGGATGCACACCGCTAATGCCTGCTTCGGTTATCACCCGCGCACTCGCGATCACTTATGGCGGCGTGAAGGTTGGCACCGGCACCAACTACCACCTCACCAACATTCACCAGTTCTCTCAGAGTTACGCGGAGACCTCCGTCACCTTCGACGTCCTGGTCCAGGACGACACGGCGGGGACGTTTGTCACCCAGTGCAACGCGCTCGAGGCTGCCTACCGGACCCCAAACTCGGACCTGAAGATCGAGCTCGGCGCGTCCACCCATATCGACTACACCCAATCAGGGAACACGGGGATGAATGGCGTCCCCGCGATCGCGAAGCTCGACGAGGGCTCGAGCAACAATAGCCGCGTATACCGCTGCTCTGTCACAGTCCAAATGCCAGCGGACGAGACGGGCAAGGCTGGGCGGCAGTCGTCTACAGTCTCGCTGACCGCGGACGCGGCTGGAATCCAGACACTCCGCGTCGAGGCGACATATACCGGACTCGGCGCGAGCTCGGCGCAGACCCAGGCAGCGGCACAGTTCCCGACGTATGCGGAGGGCCTCCAGCCGGCGGGCACCTGGGACGAGTCCGAGTCCCTGTCCTACGTCTACGACGACGAGGACAAGGTCTGCACGGCCACCGTCGGCTACCGGCAACTGATTCATAACCAGTCGAGCGCAGGCGCCAACGACACGAGCCTGATTGGCGAGCAGATCACCGTCACCGTCCAGAGGTCTACGGCCCAGGCTGACACAGGCAGCGGCGCTAAGTCGATGGTCCAGGTCACGCTCCAATTCTCTACGGCTGTCCTGGCGTCCAGCTCGACCGACCTGAAGGGCAAGTGGGAGGGGATCCGCTCCTATCTCGTGACCGTGGCCCAGAACCAGTCCGGGGTCTCTCCGCTGACTGTGGTGTCCGAGGACCCGAACCCCGAGCCGTCCAACAACCGGCTCAACGGGACTCTCACCATGATCGGCTCTGGTGGGTCGTCTCTGATCCGCGCAGAGACCAGCGTGTCCACCGTCCAGACCACCGGGGAAGTCTTGGTTCCCGTGGCCAACGGAGACGCGTTCGCCAGGGACCTCCACCTGGCCCCACAGTCGCGCCGCCTGGTGGTGGTCTCGAGGATCCTCGAGCTCGACAACGGGACAGCCCTGGCCGCGGGCACGTTTCGCGCGCTTGAAGACGTCGTGAAAAAGGCCAAATCTGCCGGTTACCGAGAGGTTGAAACCGGCGTCCCCTCGGACAAGAGGTTTGAACACTTGGGCCTCGGGTTCTCCGCTCCATTGCGGCTGCGGGCCCGCCAGAAGCGCGTCGTGATGGAGTTCGCTCGGATTGCAAGCACGGCCGGGGGCTCTGGTGTGACCCGCACCAGGGGGGCCGCTGGCTCAGCTAGCAGTACAAACACCTTCCTCTCGTGACCGTCACCGCAACGCTTGGCGGCGTGAATCTCAATACGACATTCATGGACATTGGGTGGGAACTCCGCGCCGGGGTCTCGCCGGTTCAGAAAACCTTTGTGGCTTCGACTAAGCGCTGCGAAGAAATCCTGAGGGCTGGGCGAATCGGGACGATCGAGCTCATAATTAAGGCTCCCGGCTGGCCCGATCTGAAGGTGCAGGGACTCACGGCCACGGAGGTCGTCCCGATCAACGACCTGTTCTCTGGTGTCGTCTGCGTGGACAAGCGGTGGCTCCTGAAG
>LWDU01034437.1_pt1 | contig 17555 bp, 13 predicted proteins | sample 727161 | NCBI WGS metagenome assembly LWDU01 (sample SAMN04566230, study PRJNA314399) | hydrothermal vent metagenome | isolation source: deep sea hydrothermal plume seawater | place: Mexico: Gulf of California, Guaymas Basin | collected 2004-07-11
ATGATTTAATTGGTGCTGGTGCTTATATTGTTGGTGAAGAAACAGCAATGCTAGAGTCTATAGAAGGAAAAAAAGGTTTCCCAAGATATAAACCTCCATTTCCAGCTATTAAAGGATTATTTAATTCCCCTACAATAATAAATAATGTAGAAACTTTAGCTTCAATACCAAAGATTATTAGTAATGGGCCAATATGGTTTAATTCAATCGGAACAAAAGATAGCCCAGGTTTTAAATGTTTTTCAGTTTCAGGTCATGTAAACAAACCCGGTAATTATGAAGTTCCATTGGGAACACCATTTAAAGATTTATTAGAGTTAGCTGGCGGCGTAAAAAATAATAAAAAAATTAAAGCTGTTATCCCAGGCGGATCTTCTGTACCTGTTTTACCTGGTAATATTATAATGAATATAAATATGGATTATGAGTCAATCGCTAATGCTGGCTCATTACTTGGATCTGGTGCAGTTATAATCATGGATGAAAATACCAATATGGTTAAAGTGCTTCATAGAATTGCAAGGTTTTATTATTCTGAGTCTTGCGGACAATGTACTCCTTGCAGAGAAGGTACGGGCTGGATGTACAAAATAATTGATAAATTACTTAGTGGTAAAGGCAGTCTTAAAGACATAGAAACACTTGAATCATTACCAAATATGATTGCTAGTAGTACAATCTGTGCATTTGGGGATGCTGCCGCTATGCCGGTAGAAAGTTTTATTAAATATTATAAAAATGAATTTTTGAATTATATAAAAAATGAAGATTAAAATTAATAATAAAGAATGTGTTTTTGATGAAGGTGATACTTTAATACAGGTTGCTGACAGAAATGGAATTCATATACCTAGATTTTGCTACCATGATAAATTATCAATCGCTGCTAATTGCAGAATGTGTTTAATAGAACAAGCAGGTACAAATAAACCGCAACCCGCTTGCTCAACACCTGCAATTGAAGATCAAGAGTATTTTACAAATTCAGATTTAGCATTGGATTCTCAAAAAAATACTATGGAATTTTTATTAATTAATCATCCTTTAGATTGCCCAGTATGTGACCAAGGCGGAATGTGTGAATTGCAAGATCTTGCTTTAATGCATGGAAGAGTAAAATCAAGATACAAAGAAGATAAAAGAGTTGTCGTAGACCACAACATTGGTCCTCTTATTAAGACAAATATGACCAGATGTATTCATTGCACAAGGTGCGTAAGATATGGAGAAGAAATTGCTGGTATAAAAGAATTTGGCTCTATAGGTAGAGGTGAAACTATGGAAATAAGAACATATTTAACTTCTGCAATAAATTCACCAATGTCTGGAAACATGATTGATATATGTCCTGTTGGTGCATTAAATGCGTCTCCTTCGCACATGAAGGGTAGAACATGGGAACTTGAAAAAGTTAAATTTATTTCAAATCATGATTGCGTTGGATCAAATATGGATATCCATGTTTTAGAAAATAAAGTTTTTAGAGTGGTGCCTCATGAAAATAATAAAATTAATGAAATTTGGTTGTCAGACAGAGATAGATTCTCTTATGAGGCTTTAGATCATAATGAAAGAGTGAAAAAACCTACAGCAAAAATTAATGGTAGGCATACTGAGGTTGAATGGGATCAGGCTTTTGAAATCATTAAGAATAATTTAGATAGTATTAATAGCAATGATGTTTCAGGTTTAATAAGTGCAAACTCAACAATTGAAGAACAATATCTTTTTCAGAAATGGCTTAGAGAAATGGATATTAATAATATTGATTATAGAGTTTCTCAAAATGATTTTAGATATCAAACAGAAGAACCTTTTCCAAAAATTGATATCCCAATAGACGATATAGAAAATATGGACTCAATTTTATTAATAGATAGTAATATTACTTATGAGCAACCAATTTTATCACATAAATTAAGAAAGCTATTTTTAAAAAATGCAAAAATTAATTCAATACATACATACAACTATACTTATAATTTTGATTTAGAAAATTCTATTTTAATTAATCCTAATTTTTTAGTTGATATATTAATTGATTTTGTTGAATATTTATCAATTACAAGTAATCGTAAGTTTGATATACCAGTAGAAATAAGGAAAAAGTTCAAGGGAAATGCTAAGAAGAGTGTTCAGGAAATAGTAAAAAATCTACTCGCTAAAGAAAATTCTCTAATTCTTCTTGGATCATCATTAGTATCGCACCCAGATTATCAATTACTAAAGATTTTAACTAATATGATTTCAATAATGTCTAATTCTTCAAAAGGGTATCTTGTAGAAAATTGTAATGTAGCTGGCGCATGGCTTACAGGCTGTATGCCCAATACGACTAAAAAAATATCTAAAGATAAAAATTCTAGATTTAACGTATTGGAAGCGATTAATAATAAATTAGATTCTTATATAATTTATAATTTAGAATTTATTGATTTCTATCATTATAAAGAATTAAAAAAATCTTTAGATAATGCAAAGTTTGTATTAGGTTTTCAAAGTTTTGTAACTGAGGAAGAGAAAAGTTTCTATGATGTAATTCTACCTTTGGCAACAGCATTTGAAAGTCCCGGAACATTTGTAAATATTGAAAATGAATGGCAGTCTTTTGCCCAAGGATGCAAACCTTATTATATGTCAAAAGAAGGCTGGAAAATACTTACAAAACTAAGATTACAAAATGGCGCAAGTATTGATAATTCTGTTGATTATATAGATGTATTGAATGAAGTGGATTCTGTAGTAAGAAATCAAAAGTTTAATATGGAGGAAAAATATAAGAATTTAGTTATAGAAAAAAAATTGAATACAGGATCCTTAACTAGGTTTGGAGGTATTGACAGTTATTATATTGATAACATTGTTAGAAGAGCGGATTCTTTAAATAAAGTAAATTCAAAGAAAAATTTTATAAGTGTTAATAAAAAAACATTAGAGGCAAATAATATCGATATAACAAAGAATAAATTAATCATCAGGCAAAATGATAATACTTTATTAGTAGAATTAATAATAGATGAGAATGTTTCTGATAATAGCGTGTATATTATTAACTCTAATAAAGAACATTATGAATTAGGTAAACGATATCAACCAATAAAAATAGAAAATGTTTGATTTTTTAAATAATTTTACTAGCTTATTTACTTTTTTTAATGAATTGAGTATTTTGTCTAGTACCTTAATTTTAATTTTATTAATTATGGTGCCTCTTTTAATAGTTGTTGCTTATTATACTTATGCAGAAAGAAAAATAATTGCTTCTATGCAGGGTAGGTTAGGACCAAATGTTGTTGGCCCATATGGTTTATTTCAGCCCTTCGCTGATGGTGTAAAATTATTTTTTAAAGAAATTATTATACCGGCAGACTCAAATAAATTTTTATTTTTATTGGCGCCAGTAATAACTTTTACGGTTGCTTTCAGCGCTTGGGCTGTAATTCCTTTTGATAGTGTTATGGTTTTGTCAAATATTAATGCTGGATTACTTTATATTCTTGCCCTTACATCTTTAGGTATATATGGAATTATTATAGCTGGATGGTCATCTAATTCTAAATATTCTTTATTAGGAGCAATGAGATCTGCAGCCCAGATAATTGCATATGAAATAGCTATGGGTTTTGCTCTTGTGGGAGTAATAATGATTTCTGGAAGTTTAAATATTGGTGACATCATACATGCACAAAAAGGATCAATGCTTAATTGGCTTTGGGTTCCACTGTTTCCATTATTTCTTGTTTATTTTATATCCGGAGTTGCTGAAACTAATAGAGCCCCTTTTGATGTAGCGGAAGGAGAATCAGAATTAGTTGCTGGATTTCATGTAGAATATTCTGGAATGGGATTTGCAATATTTTTTATAGCGGAATATGCAAATATGATATTAATATCAGCATTAACAGCTATATTATTTTTTGGAGGATGGTTATCACCATTTAATCTTAATTCTCTAGGTGGTTTAGAAATAAACGATGTTGTTAGTAATATATTATTATTCTTTATCAATGATGGAATACATTGGTTTATAATAAAAACATTATTTTTTATGTTCTGTTTCATATGGTTTAGAGCAACATTTCCTAGATATCGGTATGATCAAATTATGAGATTGGGTTGGAAAATTTTAATTCCAATCACATTAATATGGATATTTGTAGAAATGTTATTTATATATTATAAAGTGGAACCATGGTTTTTATAAGGTAAAGTATATGTTAAAAAATTATATAAAAAGTTTTTTTCTATTAGAGTTGCTACGCGGACTTAAAGTAACTTTTTCTAACATGTTTAGAAAAAAAACTACATTGAGATATCCGTATGAAAAAACTCCACAGTCACCAAGGTTTAGGGGACTTCATGCACTTAGAAGATACCCCAACGGCGAAGAAAGATGCATTGGTTGCAAGTTATGCGAAGTTGTTTGTCCTGCATTAGCAATTACAATTGACACAGAAGAAAGAAATGATGGAACCAGAAGAACTACTAAATATGATATAGATCTATTTAAATGTATTTTTTGTGGATTTTGTGAAGAGGCATGTCCTGTAGATGCAATTGTAGAAACTAGAATATTTGAATATCATTTTGAAGAAAGAGGGCAAAATATACTTAAAAAAAGTGATCTTTTAAAAATTGGTGACAAATTTGAAAAAGACATAGCAGAAGATCAAAAAGCAAAATCACAACACGCATAACAATTATGGATATAACAACTATTTTATTTTATTTAGTCACTACAGTAATAATATTATCTTCAGTAAGTATGATAATTGTTAATAATACTGTGCATGCAGCACTACTTTTAGTCCTTATATTTTTTAATAGCGCGATACTTTGGCTAATGTTGCAAGCAGAATTTTTATCTATAATTTTAGTATTGGTTTATGTAGGCGCTGTTTTAGTTTTATTTCTTTTTGTAGTTATGCTTCTAGATTTACCAAAGAAACAGAAAGCTAATCAAAAACTATATTTATTATTTTCTATAATAACATCAGTAGTTATGTTTATTGAACTATATATTGTTATTTTTTATCAAGATTTTTCAAATAGTCTTATAGCTGTACCGTTACCGGAGTCTAATAATACATATGAAATTGGCTTAATGTTGTTTACTGATTATGTATTTTCTTTCGAAGTCACAGCTTTTATTTTACTAGTTGCTATTATTGCTGCTATTGCCATAAATATATCTGATAAACAAAAAGCTTTAAGACAAGATCCAGGCAAACAGGTACTAGAAAATAAATCTGATAGGTTAAAAATTATTAAGGATGATGATTTATGATAACTATTACACATTATTTAGTTTTTAGCGCTTTACTATTTTGCATTAGTGTTGCTGGAATATTTATTAACAGGAGAAATATTCTTTTATTACTAATGTCTATTGAACTTATGCTATCACTGGTCAAGTTTTTGTATTCTTTATTTTAGCAGTAGCTGCAGCAGAATCTGCTATAGGTTTAGCAATTATAGTTTCACTATTTAGACTAAAAAACTCATTAGATATAGATACCATTAGCAATCTTAAGGGTTGATCATTATGCAAACTATACTATTCCTTATACCAATTTTAGTTTTAGCTAGTTCTATTATTATTGGATTAAGTGGGAACATCATTAATAATTTTTATTCTGGATTAATTAGTACAATATTAGTTTTTATTTCTTTTGGGTTATCTTTAGTTATTTGTTCGTCGTTTTATTTTGATAATAGTGTAATCCTTTATGAAGATTTTTATAACTGGATATCTATAGATAATTTACATATTACTATTGGGTATTTAATTGATAAATTGTCTTCTATAATGCTAGTTGTTGTACTATTTATTTCATTAGTTGTACATATTTATAGTATTGGTTATATGAAAGACGAGAAAGATTTTAAAAGATTTTTTTCTTATATAGCTCTTTTTACTTTTTCTATGCTTTTGTTGGTAATGTCGAATAATTTAATTCAGCTTTTTATTGGGTGGGAAGGTGTTGGTTTAATATCGTACCTATTAATAGGTTATTGGTACAATAAAGAATCTGCTATTAAAGCTAATTTAAAAGCTTTCTTAATTAATCGTATCGGCGATATGTTTTTTATTCTTGGCATTGTCATGATTTACTCAGCATTCGATTCATTTGATTTTAAAACTATTTTTACAAATATTGATTCTATTGATTTAAATAATTTAGAAAGTTATTTTGGTTTAAATTACATTGATTTTTCGTGTTTATTTTTATTTATTGGCGCAATGGCTAAATCTGCCCAGATACCTTTACATGTTTGGTTGCCAGACTCAATGGAAGGTCCTACCCCAATTTCTGCATTAATTCATGCAGCTACTATGGTAACAGCTGGTATTTTTATGGTAGCAAGATTATCTCCTTTATACGCTACAACAGATTTTACTTCTGATTTTATTTTAATAATTGGTGCTTCAACAGCACTTTTTATTGGAGTTATAGCTATATTTGAAAATGATATAAAAAAAGTAATAGCATATTCAACAATTTCACAATTAGGATATATGGTTGCAGCCTTAGGAATAAGTGCCTATTCAGTTTCGTTTTTTCATTTATTTACACATGCGTTTTTTAAAGCTCTTTTATTTCTATGCGCAGGATCTATTATTATGTCATTACATCATAATCAAAATATACAAAATATGGGTGGACTAAAATCTAGACTCCCTGTCACCTATATATGCTTTTTAATTGGGACATTAAGTATAATAGGTTTTCCTTTAACATCAGGGTTTTTTTCAAAAGATCTAATATTAGAAGTTATGTTGTATGAAAATAACACTATATCTTACATAGCGTACTTTATGCTTCTAACGGGAGCTTTAGTTACTTCAATATATTCATTCAGATTATTATTTCTAGTATTTTTCGGAAAATTTAAAAGTGGAAATATAGAAGATATAGTAGAGCAATCTACATTAATTTTAGCACCATTAATTCTTCTTTCATTATTGTCGTTATCAGTAGGATATTTTATAAATATATTTATTGAGCTTCCGATATTTATGTATGGTATTAATAATATAAATTATGACGGTTTGTTAAATTTTATAATACACGGAGTATTATCACCAACATCAGTAGCACTAATAGTGGGGTTTTATTTTGCAAAACGCATTTATAAAGATGATAATAAATATAAAATATTTGAAGTTAAGATTATTAAAATTTTTAAGCAAATAATATCCTCAAAATATAAATTTGATGAATTTTTTATTTTATCTGCACACAAAATGGTTAATTTATCAAATTATTTTTCTAAAAAATTTGATATAGCTTTGATAGATAGTTTTATCGTTAATGGACTTCCCTTAAAAATTAATAATTTTTCTAGAAAATTAAGAAATTCTAGCACTGGATATTTATACCACTACGCATTTTCCATAGTTTTTTCACTTGTTGTAATATTTGGAATAATTTTAGTGAGAGTTTTATGAATATAAATATATTATCTTTATTAATATGGCTTCCAATATTTTCTGGACTACTTTTATTGTTTTATAATAGAAAAATTAAATATATTAATCTTTATAATATTTTTATCAATGCACTAATTTTTGTTTTTTCAGTTTTATTACTTAAAAACTTTAACCATACTATTGCTGATTTTCAGTTTGTTGAAAACATTCAATGGATAGAATACTTAAATATTAATTATTACCTTGGTGTTGACGCAATTTCAATATTATTGATCTTGCTTAATTCAATTATTTTTTTAATTGTAGCTTTTTATAATTCTACTTTAACTATAAAAAAACAAAATCATTATTATGCAAGTTTTTTAATTGCTAATGGCCTAACTATTGGTGTTTTCTCTGCTTTGGATGCAATATTATTTTATGTCTTTTTTGAAGCTTTATTAATTCCAATGTTCCTTATTATAGGAATTTGGGGAGGTCCCAACAGAATTTATGCCGCAATTAAATTTTTTATATATACTTTTTTAGGCTCTGTTCTTTTATTAATTTCATTTATATATATAAATTCTACAATTCATTCTTTTAATGTTAATTCTTTTTATGATGCACATTTCTCATTAGTAGAGCAAGAATGGTTGTTTATTGCTATGGCGATTGCTTTTGCTATAAAAATCCCGATGTTCCCTTTTCATACTTGGCTGCCTGATGCCCATGTTGAGGCCCCAACATCTGGCTCTGTTATTTTAGCAGCTATTTTATTGAAGGTTGGTGCTTATGGTTTCTTAAGATACGTTATTCCAGTTGTTCCTATGGGAGCATTGTCTCTAGACATATATTTTATAATCTTATCTCTCATTGCAATTGTGTATGTTGGAATGATTGCGATTGTACAAGATGACATGAAAAAATTAATTGCATATTCATCAATTTCACATATGGGTTTTGTTACACTTGGTTTCTTTATAATTTTTCAATTATTTAGTAATACATCTATTAAAGAGGATATTGTTATTAGTTTATCAGGAAGCATGTATCAAATTATATCCCATGGATTTATCTCTGCAGCTCTATTTATATGCGTTGGATCTATATACGACAGATATAAAACTAAAAAGATTTCAGAAATAAGCGGTATATTAAATCAAATGCCTATTTACGGATGGTTTTTTGTGTTTTTTGCTTTAGCTAACTGTGGAATGCCAGGTACTTCCAGTTTTGTAGGAGAGCTTTTAATTATAATTTCTTCTTTTAAAGCTAATTTTATCTATTCTATTTTGGCATCTGGAACATTGGTAATTTCAGCAGCTTATTCTATGTGGTTGGTAAAGAGAGTAATATATGGCGAAAGTAAAATTAATATCAATAACTATATAGATGCTAATAAAAGGGAAACAATAATATTATTCACTCTTTCATTGATAGTATTAATTCTTGGAATATATCCCGATTATATGATTACATTTATGAACGCCACTTTAGTTAATATGGTAGATAATATAATAATTAAAATTAGCATATGATAATAAATAATATAACAATGAGCATAATGTATTTTATACCAGAGATATTCTTATTTATAATGTCTATGGTTATACTATTGTCTGGAATTTTTCAAATATCTAAAAACTATATTTTTCATTTGACTTTAATATCTATTATAAGTGCTTTAATAATGAGTTATAATTATCAAGTATCAGATTCTCTAATACTATTTGGCTCATCAATTATTAAAAATAGTACAACAGAATTTTTTGAATACATTTGTTATATAATATTTTTAATTCAAATAATTATCTCAAAAGACTATTTAAAGAATAGGAACTTACTATCTGGAGAATTTTATTCTTTATTAATATTAGCGTTATTGGGTTGCTTTATTATAATTTCTTCAAACAATTTAATAGTACTTTTTTTAGGTATTGAGTTGTCATCATTAAGTTTGTATTCGTTAATAGCATTAAATAGGTACAGTGTAATATCAAGCGAGGCTGCCATAAAATACTTTGTACTAAGTATTATTGCTTCGGCAATAATGTTATTTGGTTTTTCTTATTTGTATGGAATTACTAATACATTAGTAATTTCTGATATCGTAAGTTTTTCATATTCAAATAATAGCTCTAATTTATATTTATTATCATACGTATTAATTTTTATTGGTATAGCTTTTAAATTTGCAGTTGCACCATTCCACATGTGGTTGCCAGATGTCTATGAAGGCTCTCCATTACCTGTAACTAATTTTATATCCTCGATACCAAAGATAGCTTTTTTTGTAATTGTATTTAGATTTCTAGATGATAACTCTATTATCGCTAATGAGAACTTTTCAAAATTATTATTATTTCTTGGTGTATTTTCAATTATTGTGGGTAATTTATTTGCTTTGGTCCAGAAAAAGATCATGAGGATGTTAGCATATTCAGGAATTGCAAACTCTGGTTTTATTTTCTTAGCGATTTTTTCTGCTATTAATCACAATTTCTCTGTTGCTGGTTTTTATGTTCTCTCATATTCAATTACAATTGTTTCTGCAATTTCTATTATAACTTTTTTATCTTCTCAAAAATTTGATTTAGTTTACATAAATGATTTTAAAGGTTTTTCGGCTAAATCAGGTTACTTATCATTTTTAATAATGATTACTTTGCTTTCTACTGCCGGAATTCCATTGACGATTGGTTTTTATGCTAAATATTTGGTATTAGATGCTTTAGTTAATAAAGATCTGGTTTTTGTAGCTGTAATTGTCGTATTAATGACTGTTATTGGTTTATATTACTACTTAAGAGTGATTTGGTTTATGTTTTTTGAGACTAATTATAATAGTCTTCTCAATATAAGTGGAAAATTTTCTATATTTGTATTATCAATTATACCCGCTTTAATTTTAATAATTTTTTTACTTCCTGATAATATTTTAAAGTATATTTTTTACATACTTACTTGATAAATTATATTTCTTCAGTACACTCCTATCATACGGTGCGGGGTGGAGCAGTCTGGCAGCTCGTCGGGCTCATAACCCGAAGGTCGTAGGTTCAAATCCTACCTCCGCTACCAATTTAATTTTCCCTAATTTTAATTTAAAAAAAGGTTGCTTATGTCTGATGATATGAGAAATATTGCAATTATAGCTCACGTTGACCATGGAAAGACTACTTTAATTGATTCAATTATGAAACAAACTGGTATGTTTAGAGATAATCAACAAGTGGCTGAGCGTTTAATGGACTCAGGAGATTTAGAAAAGGAAAGAGGTATAACCATTCTTGCAAAACCCACTTCTATAACTTGGAAAAATACTAGAATTAATATTATAGATACTCCAGGGCATGCAGACTTTGGCGGAGAAGTCGAAAGAGTATTAGGTATGGCTGATGGTGTTATATTATTAACTGATGCTGCTGAAGGACCTATGCCGCAAACTAAATTTGTGTTAGGAAAAGCATTGGCGCAGGGTTTAGAACCCATTGTTATAATAAATAAAGTAGATAGATCAGACGGAAGGCCTGATAACGTTATTAACGAGGTTTATGATTTATTTGTGTCGCTTGAAGCCAGTGATAAACAATTAGATTTTCCAATAATGTATGCATCTGGAAGAGACGGGTGGTGTGTTAACGATCTTAAAGATGAAAAAAATAATTTACATCAATTGTTAGATTTAATATTAGAGTATGTTTCACCGCCTATTGTAAAAGCTGATAAATCATTTGCAATGTTAGTAACATTATTAGATGCAGATCCGTACCTTGGGAGATGTCTTATAGGTAAAGTGGAGCAAGGTTCAGCAAAAGTTAATGATAATGTAAAAGCAATAAATTTGAATGGTGAATTTATTGAGACAGGAAGATTAACAAAGCTCTTAAGATTTGAAGGCACAAATAGAATTCCTATAGGAGAAGTTCATGCAGGTGATATTATATGTATTGCAGGCTTAACTAACGCTTCTGTCGCCGATACAATATGTGACGCATCAGTTACGACGCCAATTCAGTCCACACCAATAGATCCACCTACTATGTCAGTAACAATTTTAGTTAATGATTCTCCATTAGCAGGACTTGAAGGAAGAAAGGTTACATCTACTGCGATAAGAGAAAGACTTTTAGATGAAGCTGAAACTAACGTTGCTATAACTTTTTCTGAGAATTCTAATAAAGATGCATTTGAAATTGGCGGAAGAGGAGAGCTTCAGTTAGGAGTTCTTGTTGAAACAATGAGGAGAGAGGGTTTTGAACTTACTGTTTCACGTCCTAATGTTTTATATAAAACAGATTCTAATAATAAGAAATTAGAGCCTATAGAAGAGGTAACTATTGATGTTGATAAAGAATATTCAAGTACTGTTATCGATGGAATGAATAAAAGAAAATCAGAAATGATTGATATGAAATCTGCAGAAGGAGATAAAGTTAGACTTATTTTTCAAGCTCCATCAAGAGGATTAATAGGTTATCAAAGTAAATTTTTAACAGATACCAGGGGAACAGGTGTTATAAATAGAGTATTTCATTCATATGGTCCTTACAAAGGAGAGATGTCTTCTAGAAGAAATGGGGCTCTAGTTTCTACAGAGACTGGCATGGCAGTAGCATATGCGATATTTAATTTACAAGATCGTGGAATAATGTTTATTACTCCTCAGACTAAAACTTATCAAGGAATGATAGTTGGCGAACACAGTAAAGAGAATGATTTAGAGATAAATGTTCTAAAAGGAAAGCAGCTTACAAATGTAAGAGCTTCTGGAACTGATAAAGCTGTAACATTAACTCCACCTAGAAAAATGTCTTTAGAGCAAATGATGTCTTATATAAGTGAAGATGAGCTTTTAGAAGTAACGCCTATCAGTTTAAGACTCAGGAAGAGGTATTTATGTCCTAATGAAAGAAAAAGGAAGCTTAGAGAGCAAAATGATATTTAAATTATATATAAGAAATACATGAAAATAATGATATTTTAAATATGTTGAAGTTTTGCCTTATCCAAAATATAATCATTACTGTGTAATTTGCTAGATACTATAGAGCCCCTTTATGGGGTTTTTTTAGAGCCCCTTTATGGGGTTTTTTTCGTCTAGAAGTTGATTTATATTGTTAAAATTAGGGTAAATTTAGTTGAAAAATGAAATAACAGAGTTAGTTGGACCAATAATTAGATCTATGGGCTATGATCTTTGGGGTCTTCAAATTGGGCAACAAAATAACTCATTTAAATTTACATTATATATAGATAGTGAAAATGGAATTAATATAAGTGACTGTGAGAAAGTTAGCCATCAAGTTACTCATATTTTAGATACTGAAGATGTGTGTGGCTCTAATTACGTATTAGAGGTATCATCTCCAGGTTTTGATAGAGTATTAATAACAAAAGAACATTTTAACAAATACATTAATGAAAAAGTTAAGGTTAAATTAAAATGGTTAGTAAATAATAGAAAAAATATTAAAGGGATTATTAAGACGGTAACAAAAGAGCATGTTGTTATTGATGATAATAAAGAAAGTTACGATATTAAATATGATGCTATAGATAGCGCAAGATTAAAGATATAATCTGGAGAGATTGAAATGAGTAAAGAAATTTTAAATGTTGTTGATGCGGTTTCAAACGAAAAAGGTGTTGATAAAGATGTTATCTTTAACGCAATAGAAATTGCGCTTGCGACAGCTACAAGAAAAAAATATTCCAAAGATGTTGATGTAAGAGTTGCTATTGATAGAGTTACTGGTGATTACACTACTTACAGAAGATGGATTGTTTTATCAGACGATGATCCAGAATTTTCATCTACTGATTCTCAAATATTACATGCTTACGCAACAAAACATCATGAAGAGATTGAAATAGGTGATTCTATCGAGGAAGAGATTGACTCTGTTCCATTCGGAAGAATTGCTGCTCATACTGCCAAACAAGTTATTGTTCAAAAAGTTAGGGAAGCCGAAAGATTGAGAATTGTTGAATCTTTTCAAGATAAAGTTGGTGAGTTAATTATGGGTATTGTTAAGCGTGTTGAGCATCATGGTGTTTTAATAGATCTTGGTAATAACACAGAAGGATTTATAGAAAAAGATGATTTAATTCCAAGAGAAGGAGTTAGAAACGGAGATAGAATGAGAGCTTTTTTAAAAGAAGTTCGCGCAGAGGCAAAAGGACCGCAATTATTTTTATCTAGAACTCATCCTGATTTTTTAATTAATCTTTTCAGTTTAGAAGTTCCTGAAGTTGGTCAAGATTTAATTGAAATATTAGCCGCAGCAAGAGATCCGGGAGTTAGAGCAAAAATAGCCGTAAAATCAAATGATCCTAGGTTGGATCCAGTTGGTGCGTGTGTAGGCATGAGAGGATCAAGAGTCCAGTCAGTTTCTAATGAATTAGCTGGAGAAAGAATAGATATTATATTGTGGGATGAAAATCCAGCTCAGTTTGTAATTAACGCTATGTCTCCTGCTACTGTCTTATCTATAGTAATGGATGAAGAATCAAAAAGTATGGATATAGCAGTTGAAGAGGAAAAACTATCTCAAGCCATTGGTAGAGGCGGACAAAACGTAAAACTTGCAAGTCAATTAACTGGTTGGGATTTAAATGTAATGACAGAAGGACAAGTTGATGAAAAAAGTGAAGCTGAAACACAGGCTATAAGTGACAATTTTGTTAAGTATTTAGAACTTAAACCAGAGGTTGCGTTAATATTAGCTCAAGAAGGTTTTTCAAGTGTTGATGAAATTGCATATGCTCCACCAAAAGATATGACTGAAATTGAAGCTTTCACTGAAGAAATTGTTGAAGAAATAAGAAATAAAGCTAGAGACTATTTATTGAAACAAGCTATTAATCCCGAGGCTTTAAATATGGATGCTGAGCCATCTAAAGCATTACTTGAAATGGAAGGCATGACAAATGATTTAGCGTTCGAATTAGCTTGCAGAGGAATAATAACAATTGATGATTTGGCGGACCAATCTGTAGACGAATTGATGCCGATAAATAATATGACAGAAGAAATTGCTGGTTCATTAATTATGACAGCAAGAGCTCCATTATTTGAAGGAAAAAATAAAAAATGACAGATATCACAGTTAAACAATTTTCAAAAACAGTTGGATTGCCTGTAAATCGTTTAATAGACCAACTGGAATTAGCTGGCGTAAAAAACAAAAGTGAAGGTGATTCTATAAGTAACGAAGAAAAAATGCAGTTATTAGATTACGTTAGAAAAAACAAGAAAACTATTTCCACAATACAAAATGAAGGCATAGAAGAAAGTAAAAGTATCAACGGAAAAAATAATGATAAGGATGATAAGCAAACAAAGACTGTTATTAAAAAGAATAGAGTATTTTCAAAAGTAAATAATCAAGTCACAAAAAAAGTTGAACCAAAGATAATAGAAAAGAATGATGATTTAGAAGCAGAAGATGAAATTTCAAATGATATTGAGATTGCAAATGAAGTTGTTGAAGATAACGATATTGGTGTTAAAGAGATTCAAGAAGTTACTGTTCCTGAGACAGATAAAAATACTGATAGTAATAAAAAAAGAAAAAAAAGATCCAAAACAAAATTTGTTAATGATGATAAAACAAATGTCATAATAAAACAAAAACGCAGAAGACAAAAAATTCATATATCCGATGACAATAGGGGATTAAGAAGAAAATCTTCAAAGAAAGATAGAAAAAATCAAGGTGATGATAAGCATCAATTTGAAAAACCAACGGTTCCAGCAATTTATGAGGTTGAACTTGGTGAATTTACTTCTGTTGCAGAAATAGCTTCTAGCATTTCTGTGAAAGCTGCTGAAGTTATTAAAACTTTAATGAAGATGGGTGTTATGTCAACTATAAATGAGGCATTAGATCAAGATACAGCTACACTTGTAATTGAGGAAATGGGTCACAAAGCAAAATCTATAGATTATGAAAATTTAGAAAAAAACTTGTTAACCATTGAGCCTGAAGAAGATTACGAATTAGAGTCTAGACCTCCTACCATAACAATTATGGGCCATGTTGATCACGGAAAAACTTCATTATTAGATTATATAAGAACTAGTCGAATTGCTTCTGAAGAAGCAGGGGGTATTACGCAGCATATTGGTGCCTATCAAGTCGAAACTAAGCATGGTTTATTAACATTCTTAGATACACCTGGTCATGCAGCATTTACATCAATGCGTGCGAGAGGAGCAAATTGTACAGATATTGTTATTTTAGTAGTTGCTGCTGATGATGGTGTAAAACCACAAACTATCGAAGCTATTGAACATTCAAAAGCAGCTGATGTCCCTATAATTGTTGCTGTAAATAAAATTGATAAAGAAGGAGCAGATATAGAAAAAGTTAAAACAGAGTTAACGCAATATGAAATTGTTCCTGAAGAATGGGGTGGTGACAATATTTTTGTCGAAGTGTCTGCTAAAGAAGGAACAGGGGTTGAAAATTTATTGGAATCAATATCTTTATTATCAGAAGTTTTGGAATTAAAGGCTATAGCAAGGGGTTCAGCTACAGGAATTGTTTTAGAGTCTGCTCTTGATAAAGGAAAAGGCGCTACTGCTACAGTCCTTGTTCAAAAAGGCTGCATGAATACAGGTGAAAATATTTTATGTGGCAAAGAGTTTGGGAGAATTAGAGCAATGATTGACCAAAATGGGAAACGCGTAAGTATAGCAACTCCATCAACCCCAGTTGTAATACTGGGATTATCTGCTGCCCCAGAAGTGGGAGATGAGGTTTTATCAGCAGTTAATGATAAAAAAATAAGAGAAATTGCTGAATTTAGAAAGACAAAAATAAGAGATAATAAATTTTCTTCACAATATCAAGCTCCAACATTAGATAATATTTTTAGTAACTTAAAGGAAGGCGAGATACCTAGATTTAACATATTATTAAAATCAGATGTTAAGGGAAGTTCCCAAGCAATTTGTGAATCATTGTTAAAATTAAATAACGATGAAGTGATGATAAAAATAATTAGTTCGTCTGTAGGTGCTATTAATGAATCTGATATAGCATTAGCAGAAGCATCTAATGCGATAATTTTAGGATTTAATGTTAGAGCTGACAACCAAGCTAAAAAAACATTAGGTGATAAAAAAATTGATTTAAGATATTACAGTATTATTTATGACTTAATAGATGACGTTAAGTTAGGAATGAGTGGGCTATTATCACCTGAAATTAAAGAAGAAATAGTTGGGTTAGCGGAAGTTAAAGATGTGTTTAAATCCTCAAGCATGGGATCTGTTGCAGGTTGCCAAGTTATAGAGGGTTCAGTAAAAAAAGGAAATTCTATAAGAATTTTAAGAGATAATGTAGTAATTTACGAAGGAGAATTAGAGTCTTTACGAAGACATAAAGATGATGTTAAAGAAGTTAAACTTGGGACTGAATGTGGTATAGCCGTTAAAAATTACAATGACGTGAAACCAGGTGATAATATAGAAGTATTCCAAAGAATTGAGGTTGCTAGACAAATAGAGTAATGAAATATGATTCTGATAATCTGCGTATTCATAGAATAGGCGCAGCGATACAAAAGGAAATAGCGCAAGTTATTCAAAATGATATTAATGATCCCAGAATAAAAGATGTTGTAATAACAGAAGTTGAAATGTCAAAAGATTTAAAGCACGCAAAAGTTTTCTTTTTAATTTTTAATCATAAGAGTAAAAAATCAGAAGAAATAAAATCAATAACAAAAACCATAAACTCTTCAAAATTATTTTTTAAGAAAAAATTATCAAAAAACTCAAATTTAAGATCTGTGCCAAATTTAAGATTTATTTTTGATGACACTGAATCAAAAGCATTTGAGCTTGAAGAGTTAATAAATAAAAGTTTAAAATAGAATGTTGGATTTAAGTAAAAGCTGTTTAATTTTAGATAAACCTAGCGGAATATCTTCAAATAATGCTTTAAAAGAAGTTAAAAAAAAATTACACCAAAAGAAAGCGGGGTTTTCTGGAACTCTTGATCCTTTAGCTAGCGGTCTTTTAATTATTTTTTTTAATAAGGCGACAAAACTTTGCTCGTTTTTTTTAAATGCTAATAAAAACTATGAAGCTATTATGAAATTAGGTGTTACATCAACAACTGCT
>LWDU01035018.1_pt1 | contig 17547 bp, 13 predicted proteins | sample 727161 | NCBI WGS metagenome assembly LWDU01 (sample SAMN04566230, study PRJNA314399) | hydrothermal vent metagenome | isolation source: deep sea hydrothermal plume seawater | place: Mexico: Gulf of California, Guaymas Basin | collected 2004-07-11
GATCGCCCCAGGGAATTGGTTCCTGATTCACCTTCACACCGGGATTAAGTTTTTCATAATCGGCGATGATTTCCTTCATCACACCAACGGTCTTGGGATTGGGCTCGGTATGCCACAGTGTTACAACGCTACCCGCGACAGCCGCGATCGGCTGCGTGAGCAATGCGGCACCTAACACCAGTCCACTGATCGCACTCGTTATTGCCGTGCGGGAACTTGTTTGCTTAGGCATCAATTTTCCTCCTAGCTTGATCAAATTCGAAGCGGCCTGATAGCACGCGATCACCGCGCACAAACAATAACTGGCCTCTCCTCCTATAGCGCGGACACTCCATCGAGTTGTAACAACGCACGTATTCAGCACCCGCACTGAAATTACTATACCTAGTTCCAGTACTCACAAAAACTCAGCATTAGTAAGGGATTATGGAGTATCAATGGCTATTGCCTTTGCTAGTCGTGAAATATTGACCCAACCCGGATTTCAATTACCTGATTCGCTGACTTAGGAACGCACTTAAATGGCCTCCTCTGCTCTCAGCATGCGCAACGATTCGCGAAACGCTTCCACGGTCTGGTCAAGATCCGTTTCACTGTGCACAGCTGAGATGGTGCCACCCGGCCAACCCGTGATGTCGACTCCATTGATCAACATCGCAAGACGCAGTTTGTCAGACACACCGGGTGGGTTTTGTTTGATTTCCTGCCAGTCGATCGCATTGGCTTCAAATGTCTCCGGATCAATCGCACGTTGCCCGGGATTAGTAAAAATGTGAAACCCAGAAAAGGTACCGTAGGCAGCCCAAGGCACCTGTTCGTTACAAAACAATTCGTTTAGTCTTCCGCGCAATCGCTCTGCGTAGGCATTGGCCCGTTGGCAAGCATCAGTCGATTCTATAATCGACAATGCGGCTGTACCGGCAGCAGCCGATACCGGATTCGCATTGTAAGTACCTTGGTGTTGAATCTTTTCACGACCACTGGCCGGCGCCGCATCAAAATCGAGCGCATCGAGAATGTCGCGACTACCGGCGACGGCAGCCCCTGGCAAGCCCCCGGCAAGAATCTTAGCCAATGCGGTCAGGTCGGGGCGGACATTAAAATGGGCCTGGGCCCCACCGGGCGACACGCGAAACCCAGTCACCACCTCATCAAATATCAAGAGCACGTTGTGCTGGTGAGTAAGGTCACGCAGTGCGGATAGAAACGAACCCTCTAGCGGCACCATACCAAAAGACCCTCCGGTTGGCTCCAAAATGACCGCAGCGATATCCTGATCCTGGGTCAAGACGTCACGGACCGCATCAATATCACCGGGTGGCACCAGCACAATGCTCGCTGCAACACTATCGAGCACACCGGGAGTCGGTGCACCATCATAGTGTGAGGTATAACCTGAAGTCATATGATCATGCCAACCATGAAAATTAGACATAAACCGGAGGACTTTACTGCGCCCAGTAAAAGCACGTGCCAACCTGAGCGCTAAATGGGTGGCCTCTGTCCCCGATGCCGTAAACCGAAGGCGGTCGGCTGTGGGCACCAGCCGTTGGATGACATTGGCCCATGCCAATTCCCCTGGATGATTGGAACCGAAATGCGTTCCTTGATCCAGCGCCCCATGTATTGCCGCCAATACTTCCGGGTGCCCATGACCGAGAAGCAACGCTCCGTGACCGCCGAAGTAATCGACGTATTCATTGCCGTCGACGTCCCACTTCCGGGCCCCTTGAGCGTGATCAATAAACACTCCGTAAGGATGCAAGTGTCGTGAATCGTGCGTAATGCCACTCGGGAACTGCACCGCGGCCTCACTCGCCAGTTCAGCCGATTGACGAGTTCTGGATCGATAAGTCTCAACAATATCGGAATTTTCAAGTCGGGCACTACCCATGAATGGTCCTCCTCCTAATAGTACGGGGTCGTACGCATTGCATTAACCATACGATGCGGATAACGTCAATCAGCGCACCAAGAGTTTAGCAATTCTCACCCACTCGGACTGACATTTTTCCGGCGACAAATCCACTGTTGTTCAAGCCCAAAAGAGTGCCGACAAACATCGGCACAATTCGTGCGGTTGTAACCCTGCGCATCCATCACCTATGCTTATCAATAGACGTGACAAACTCTCACTGGGTAACACTAACATGCAGATAGAACGGGAAGAATTGGTCGAGCGGACAGAACGAATGCGTGCACAAATGAATGCACATGGCTTCGATGCGCTGATCATCTACTCAGACGAGTATCGCTCTGGCAATGGCACCTATTTTACGAATTACAAACCGATCAACCTGATCGAAGAATCTCCACAGATGCTGTGCCTGATCGGTGATTTACCACCCACTCTGTTTATCGGCCGTCTCAATTCCTACGCTGCAAGACAAACGGTGTGGATCGAGGATGTCCGTCCTATTCACAAACTGAATGAATTCATGCCCGACGTTTTTGCATCACTTCTGGGGCGCCCGTCCCGGATTGGCTTGATCGGAGATAACCTTCTACCGCTGAGTAATTACCGTGTGATTCAGCATCACCTACAGGAAGCTGACTTCATTTCATGCACAGATCTCCTTATCCAACTCCGTCAGGTTAAGAGCTCCAATGAGATTGATCTAATGCGTAAAGCCGCACACATCGACGACGAAGTGTTAGCGGGCCTGTTAAAGAAAATACACGTCGGCCAAACAGAAACACAAGTGGCAGCAGAGGCTGAGTATATTGGTCGCAAGATGGGGGCCGACCTCGGCTCGGCAACAGTAGTGATGTCCGGCCCCAACACCAACTTCCCTGCGTGGCGACCCAGTGAGCGGATCATTGGACCGGGTGATTTTGTCCTCGTTGACTTCAACCCCGCTGTGAGCAATTATTGTAACGATGGAGGCATCACCGTACTGATGCCCGGTGCCAGTCAAGAGCAAACCGACGCGCTGACATTTGGCCACAAAGTGATTAAAGACGTTATTCCCTTGATTCGACCTCACACCGTCGCGTCAACCATTTATGACTTAATGTTAGAAAGACTCGAGCCGGCGGGTTATGCCGATAACTTTGTTCCCTATGCCAAGGGACAACGTGGAGTCGGTCATGGGGTCGGTCTAGACGTTGTTGAGCAGCCCGATCTCACCATCGATAGCGATTTTGACTTGCTACCTGGCATGACTCTGGCAATCAAACTCGATCTTCATGGCCTAACCGGCGGCGGTTTTCGAATTGAGTGCGTAGTGTGTGTGTCGGAAACTGGGATTGACCCACTAAATGAGTTGATTCTTGCTGAAAACGACACCTTCACTATCCTGTCGTAACTCGGTAAACGTTGCGGCGGCCCCCTATCAGACGAGGTCCGCTCACGTTGGACGTTCTCTATTTACGATTCACGCAGACCCACCACAGGTTTCCATGTTACCGCAAGATAAGACACCTTTTGCCGTACGCACTACTGCACCCCATAGCCTAAACACGGAAGCACACCTAAGCGCTGCGCTTTGGCACTATGTATCAGGATTACAATTCCTGTTGGATTTTCGCCAGCGCTCCGAGGATTTCTAGCCACGAACCAAACGCATCAGTTAAGGTTGCGCGATTAAGCCGATAACAAAGCATGTGGCTGGCCGCCCAAACTAAGGAGGAGGACTCATGGCATGGCGTTTGGGAGTAGATATCGGGGGGACATTCACTGACGTTGCGTTGGTCAACGACGCCGATGGCACAATCGGTATTGCGAAAACGTCGACCACCCCTCGTAACTTTGGTCAAGGCGTCATCACCGGACTCCAACAGGCTATCGCCTCCTACAATGTGCCTGTCGATGATGTCTCGCTTCTGTCCCATGCCACCACCATCGTGACGAACGCGGTGCTTGAGCAGAAAGGCGCCCGCACGGCACTCATCAGCACTCGTGGCTTCAGAGATTTGCTTGAACTGCGACGCTCTGCCCGTTCCGATTTGTATGATCTTTTTCAAGATGCTCCTATTTCTCTGGTGCCCCGACACCGTCGACTTGAAGTAACAGAACGCATTGACGCAGCTGGCGCAATCGTCACACCGCTGGCGGAGTCGGAGATCGCTGACCTTGTAGCGACGCTCAAGAAACTCGAAGTTGAAGCGGTTGCTGTGACGCTCTTGTTTTCATTTCTCAATGACAGTCACGAACGACGACTGGGTGAGGCACTGCGGGCCGCGCTGCCTGGCATTCCCGTTTTCCTGTCGTGCGAGGTGCTACCCGAGGTGCGTGAATTCGAACGCACCAGTACCACCGTTGTGTGCGCCTACGTCGGTCCCATTCTTGAATCTTACCTAACGCAATTGGAAACCGCGGTCACCGATCTGGGACTACCCAACCTACACATCATGGGATCGACTGGGGGTGTTTTCGACGTCAAAGAAGCACTGAGAATACCAGTCAACTCGATCGAATCAGGCCCTGCAGCCGGCGTCATCGCCGCTCAGTTAATTGGATCCCAAATTAATGAGCCGGATCTTATTTCTTTCGATATGGGTGGCACGACAGCCAAAGCCAGCTTAATACGCGATGGAGAAATCGAGATCACTGCGGAATATGAAGTCGGCGGCAGCGGCAGTCAGAATCGCTGGGTCACGGGTACCGGCCACCCAATCCGAGTGCCCGTTATCGATCTTGCCGAGGTCAGCGCCGGAGGCGGCAGCATCGCCTGGGTCGACCCGGCGGGTTCCTTACGCGTGGGGCCGGGCAGCGCCGGCGCGGAACCTGGCCCGGTTTGCTACGGCCAAGGCGGCACCGAACCCACCGTAACCGATGCCAACCTGGTACTGGGTTATCTCGACGCCAACTCCCTGCTCGATGGCGATCTACCCATTGACTACAACCGTGCTGTGCAGGCCTTGGAAGAGAAAATTGGCAACCCCATGAACATGGATGCGCAAACGGCAGCGGCCGCTATTCGGGAAATTGTCAACAATGGTATGGCCGAAGCGCTTCGCATTGTCTCCATCGAACGTGGCCACGATCCACGGGAATTCTGTCTGGTCGCCTTCGGGGGAGCCGGCCCTTTGCACGCCGCGGCACTGGCCGAGGAACTTGAGATTCCTCGAGTGATCGTCCCTCCGATCCCAGGGGGCTTCTCTGCACTCGGCCTGGTCGGACGCACCCTGTACCAACCTCTGAGCGACCTTGCGGCACAAGATATTTCGGCAGTTTGGTCAGAATTAATTACCGAAGGTAAGAAGATGCTTAAGGAATCAGGCATACCCGCATCCCGCTGGCAGTTTCACCGCTCTGCCGACCTGCGCTACACCCGCCAGGCCTACGAGTTGAACGTCACTGCAGACGAAGGTGAGTTCACAACAACCACAAAAGACCAGTTAGCTGATAAGTTCCACGCGCGTCACGAACAAACCTACGGTCATCAAAATCTGAATGAACCGGTGCATCTAGTGACACTGCGACTGACCGCTGTGGGCAAACTGGACCGCCTTGAAATTACCCACCACCCCGATACCGTTGGCAACAGTGAGAAATCCCGGCGCTCGGCCTGGTTTGCCGATGTGGGTGCTGTCGAGTGCGCAGTGCACGACCGCAACCGTCTCGATGCCACGTCCCAACTCACAGGTCCAGCCATCGTTGAATCGCTCGACAGCACACTGGTCATCCCACCTGGGTGGAGTGCCTCAAATGACCACCGCGGCTTTATTACTATGGAGCGTCACCACAATGAATGAACAGTCGGTTTATAGCCCTTTAGAAACAACTGACCGGGTCACGTTCGAAGTCGTTAAGAACAGTCTGTACAAGGCGGCAGAGGAAATGAAGATTGTCCTCGCTAAAACCGCTTACTCTCCCATACTAAAAGTGGCCGGCGATTATTCGTGCGGTATTTTTGATCAATCCGGCAGCATGGTGGCACAGGGTCCGGATCTCCCCATCCACTTGGGTTCAATGCCCGACGCCGTTAGGGCGGTCATCGAGAAGTTTAAACACGACGCGACTGAGGGCGACGTGTTTATCCACAACGATCCGTACTTTGGTGGATCCCATCTTCCAGATGTCAATGTAGTCACCCCGGCGTTCTACCTAGGAGCCATTCTGGGCTGGACCTGTGTCAGAGCCCACTGGCCAGATATCGGCAGTGCGACGCCCGGCAGTTATGGGGCGGTCACCGACATTTATGGTGAAGGTTTGCGAATGCCCCCGATTCGCCTCTACCACGCAGGCAAAGTTGATCAGAATGTGGAAGATCTGATCCTGGCCAATGTAAGAACGCCCGATGAACGACTCGGCGACCTGCGCGCGCAAGTGGCAGCAAACCACCGGGCCTGTCGGCGACTGGCCACCCTAGCGGGTAAGTACGGCGTTGATTCACTGACCCGTATCATGCAGGAGGTCATGGATTATTCTGAACGACTGATGCGGCTAATGCTGTCCGAGTTACCAGACGGTGAGGGTGTTTTCAGTGACTTCTGTGATGGTGACGGAATTATTGAAGATGGCGAAAGCGAAGACGCTACCTTTACTATTCGCATGCGGGTCCGCAAACACGGAGACTCGCTCGAAGTAGATTTTAACGGCACTGACCCAGCGGTTTCGGGGCCCTTCAATGCCCCGTTGTCGGTGACCGCTTCAGGGGTCTACTGCTCTTTAAAGATGATCGTTGACCCCAACAGCCTGATTCCGGCGAACTCCGGTGCGTGGCGCCCAATACGGGTCAGCGCCCCACCCGGAACGGTCGTCAATGCGCAATTTCCCTCTCCCGTCGTCTACGCCAACCACGAAATTAGCCACCGGGTCGCGGACATGACTTTTGGGGCGATGGCCGACTTTATGCCGGAGAACGTCATGGCCTGCAGCCAAGGCACCTCTGGCATCATTACCTTAGGCGGATTGGATCCTCGCAACGGTCAACGCTATGTCAGTTATGAAACGATCAAAGGGGGTCTCGGCGCGCGACCCAACAAGGATGGCATCAACGTGGTGGCATCAGGTATCTCGAACACGATGAATACACCGATCGAAATCCTTGAATTAAGTTTTCCTGTTCGCGTCGACTACTACGAAATCACGCCAGACAGCGGTGGTCGTGGGAAATACCGCGGAGGCTGCGGCGCCCGCCGTGCCTGGACGATTCTTGATCATGACTCACGTGCAGCCGTTTGCATAGAACACACACAATCGCCACCGTTCGGAATCCGCGGTGGCGAAGCTGGCTCGCCGGCTAAGATCTCATTGAAACTGCAGGACGGCACCATTCGACCCCTGCTGACCAAAGGCGGTTTCAATGCACCAAAAGGATCACAAATCCTGTTAGAAGTACCGGGCGCCGGCGGCTATGGCGATCCTGGAGAACGGGATTCGGCAGCACACGAGAGTGACCTTCTAGAAGGCTACGTCACTGTCAGGGACGAAGGCCTCACGGGATAAGCCCTGAGTTGTATTGAGTGGTGCCGTGCCTTGACTCTTTTTCTATCGCGCTCGTATCAGTTTCCCCAGACCTCACGCAGAAAAGACACCCAGTTCTCGCCCAAAATTCTTCGAATACGTCGCTCAGACCAACCTCGTCGAACCATCGCCTCGGTCAAATTCGGAAACTCCGACAGCCGCTGGAACCCCACCGGCTGCGGCGCAACATCCCAGTCGCGAACGATCAAACGACGACCCGTGCCTTTGTCCAGACTTAGCCAGTCGAAGAATGCGGCATCCTGTCCTTGGGTGAAATCTGTGCCTATCCCGACACGCTCTTCGCCCACCTGATTGATCACATAATCGATAGCAGCGACGCAGTCGTCAACAGTTGAGTCCGCACCCTTTGGCAGAAACCATGGATAGGTTGTCACACCCACAAATCCACCATGCTCAACAATAAATCGCAGCTGCTCATCGGTCTTATTGCGTGGATGATTCAACAACGCCGCCGGACAACAGTGACTGTAGGCAACCGGTTTCTTCGAATGCCGAATCGCATCCTCACTGGTCTTGGCCCCTACATGCGACAGATCGACGACCACACCCACTCGATTCATCTCGTCAATCACATCGCGACCAAAATCGGAGAGTCCGCTATCTCGACTTTCGTAACACCCGCTGCCGACCAAGTTCTGAGTGTTATAAGTCAGCTGCATTACACCCACACCCAATGCCTTGAACACATCGACTAGTTCAACACGATCCTCAAGCGCACTGGTGTTTTGCCAGCCAAGAATGATGCCAACCCGATTTTCATTCTTGGCACGCGCAATGTCGGCCACCACCTTGACCGGCAAGAGCAAGTCATCGTTATCTCGAAACCACGACTTCCAACGACCGATGTTGACCAGGGTATCTCGCAATCCTTCCCAGATACTGCAGGTGCAATTAACCGCTGTGACACCGCCGGCGTGAAGATCTTCAAAGACTTCGCGACTCCAATTCGAGATAACAAGGCCATCAACGACGGTCGCATCCGCGTGCAGTTCCTTCGCGTTCAGCGATTCAGTCACATCAAGTAACTCCCGGATTGCTCAGCAGACGACCACTTCGCTGACCCGTTCCAGCACCTTGCTGCCAGGCAATGGCACCATTGACCAGCACCGTATCAATGCCAGCTGCAGTGCTTTTAGGTGTCTCGAACGTCGCGGTATCAATAATTGTGTTGGCGTCAAACACAACGACATCGGCAAATGCACCCACCTGCAACAGCCCCCGATCCTTGAGGTTAAAGGTCTGAGCCGATAAGCCGGTCATTTTGCGCACGCCCTCCTCCAAGCTGAATAACCCACGCTCTCGAGCATAGTGTCCAAGAACACGTGGAAAGGTCCCCCAAAGGCGCGGATGGGGATGCACATCATGCGGGATGCCATCGGACCCGATCATACCCATCGGGTGAGAGAGAATGCGATCCACATCAGCTTCATCCATGCTGAAATAAATACCGCCACCGGGTTGAAGACGCGCCATCGCCTCAGCATCAGAACAACCCCACTCGGCGGAGATGTCAGAAAGGTCTCTGCCACCGGCCTCCGGCACAGCGGCAGACCAGCTAACAATGATCCGTTTGGAAGGTTGAATCATTTCCTCCAATAAAACAGTAGAACCCGCTATATAGGGATACACATCGAATCCGACTGACTGTTCTGCACTGGCCGCTTCAATTCGTGCCAGTGACTCCACACTGCGGCCCCACACCTTTTCGTTCTGGCATTTGTGATGGGAAATCACGACCGCGCAACCCGCGCGACGAGCGGTATCGAATGTTTCATCAAGTGAGTCAAACAACCCCTCGCCTTCATTTCGCATATGCGTGGCATAAATGCCCTGAAAAGCCGGTAACTCGCTCGCAATGGCCGCCACCTCTGCTGCTGGTGCCGGCTTATTTGGCGCATAAAACAAACCGGTCGAAAATCCCGCGGCGCCTGCCTTGAGACTCTCCCGCAGGCGTTCCTTCATCACTGTAATCTCTGCCTCGGTAGCAGGTCTATCTACGTCATCCATCGTGCCGCAACGAAGCGTAGAGTGCCCAATCAGCGGCACAACGTTAATCGACGACGGGTGTTTCCCCAGTGCGTCAGCGTAGGCAGCAAAGGTCGGAAATTGGTACTCATCGGGCTCAGGTGAAAACACCAGGTCCAGCGGTGGTGGCGTGTGCCCACCCGTCCACGGGGACAAACTGATACCACAGTTGCCTACCACCACGGTTGTCACACCCTGGCTCAACTTGGGAGTGACCTCAGGGTTTGACATGACCAACCGATCATCGTGTGTGTGGACATCAATAAATCCTGGCGTAACGGTCTGACCCGTAGCCTCTATCACGTGTTCTGCTCGCTCCACATTCAAAGCGCCGAGCGCGACGATGCGATCGCCTGTGATGGCAACATCTGCCGAACGCGCTGGCTGACCCGTGCCATCAATCACCTGGCCACCTTTGATCAGCACGTCACACCGTTCCACTATCTCACTCATCGCTCATCCTCGCTTATGATTCAATTAGTTGTCGAGTAAGCGCAGTCGAGTGACGCAGTCCAATGGGGCGGTCTCGGCCAGGTAGAGATTGCCATCGGCATCCCCACCAATACCATGCGCACCAAAACGGACGGGCCGACAACGCCCAATCAATCGACCTTCACTCGACATCATTGACAATCTCGGGATCTGATCAGTGACAAAAATGTTGCCCTGCGCATCGCCAAAGATATCCATGGGATGATAAAAATCATCCCATGCCTCGATGAACCCTCCTTCAAGATCGAACAGCTGTACACGATTATTTTCGCGATCAGCCACCAGCACCCGTTCCGACGGATCGACCCATACAGCGTGTGGCGTCGTGAACTCCCCCGGCCCACTTCCTTGGCGCCCCCATGAAAAGCGAAACACACCGTCTGCACCAAAACAATGGACGTTGGAATTGCCGTACCCATCGGAAATATAAAAATCGCCGTTCGGCGCTTGTGCGATGTCCGTCGGATGATTGAACGGCTGATTGAACTGGGGCTGATGGCGCTGGCCTAAACGAAAACGCACAGCGCCGGAGCTCTCGCAGGCAATGATTTCATGGGCATCACGATCCACCAGCAGAATCAGGTCATCCTGGGTGATGAAAATCCCATGCGCGTCACTAAATAGGCCCTCGCCAAAGGTGTCGATCAAAACACCGTCTGGACTAAAAACCAACACAGGCGGATTGGATCGCTGAAAGACGTACACACAACCGGAGGAGTCTACTGCGATCTGACTTAATGGCCCGAATGACTGACCGTCAGGGAGCGTACCCCAGGGGCAGTCAACCGCGTAGCGGTGTTCCCCCATCAACACGATCAAATCATTCCGCATCGGAATCACTGATGATTAACTGCTGATAGCTTCACGCAGATGGCACGCCGCGTAATGACTCGGTCTGACCTCCTGCAGTGGCGGCACCTCTACCCGGCAAATGTCCTCGACATACGGACAGCGCGTGTGGAAAGTACAACCGGGCGGCGGATTCATCGGGCTTGGCACATCGCCGCGAAGGATAATGCGGTCACGCTTTTGAGTGGGGTCAGGAACCGGCACAGCCGACAGCAACGCCTCGGTATAAGGGTGTTGCGGCGCTTCGAACAAGCTGCGCTTGTCAGTCAGTTCAACGATCTTGCCAAGGTACATCACGGCTATCCGGTGACTGATATGCTCAACCACCGCCAAATCATGAGAGATAAAAAGATAGGCGAGGTTGAGTTCGCGCTGTAAATCCATCAAAAGATTAATGACCTGCGCCTGAACAGACACATCGAGAGCCGACACCGGCTCATCGGCCACAATGAGGTCTGGATTCAACGCCAGCGCCCGCGCAATGCCCAAACGCTGACGCTGTCCACCCGAAAACTCGTGTGGATATTTTGCCGCTTGTTCTGCGCGCAAACCCACCCGCTCGAACAGTGCGACAACTGCCTCGTCTTTCGCTTTGCCCGACTTAAGGCCATAGTTTTCTAGGGGCTCACCAACAATCTTTCCCGATGGCATGCGAGGGTTAAGCGAAGAATACGGGTCCTGGAAGACTATCTGCATCTGACGTCTCTGCTCCCGCAAACTCTCACGCGGCACCTTAGTGATGTCCTCTCCATTCAATATGACTCGACCGGCAGTGGGGTCCAGCAGGCGAAGTACGGTCTTTCCCACCGTTGACTTGCCACAGCCGCTTTCACCGACCAATCCCAACGTCTCACCCGCTTGAATAGAAAATGACACTCCATCGACTGCATAGACATTCGCCGACACGCGTGACAGGAATCCACCCCTGACCGGAAAGTGTTTAGCCAAATCCTGAATTTCCAAAACAGGCGACCGGCTTTGCTCGCTCTGCCCGACTATCGATTCAACCATGCTGACCCCGCAGGCGATCACTTTCCCAGCAAGCCACTCGATGACCAATACCCTTCTCTGCTAATACCGGCAACTGTTCACGACATTGTTGGGTCGCGGCATGGCAGCGTGGTGCAAAAGCACAGCCCGGTATTCTTTCCCTTAATGACGGAACCGTGCCTTCGATCTCCTGCAAACGCACAGCCGCGCCGCCTGTCGCGAGAGAACTATTGAGTCTTGGAATCGAACCCAACAACCCCACCGTATAGGGATGCAATGGATCAGAAAACAACTGTGCGACCGGTGCCTCTTCTACTTTCCGACCGGCATACATAACGACCACCCGCTGTGCCATCTCTGCCATGACGCCCAGATCATGTGTGATCAGAATGATTGCCGTTCCGAGACGTTCTTTTAAATCCACCATTAAATTCAAAATCTGTGCCTGAATAGTGACATCCAAGGCAGTCGTTGGCTCATCAGCAATTAAAAGGCGCGGGTTACAAGACAACGCCATGGCAATCATGACCCGTTGACGCATACCCCCCGACAACTGGTGGGGGTATTCACGGGCCCGCTGCGCAGCTTCAGGAATGCCGACAAGATCTAGCGCGGTAACCGCTTTATCTAAAGCCTCTTTCTTGGTTGCGCCCTGGTGCAATTGAATGGATTCGCCAATTTGCCTACCAACCGTGAGCACTGGATTGAGCGAGGTCATTGGTTCCTGAAAAATCATCGAAATATCGTTGCCCCGAATCGACCGCATCTCCCTTTCGCTCAGCTTCAATAGATCACGATCGCCATACCAAATCTCACCGCTTTCTATACTGGCAGGAGGCATCGCCAACAAACGCAATATGGTCATTGCCGTGACACTTTTTCCACAGCCAGATTCTCCTACCACACCCAACGTCTCTCCCCTACCAACCTCAAACGACACGCCGTCGACGGCCCGGACGATGCCATCTAGCGTGCGAAAATGAGTGCGCAGGTCATCGACCTTAAGAACAGTGTCTTTCGTCGATTGTGAATCGGTATCTGTCACGCGTCGGGCCTATCTATCTCATCTCATCTGCCGGGCAATTCTCGGATCCAGACCGTCCCGTAACCCATCACCAAGAATATTCACCGCGAGAACCGTAATCGTCAAAAACACACCGGGAAAGAAAATAATCCAAGGGGCGCGTTGAAAATATTGCCGCCCTTCAGAAATTACGTTCCCCCAACTTGGTATGTCCGGAGGCGTACCTGCGCCGAGAAAACTTAAAATAGCCTCGGTAATCATTGCAGAAGCACAGACATAAGTAGCCTGCACAATCAGCGGCGCTAGCGTATTAGGCAAAATGTGCCGAAGTAAAATTGTTGGCAATCGAGCGCCGACGGAAATAGCGGCTTCCACATAAGGTTGTTCTCGAATCGTTAGCACTACACTCCGTACTAACCGAACCACTCGCGGAATTTCCGGAATACTGATGGCGACGATCACGATCCCAACACTGGCACCTGTCAAGGACACTAGGGCAATAGCCAGGAGTATCGAGGGTATCGCCATAATGCCGTCCATAAAACGCATCACAATCGTATCGAACAATCGGTTGTATCCCGCCAGCAAACCAATCGTCAAACCAAAAAAGGTGCTGACGGCTGCCGCGCTGAGTCCAACCAGTAGGGAGATCCTCGACCCGTGCAAAGTGCGGGCAAATACATCACGTCCGTACATATCCGTACCGAATAACATTCCCTCACCAGGTACACGCAATCGCTTAATCGGATTGAGTTTCATCGGGTCTGGCGTCAGGTACGATGCCAGCAGCGCAATTATCAACATCATCAACAACAGTAACGCACCGATCACAATCGTCGGATTACGCCGGCAATACTGCCTGACTCGCGCGCCCAAAGACTCACGCACTACTAATGATTCATCCGCCATCGCGTCCATCGTGCTTCAGTAACGGATCCGTGGGTCAAGAAAAGTGTAAGAAATATCAACCAATAAATTGATCAACACGTACACCCCCGCAAATATCAAGATCAATCCCTGAATGATTGGATAGTCCCGATGCAAAATAGCATCGACCGTCAGTCTTCCAAGGCCGGGAATGTTAAACACACTTTCTGTCACGACGACCCCGCCCAGTAATAGCGCGATACCAATACCAATGATGGTAACGATCGGCACAGACGCATTCTTCAGTGCATGTCGTATGAGCACCACTCGCGGGGACAGACCTTTGGCGTGGGCGGTGCGAATGTAATCTTCGGTAAGGACTTCCATCACACTGGCCCGCGTAATACGTGCAATCAATGCCACATAGACCAGCCCCAGCGCGATGCTAGGCAACGCGATGTGTCGAAAGAATGGCACCAAACCGCAGCCTGCTCGACCACTATCTCGGCAAATACCCTCGAAACCAATACCAATAATAGCGGCTCCATCGATACCCGTACCCGTTTGGATCAAGAATGACTTATACCCCTGTACCGGAAACCAATGCAGATGAATGGATAGAGTCCAAATCATGGAGTAAGCGATGATAAAAATCGGCACGGAGAATCCCAGCACCGCAAAAACCATCACCGAACGATCGATCCAGGTGCCCGACTTCCACGCCGCGAGGACACCCAGTGGCACTGCCAGCAGTACCGCAAAAATAATCGTGGTCGTTGCCAACGCCAATGTCGGTTCGATGCGCTGGCCGATCAGTTTGATCACAGGCTGCTTAGAGAAAATACTGACCCCTAAGTCGCCCTGAAATAATTGCCCCGCCCAAGTAAAAAATTGAATATGTAAGGGTCTATTAAGACCCAATGTTTCACGAATGCGTTCAACATCGGCTGGAGAGGCGTAGTCACCTGCAATGACCGCGGCGGGATCACCGGGGGTCAGGTGAAGCAACAGAAAAACAAAAATGGCCACCACCCCCATGACGGGGATGGTGGCCAAAATACGGCGGATTACGTAGCCAAACATCGAACGTTAAAACTTTATCTACGTAACGCCAACTTGCTTTAGTTAAGCTCTATATTCCAGAAAAACGGCACGGGTGAAATCAATACACCCTTGAGCGAAGAACGGTATGCCGTCGGCTGAAACCACTGTCCGTAATTAACATACGGCACCACTTCATAGGCACGTGCCTGAAGCTTTGTCGCAATAGCCTTCTGCTTCGCCGGGTCAGATTCTTCACTGAAGGCATCGCGCAAGCCCTCAAGGCTGTCAGGCCCGTCTCTATCGCACGGCCAACCAAACCAAGCCTTTTCTTCACAACCACCGGAAATACCGATGTTAGCGATTGGCGACGATACATCGGCACCGGTGCTGTAGGTGTGGAAGATATTCCAACCACCATCAGCGATGGATTTTTTCTCAGCACGCCGGGATGTCAACGTGCTCCAGTCCATGGCCTGCACTTCGACCTTGGCACCAATATCCCGCAACATCTGCGCCGTCACCAAAGAAGCGCCATGCAGCACCGGAATATCCGTTGGATCCATCAAAATTAACGTCTCGCCGTTGTAGCCACCCTCTTTAAGCAACGCCTTGGCTTTTGCCAGATCCTGCTTCACCAATGCCTCAGAACCAATATCTGTGTCTAGTGGCGTGCCACACATGAAATAAGCAGGGCAAGTCGACCAGAACTTCTCGTCGCCAATGATGGCACGAAGGTAATCTTCCTGGTTGACCATGTGCGTCAAGGCCTGCCGAGCTTTGGGGTTATCGAACGGCGGATTTAGGTGGTTAGGCCGCAACCAACCCTGAGTACCCAATGGGTCGATGACCTTGATGGTGATATCTGCGTTGCCTTCCATCGACGGTACGAGATCAACCGCGGGGCTTTCCCAAAAGTCGATTTCCCCGGCGACCAGGGCGTTCATTGTGGTTGCCGCATCCGGGATATAAATCCACTCAACCGTATCCACATGAACACGCTTACCGCCCGCAGCATAACTCGCTGGCTCAGAACGCGGCACATAGGCTGTATTTTTTCTGTACACAACCTTAGCGCCCGGTACCCATGCATCCTTATCGAAAACAAACGGACCAGAGCCGACAATTTCCGGGACTGCTTCGAACGCATCCATCATCGCCAAACGAACGGGCATCATGAACGGTACGTTGGAAGATATTTTGCCGAGTGAGGCAAGCACCAAACCGTACGGTTTATTCAACACCAACTTGAAGCTCTTGTCGTCAATGCGTGACATCGACTTTGTAAAGTCAGCGAGTTTTTGACCCATTCCGTCGCGCTTGCTCCAACGCATGATACTGGCGATGCAGTCAACCGACGTGACCGGTGCACCGTCATGCCATTTCAGACCATCACGCAAGGTAAAGGTATACGTCAAACCATCGTCACTAACATCCCACCCTTCCAACATTTGCGGCTGCGGATTAAGGTCCCCATCCATGGCAATTAAAGTGTCATACACCATGTAACCGTGGTTACGCGTGATGTACGCAGTAGTCCAGATCGGATCCAAATTCTTAAGATCCGCATGAGGGGCAACGCGAAGTACTTTTTCCGCCATCACCGATCCCGCACTAAATCCCAGAACTGCACTCGCAAGGAGTGCACTCATTCCAATCCGCATAAAGGATTGCAAGTGTTTAGATATCATCTATTTTCCTCCGTTTAGCATCTTCGATTTATAATTCAGCCTTATCAAGTGATCATTGTCGTAACAATGACTCCAAGCCGGCCAGCCAGCGCCGGGCAAAGCTACCACCAGGCATTTATAGCACGATGAGTATGCACGCTGCAGGTTTAGGTGGGCATAAATTCCTTGAATTATCTTGGAATTGAACCCAAAGAAAGCGTAAAGCTGTGCACAAAGCGCGGGTTTCCCCACTATAGGCGCGCTCAACCGCTCCATTGCTCGGGGCAGTCGGATTCAAATTGGGTTAACCTTGCTTGCGTAGTAAAAGAAGAGAACAATGCTCATAGGACTCTCGAGTCTGGCATGGTCAAACCTTCAACCAATTAAGGGGATAGGCAAATGTCAGCTCCTGGAGTCTTTAATCGCATAACAGCACTTCAACACCAATTAGGAGGCACAAAATGACAACGTTATTTCGCACCGCGGCCTGGATCGCTGTGTTAGCGTTCGGCCTGATTTCACTCCCCGCATCTGCGGCAAGCATTCCGTGTAAGACGGCTAAATTAATTGTTCCGTGGAAAGCCGGCGGCGGCACTCACGTTCTTTTCTCGATCTTTGAGAAAACCATACAACAACTTGATGTGACGCCCAAGATCAAGGTGGTAACAGTACCCGGCCAGGGCGGTAACAAGGGCGCGAAGGAAGCTCGTAAGGCTAAGCCCGATGGCTGCACGCTGTTTGCCATTCACCAAAGCGCTATCACGTTTACGTTTCCGGCATTCGACACGGTCGCACTACTGACCTCGACGCCCGATATCGTAGGTGCCGGCGGCGACACACCGTGGAACACTTTGGGTGACCTTCAAAAAGCAGCCAAGAGCGCGCCCGGAACGATCCTCACCGGTGCAACTTTTGGATCTACCAGTCAATTCATGTGGCTCATTCTTGAAGATCTGACTGGCATGAAGTTCAAATATGTACCGTTTGATGGTACGCGTGAGCGAATGACGGCCCTGCTGTCAAACGCGATTCAATTGGGCACTTTAAATGCCGCATCCGGTCGCAAATACATAGAGGGCGGGGAACTCAAGGCTTTTGGTATTGCGGCAGAAACACGTTCCAAGCAATTGCCGGATCTGCCAACCTTACGTGAG